>Ga0310786_10006313_pt1 | contig 15803 bp, 9 predicted proteins | sample AusTroGonzalo_MG_FD_203881 | JGI IMG/M metagenome (GOLD analysis project Ga0310786, IMG submission 203881) | Bovine rumen microbial communities from tropical cattle in Woodstock, Queensland, Australia - Gonzalo_03 (v2) (version 2) | ecosystem: Host-associated > Mammals > Digestive system >... | reverse complement strand
AACAGGTTTCCTTCCTTGTCATATAGGATACCATCCGTACGAACATAATCCGGCGCTCCGCTGGATGCTGATTCGAAGTAATCTGTATTACCAGCAGTATAGTTCTTTTGGAACTTACCATCCATAAACTCATAAAGGCCAGAACAGGAGGCAACCATCACATGGTTATTATCTCTCGGATCAATAGCAATGGAGTTTACATCATGATATTTTGAATCAAAAGCAGGCTGAATATCATCCTGATAGATGGTCCATTCTTTATCCTCATTCAGTACTTGAATAGTACCAGGCCTTTGGAAGTTTGAAAACTGATTAAATCCACCACCTACGGTATAGAGCTGTCCGTTATGCATCAGCATATTGAAGAAGTAATTATACTTCGGTCCGCCAGGGTTCAGCGTCTCTACGGTTGCAAGGTTGTTGTTATAGTCAGAACGGTCAATATTAAAAATAGCAGAGTCATAGGATGTTGTGGTACTCCAGTTATGAGGATCCAAAAGGTTGGCACTTAGTGCAGCGCTGAGTACTTTTCCTTTTATTGTCTTGGCATAGATATTTCCGTTGGCAATAGCCACATTGGTAATGGTGTCACCGAGGTTATAGCTCTCACTGATTTCAATACGCTGCATATCCATCTTCACGATACCAAAACTACAGGCAAGGTAGGCATATTGGTCTTTGATGTAGATGCTGTTGATTGTCTTGTCGTCAGTCATCGTCTTCTGGTAGAGGTCGCTTAGGTTGATCACTACCCCACCCTGCTCCATCAGGTCCATATTCTGGTTCTGATAGACAATCAGCAGTCGCTTGACCGTTGGGTTCCATTTGATATGAGTGATATAAGTGTCGCTGAGTCCGTTTACTTTGTCGTATGTAGTTATCGACTGGTCGTTCTTGTTGTAGCTATACAGGTCATGGCTGGCCAATACATAGAGCTCGTCGCCTGCCTCACAGATATCCTGCACTTCGCTATAAGCCAGATAGTTGCGCCAAGTACCGATTTGCGCCCATGAGGTTAAAGGTAAAAAGGTAAAAAGGTAAAAGAATAAACAAACTTTCACCACTAAATTATTCCAATTCTGTATTTTGATTCTTATCATCATTTTACTCTTTTACTTTTTTACCTTTTTACCTTTTTTACCTTTACAAGAAACTCTACCAGTTTCTGTACGGCACGGGCACGGTGGCTGATCTGGTTCTTCACCTCTACGCCTAACTCGGCAAAGGTGCCGTCATAGCCATCAGGCTGAAACACAGGGTCATAGCCGAAACCCTTATCGCCACGCCTCTCTGTGGTGATGGTTCCTTCCACGATACCCTCAAACAGCTTTATCTTACTGCTTCCCGTTTCGTCCTGAGGTTTCAGAATGAGGGCAATGACCGTACGGAAACGGGCATGTCGGTTCTCTTTGTCTTTCAGCTGATGGAGCAGACATTCCACGTTGGCATTGCTGTCGTGGTCTTTGTCAGCAAAGCCGGACTCCGCAGCAAAGCGGGCGGTATGTACGCCTGGTGCTCCATTGAGCGCCTCCACTTCCAATCCTGTGTCATCGCTGAACACGCTGAGCCCATAGTGGTCATAGACATAGAACGCCTTCTGCATGGCATTCTCCTCCAGCGTCTCGCCTGTCTCTGGAATATCCACGTTACAGCCGATGTCCTTCAGTGACAGCACTTCCATGCTATCGCCTAATATGTCTCTTATCTCGGAAAGCTTATGCTCGTTGTTCGTTGCAAAAACAATGCTCTTCATACTTTTTCTTTCTCTTTATTCTCTTTCTGTAGCAATGGACTCTTGCTCTTCTTGATTTTCACCTTCATCTCGTCGAATCCCTCACCATAGACACCGATGACGCTCGACTGCGATACAAAGGCGTTGGGGTCAATCATCTTGATGAGTCGGAACATATTGACACTCTCGTTTTTCTTGGCCAGGATACAGAGCACCTTCATCTTTCGGCCTGTGTACCATCCGTGTCCGTCCAGAATCGTCACACCGTGGTTCATCTCCGTACCGATGGCATTGGCTATCTCCTGCCATTTTTCCGAGAATATCATGAACTGTACCGACTGCCTTCTGGCGTTCATCACATAGTCGAGCACGAAGTTCTCGAGTGCCATCACGCAGAAGCCGAACATCACCTTATGGGCCCGTTCGATGTAGTCGCCGAACTGTGGGAAGAACATACACGAGCCGATGATACAGAAATCGACGGTAATCAGCACAGAACCCAGCGATACGTTGTGGTACTTGTTCACGCTGGCGGCAATGATGTCCGTACCACCCGTAGAGCCGTTATGCAGGAACACCGTAGCCAATGCTATACCTGTGATGACACAGCCGATGATCATCGACATGAAGTCCTGTCCCTCACCCAGCAGTTTGATGGGCAGACCGTTGTCCTGTGTGGGCATGATGGCCTGTGCAAACATCAGCATGAAGTAGAGGGCGAAGATGGCATAGATGGTCTTCACCATGAACTTGAAGCCCAGCACCTTCAGCGCCACCACGAGAAGTATCATGTTGATGATGATGTAGGTATTCTCCAGATGGAATCCCGTGGCATAGTAGATGATGGCCGACAGACCTGTCACGCCTCCTGCTACAATCTGATAGGGCATCAGGAAGACGGTGAAGGCGATGGTGTATAGGAGGAGTCCAAGGGTTATGAAGAAATAATCCTTGAACTCGTTCCAGATGATTTTTGTCTCTAATGTCATTTATTTCAGTACGATGTTCACCATGCGTTTCGGCACGATGATGACTTTTACGATTTGTTTGTCTTCAGTATATTTCTTCGCACGCTCGTCGGCCAGGACGGTCTCCTCGATGGTCTTGTTGTCGGCATCGGCCGCAAACTCCATGTCGAAACGTGTCTTACCGTTGAAGGCCACGCCCAGACGGACGCTGTTCTCCACGAGGTACTGCTCGTCCCACTCAGGCCACTGGGCGTCGCAGACACTACCCTCGCCTCCCAGTATCTGCCACAGCTCTTCGGCAATGTGGGGAGCGAACGGTGAAATCAGCACGACAATCTGGCGGAACAGTTGGTTGTTGTGGCACTTCAGCTGTGAGAGTTCGTTGATGCAGATCATGAAGGCCGAGATGCTGGTGTTGTAGGAGAACACCTCGATGTCCTGGCTGACCTTCTTGATGAGCTTGTGTACGCTCTTCATCATCTCCTTCGACGGTACGTCGTTGTTGCGTGGAGCCGTTACCAGGTTCCAGAACTTTCTCAGGAAACGGTGGCAGCCGTCAATGCCTGCAACGTCCCAAGGCTTCGACTGCTCGATGGGGCCGAGGAACATCTCGTAGAGACGCAGTGTGTCGGCACCGTAGTCGTTGCAGATATCATCGGGGTTCACCACGTTGTACTTCGACTTCGACATCTTTTCGATGGCCTGACTGATGATATACTTGCCTTCTGCATTCGTGATGAACTCAGCCTCCTTGAAGTCGGGCATCCACTGGCGGATTTTCTCGATGTCCAGTTCCTTGCCGTTGACGGTGCTGATGTCCGTATAGATGGGGTCAACCTCCGTGCCGTTGTAGAAGTAGCGGTTCTTCTTGGCATCATTGTCGTACTTCGTCTCCAGCAGGTCGTAGCTGACGTACTGGTTGGTGCCCTTGATGCGGAAGACAAAGCTTGACCATCCCTGAATCATACCCTGGTTCACCAGCTTCTTGAACGGCTCGTCCTCGCAGCTGTAGCCGCTGTCATAGAGGAACTTGTTCCAGAAGCGTGAATAGATGAGGTGACCTGTGGCATGCTCCGTACCGCCGACGTAGAGATCGACGTTGCGCCAGTACTCATCAGCATCCTTGCTAACCAGTGCCTTGTCGTTCTTGGGGTCCATGTAGCGCAGGTAGTAGGCCGAAGAGCCAGCAAAGCCAGGCATGGTGTTCAGCTCCAGGGGGAAGACGCTCTTGTTGTCGATGAGGTCTTTCGACACCACCTTGTCTGTCTTCGTGTCCCACGCCCACATCTTGGCACGTCCCAATGGGGGCTCGCCTGTTTCCGTGGGCTTGTACTCGTCAATCTCGGGCAGTTCCAGCGGCAGGCACTCCTTCGGAATCATGTAGGGCATGTCGTCCTTGTAATAGACGGGGAACGGCTCACCCCAGTAGCGCTGACGAGAGAAGATGGCATCGCGCAGACGGTAGTTTACCTTTACGCGGCCAAGACCCTGCTCCGTGACGTATTTCTTCGTGGCGGCAATGGCCTCCTTGACGGTCAGTCCGTTCAGCGAGAACTTCGAACTTGCGGAGTTACACATGATACCCTCCTTGGCGTCATAGCTCTCCTCGCTGACGTCGGCACCCTCAATCAATGGGATGATGGGCAGATTGAAGTGCTTGGCAAAGGCGTAGTCACGACTGTCGTGAGCAGGCACAGCCATGATGGCACCAGTGCCGTAGCCGGCCAATACATATTCTGCAATCCAGATGGGAATCTTCTCTTCCGTAAACGGGTTGATGGCGTAGGAACCAGAGAACACACCCGTTACGGAGTGGTCCATCTGACGCTCACGCTCCGTACGCTTCTTCACGTAAGCCAGGTACTCGTCAACGGCTGCCTGCTGGTCGGGTGTGGTGAGCTCTTGTACGAGGTCACTCTCAGGAGCCAGCACCATGAACGTCACACCGAACATCGTATCGGCGCGGGTGGTGAAGATGGTAAAGTGCTTGTCAGAGTCAGCCACCTTGAACTCTACCTCAGTACCTTCCGAACGGCCAATCCAGTTGCGCTGTGTCTCCTTCAGCGAGTCGGTCCAGTCGATTGTGTCGAGGCCGTCCAGCAGACGCTGGGCGTATGCCGACACACGCAGGCACCACTGGCGCATCTTCTTCTGTTCCACAGGATAGCCGCCGCGCTCCGATACACCATTCACCACCTCGTCATTGGCCAGCACCGTGCCCAATGCAGGACACCAGTTGACCATCGTCTCTGCCAGGTAGGCAATGCGGTAGTTCATCAGCACCTCCTGCTTCTTCTTCTCCGAGAAACCTGCCCAGTCAGATGCTGTGAAGTGCAGCTCCTCCGTACCCAGGGCATTACAGTTCTCCGTACCCATCAGCTCGAAGTGCTCAATGAGCTTGATGGTGGGCTGTGCCTTCTGCGATGAAAGGCTGTAGTATGACTTGAACATCCGCTGGAAGGCCCACTGCGTCCACTTGTAGTAGCCAGGATCGCAGGTGCGTACCTCACGGTCCCAGTCGAACGAGAAGCCAATCTTGTCCAACTGCGAGCGGTAGCGGTTGATGTTCTCGAATGTTGTCTTTTCAGGATGCTGACCTGTCTGGATGGCATACTGCTCAGCCGGCAGTCCATAGGCGTCGTAGCCCATGGGGTTCAGCACGTTATAGCCCTTCAGTCGCTTGTAGCGGGCATAGATGTCGCTGGCAATGTAGCCGAGCGGGTGTCCCACATGCAGTCCTGCACCAGAGGGGTACGGGAACATGTTGAGCACGTAATATTTCTTTTTCTTCGGGTCCTCCACTACGCGATAGGTACCGTTCTCCACCCATCGCTTCTGCCATTTCTGTTCAATGTCTCTGAAATTGTATTCCATTGTTATTTTGTTGTTTTGTTATTGCTATATTTGATAACGTAAAAATTCTATTTTTAGTATATAGTTCTGCAAAGGTACGGATAAGTGAGCAAAGTACAAAATAAATTTATTTATTTTTACTTCATGATGGTGGTGTCTTGTCTAAATAAGGTTCAGATTTTAACACTTCATTTTCAGTCATTCTAGGAGAAAATGAGGCTCGAAAAACAGGAAAATTCCGCTTCCAGAACCCCAAATGGCACTTCTCCAGAGGATAGGTGCCGTTTCTCGGGAGGTTATGTGCCACTTCTCGGGTCGAGAAGTGCCGTTTGACGAGGGCTAAAGACGGTGTTTTCAGACCCAAAAGACGGCGTTTTTTGAGTGCCAAAATGCCGTTTAGAAAACACCCCTTCCCCACCCCATTGATTATCAACGGATTACAAAATGGCCAAAAACTGGCGTATTTGCGACCAACTGACCACTTGCTGACCTCCGTGCCCGTTTTTGGACCCTTTCTTATTTAGAAATTAACAAACGAAAGGTATATTAACACTACCCTCCCCCAACGCTGTTTCATCAAGAATGAAGGAATACGGGAATTTCTTTTTTATTTTATGTAATTTTTATTCGCAAAATATTTTGGTTATATCGGAAAAACTCTATAACTTTGCACCACATATTATTAACTAATTCAATCAAATTAAAAACTAAAAAATTATGAGAAAATTTTTACGCTTTTCATTAATGGCGCTCTTTGCTGTGCTCGGAACGAGCAGCGCAATGGCACAAGACGTCGACATCATTTGGGAGGAAGACTTTTCAAGCTATTCAAAGGATGATGTTCCGTCTGGTGGTGACTACAGCTATGTTTGTACTGGTGGTGGTACGAAAATTTATGCTGAAGAATTAGCTGGCGGTGCTGCTCCTGAATTATTGATTTCCAAAAAGTCTAGTGGAAGTGCAACTGATGGTGGTACATTTACCGCAACTATTAATCTTGGCAGCAAGAGTGGAGACATGTTCTTAGCCTTCAAATGCAATAAGAATTTTTCATCTAGTGTTACCGTTACAGGTGGTACATTAGGTGCTGTACAAAAATCAAATAATGATTATGTTTTTCCTATTACTAACGCAAGCGGAACTCTGACAATAAAGTTTGAGAATACTTTAACTTCGAATGCTCGTTTGGATAACATCAAGCTTTATCAAGGTAATGCCAAGAAGCCCGCTGGTATTGCATGGAATAAGGCAACAGCTTCTGTGACCTATGGCAATCCTGATGATACCTACAAGTATCTTCCTACATTCAGCAATCCTAACGAACTTAATGTAACGTTTAAATCCTCTAATTCTGACGTAATCTCCATCTCAACCGATGGTGAAATTGAAGTAGAGGGTGTTGGTGAAGCAACTCTTACTGCTTCTTTTGCAGGAAATGATGAATATGAGGCAGCAGAAGTAACCTGCAAAGTTACTGTTAAGGAAGCAGAGCCCGAAAAAACTGATATTTCGAATACCGAAGCGACAGCATATACTATTGCAAAGGCAAAAGAACTGATTGACGATGCAAATAGTGATCTCACAAAAGAGGTATATGTGAAAGGTATCATCTCAAAGATTGAGAAATTTAATTCTGATAATTCTATCACATATTGGATTTCTGATGATGGTACAACGAACAATCAGTTCGAGTGTTATAAAGGTAAAAACATAGATGGTGCAGACTTTGCTGCTGCAACTGATTTGAAGGTCGGCGCAACAGTTATTGTCAAGGGTAAATTGAAGAAGTTTAACACCACCTATGAATTTGATGCTGGTAATGTCCTCGTAAGTTATGATGAGTCAACAGCTGGTGGTGATCCTGAGGAAATTGATGCAACAATTGCAGGTCTTTATAGTTATACAGCTGCTACATCAAACATTAAGCTTACAATTAATAATGGTAAGGTGGTTTATGTCGATGGTAAATCTATTTATGTACGTGAAGGTGAAAAAGCTATGTTATTCTACGATTGTGGTTTAACTTTGCCTTTGAATGCAGTAGTATCTGGAACTGTTAGTGTAGATTTGGATATTTACAAGGGACTTCATGAAGTTAAGGCGAATAGCAAAACGAATGCAGATAATCTTACAATTACAGAAAGTTCTGATGAGGCAGCACCTGTGGAAGCTACTTTTGATAAGTTGGCATCAAAGGATTATACCAATGACCTGATTATTATCAAGAATCAGTCAGTTATCGAAGATGATGGTAAATGGTATATTCAGAATGGCGATGCAAAGATTCAGCTCTTTAAGAAAAACGCAGATTATTCTTCTTATGTAAGTGATACAAAGAAGTACGACATCATAGCGATTGCTACTGTATATAATAGCAATGCTCAGCTGACTCCAATTTCTTTCTCTGAAACCACTGGCATCCAGAACCTGACCATCGATGCTGACGCTAACGCTCCGATGTACAACCTGAAGGGTGAGCGCGTTGACGCTAACTACCGTGGTGTAGTGATCAAGGCTGGTAAGAAGACCATCCAGAAGTAAACGGTAGAAACATAAAGTGAACATAAAAAGGCGGTACCTGCGGGTGCCGTCTTTTTTATTGGAAAATATGTAACTAAATTATGAATTATTTTGTACCTTTGCAGACAAAATAAAAACAAGCTATTAACGATGGCAAAGAAGGATGGTGAACTGACACCGATGATGAAGCAGTTTTTCGACTTCAAGGCGAAGTACCCTGAAGCCTTGCTGCTGTTCCGTTGCGGCGACTTCTACGAGACGTATTGTGAAGACGCTGTAACGGCTTCACGCATCCTGGGTATCACGCTGACCAAACGTAACAACGGGGCAGGGGCAAAAGGCGACGAGATGGCCGGATTTCCGCATCATGCCCTCGACACTTATCTGCCCAAGCTCATCAGGGCAGGCAAGCGTGTTGCCATCTGTGACCAGTTGGAAGACCCCAAGCTGACGAAGAAGCTCGTGAAGCGAGGCATCACGGAACTGGTGACGCCTGGCGTGGCCATGAGCGACACGGTGCTGAGCTATAAGGAGAACAACTTCCTGGCCGCCATCCACTTCGGCAAGGGTGCCTGTGGCGTCAGCTTCCTCGACATCTCAACAGGAGAATTCCTTTGTGGCGAGGGCACCTACGACTACATCGAAAAGCTGCTGACCAACATACAGCCCAAGGAGGTGCTGTATGACCGTACCCGCAAGCAGGACTTTGAACGCCTGTTCGGTACGCGCTACTGCACCTATGAGCTGGACGACTGGGTATTTACGGAGCAGACGGCCAAACAGAAACTGCTGAAGCACTTTAACGTGAAGACGCTGAAAGGCTTTGGCGTGGAGCACCTGAGAAGCGGCGTCATAGCCAGCGGTGCCATCCTGCAATACCTGGAGCATACGCTGCATACGCAGATAGGCCACATCATCAGCCTGTCGCGTATAGAAGAAGAGAAATACGTGCGCATGGACAAGTTCACCGTGCGCTCCCTGGAGCTGCTGGGAACGATGCAGGACGGCGGTACTTCGCTGCTGGATGTCATTGACCGTACGGTATCGCCTATGGGCGGCCGACTGCTGCGACGCTGGGTGGTATTCCCCTTGAAGGACGAGCGAATGATTAACGAGCGTCTGGACATTGTGGATTACTTCTTCCGTGAGCCGGAGTTCCGCCAGTGTGTTGACGAGTCGCTGCACCAGATTGGCGACTTGGAACGCATCATCTCGAAGGTGGCTGTAGGACGCGTATCACCTCGTGAGGTTGTACAGCTGAAGCGGGCGCTGACAGCCCTGCAGCCCATCAAGGCTGCTTGTGAGAATGCCCAGAATGAGGCACTCAGACGGGTGGGGGAGCAGCTGGATGCCTGCGAACCGTTGCGTGACCGTATAGAACGTGAAGTAGAGAACGACCCGCCACAGTTGGTCAACAAGGGTGGCGTCATCCGCAAGGGTGTGAACAGCGAGTTGGACGAACTGCGCAACATTGCCTACAGCGGCAAGGACTACCTGTTGAAGATTCAGGAGCGCGAAATACAGCAGACGGGCATCTCGTCGCTGAAGATTGGCTTCAACAACGTGTTCGGCTACTATCTGGAGGTGCGTAACACCTTTAAGGATAAGGTGCCACAGGACTGGATTCGCAAGCAGACGCTGGCACAGGCAGAGCGCTACATCACGCCTGAGCTGAAGGAATACGAAGAGAAGATACTGGGTGCCGAGGACAAGATACTGAGCCTGGAACAGAGGCTGTTTACGGAACTGGTGGAGTCGATGCAGGCATACATTCCGCAGATACAGACGGACGCCAACCTCATTGCCCGGTTGGACTGCCTGCTCTCTGCTGCCAAGACAGCGGAGGAGAACCACTATGTGCGCCCTGTGATTGACCAGACGGACGTCATCGACATCAAGCAGGGACGCCATCCCGTCATAGAACAGCAGCTGCCCATGGGTGAGCGTTATGTGCCCAATGATATCTACTTGGATAACGAACGGCAGCAGATAATCATCATTACGGGTCCGAATATGGCCGGTAAATCGGCGCTGCTGCGCCAAACGGCGCTGATTGTACTGTTGGCGCAGATTGGCAGTTTCGTGCCCGCAGAGAGCGCGAGAATAGGCTTGGTGGATAAAATATTCACGAGGGTAGGGGCGTCAGACAATATTTCGCTTGGCGAATCGACCTTCATGGTGGAGATGACGGAGGCCTCGAACATCCTGAATAACGTCTCTGACCGTTCGTTGGTATTGTTTGACGAGCTGGGACGTGGCACCTCCACCTACGACGGCATCAGCATTGCCTGGGCCATCGTGGAATACCTGCACGAGAACAGCCGAGGCAGGGCTCGTACGCTCTTTGCCACCCACTATCACGAGCTGAACGAGATGGAGAAGAACTTCAAGCGCATCAAGAACTACAACGTCAGCGTGAAGGAGATGGACGGTAAGGTCATCTTCCTCAGGAAACTGGAGCGGGGTGGGAGCGAGCACTCGTTTGGTATCCACGTGGCCGAGATAGCCGGTATGCCGAAGAGCATCGTGAAGCGTGCAAACGTCATTTTGAAGCAGTTGGAGGCCGAGAATGCGCAGGTAGGCAAGGCAGGTAAGCCCACGGCGGAGATTGCCCAGAGCCGCGAGGGTATGCAGCTGTCGTTCTTCCAGCTGGATGACCCTGTACTGGGTCAGATACGCGATGAGATACTGGGGCTTGACATCAATAACCTGACGCCTATGGAGGCGCTGAACAAGCTCAACGAAATCAAGAAGATACTGGGAGGAAAATAAACCTCAAAGCTTAAACCTCAAAGCTCAATACCATTCTGCAACCGTCAGTATAACTGCTGTCAATGTACAATTGTGCATAGAGCAGGTCGGCCATCTTCTTGCTCATGGTCAGGCCGAGACCGAGGCCCTGTTTGAAGGGGTCAATCTTGAAGAAACGGTGGAAGATATGGGAATGGTGCTTCTTGGGAATGCCGATACCCGAGTCGGTAACGGTGAACGTGAGGGTGTTGTTACGCTCGTCGTACGAGGCATGCAGCTCGGCAAATCCTTTCTCCGTGAACTTCACGGCGTTGTTCATGAGCTGACCGAGAATCTTCTCCAAGGCCGTGCGGTTGCTCTTGAAGGCAAAGCCTGCCGGAACGTCATTGACGAGGCGCATTTCCAGACGGTTCGTGTTCTGCTTCTCCGTCTCCTTCATCACCGTCTTACAGAGTTCGTCACAGTCGATGAGGTCTTCTTTCTCGTACAGGTTACGGCTGTCGTCCTGTGCCACCTCCAGCAGTTCGTTGACAATCTCGGTAATATCGCTGGTGTTCTTGTTGATGGCATTCAGCATCTCGTCGCGCTCCTGGGTGCCGAGCTGGAACTGCGGGTTGGTAATGATTTGTGCATAGCCCGTGATGACGTTGAGCGGCGTGCGGATTTCGTGGCTGACCTGCTTGATGAACGATGACTTCATGCGGTCGGACTCCTCAGCACGGTCGAGGGCTATCTCCAGGTCGTTGTTCTGTTTCTTCAGGCGTTTGTTGACACGTCTGTACCATACGCTCCATGTCACGGCAGCAGCAACGATGCATCCCAGCAGAATGATGACAATGGTCATCCAAAGCTCACGCTCCTCGGCAGCTTTCTGGTTGATCTTGGCAACTTCCAGTTCGGCATATACCTCATTGATATTGTTGAAGAACATATCGCTGCTGAGCGAGTCGCGGAATTCGCGGCGTTTGTCGGTCTCAGCGATGGCAAGGTCGCTCCGATTCATCATCTGGTAGATCTTGCTGCGGAAGTCGAAGTATTTGATATCTTCGAAGTCGTGTTTGTTTGTAGCGGACAGCAGCTCCAGCGCTTTGTTGTATTGTCCGTTGAAGGCATGCTGTACGACAGACATGGTCTCGATACCAAACTGGTCGAGGGAGGGATGTTGCTTGAGGTACTGCTGGAACTCGCTGTTGGTCTGTTCAAAGGTATTCTTGTCACCCAGGAAGAAGCAGATGCCTCCCTTCAAGGCCAGATAGACCTTGTAGTATTCGGGGTGATTCTGGCTGAGCGAACCGAACTTCTCGTTCCACACCATAGCGTCTTTCGGGTCGCGCTCCATCTTCAGTTCTGCAACGCGTGAATAGATGCTCATGAGCGACCCGGTATCGGTGGGTTCAGCGTCCTTCAGGGCTTCTTCATAGTAGTGTTTAGCCATGCGGTAGTTGCCTCGTGACTCGTAGATGGTGGCCAGCGCGGTATAGACGATGGGGTACATCCTCTCGTTCTTCTCCTCCATCTCCTTCAGGATGTCGTTCGACTTGTTGATGGCGCTGTAGGTATTACCATTCTCAGCCTCGTAGAGCACTTCGTTGAGTCGTATCTTGTAGTAGGACTTCCTGTTACCCTTTTTCTCGTAGTACTCCTTCATCTGCTCAGAGGCTTCGAGGAACTTGTCGGCATCGTTTTCGTTGTAATACTGGTAATAGCGTTTGTACAGATTCTGGAAGGCAGTATCCTTTTCCTGCGTTTGGGCAGAAACGCTGTTGAATGATGACAACGACAGACAGATGACCAATGATAAACTGATCATCCACCAACCCTTGAAAGTGTTTGTATGTACGATGCTCTTCTGCATAAGCTAAACAATATAAAAGATGTCACTTAGTTTGCCGACGGCTTGCTGCGAAACATACAGACGGCTCCCAGTATGACGAACGGGATGGAGAGCAGTTGACCCATGTCGAGCGGCATGCCGGCCTCGAAAGCCACCTGGATGTCCTTGGTGAACTCAATAAAGAAGCGGGCCGTGAAGATATAGGTCAGACAGAGTCCGAAGAAGAAGCCCGTGCCTACCTTCTGCGGCATCTTGCGATACAGGTACCAGCCGATGAAGAACAGCAGGGCATAGGCCAAAGCCTCATAGAGCTGTCCCGGATGGCGCGGCATGCTATCGACACGCTCGAAGATAAAGGCCCAGGGAACATCGGTAATCTTACCGATTATCTCGGAGTTCATGAGGTTGCCCAAACGGATGAACGTGGCTGTGATGGGCGTGGCAATGGCGATGAAGTCGAGCACGACCCAGAGCTTCATCTTGTAGTGCTTGACATAGAGCCAGAGGGCCAGGATGAGACCAATGGTACCACCGTGGGAGGCCAGTCCTTCGTAGCCCGTGAACTTCCAGCCGCCATCGGCCAGGAAGTGGATGGGTAGCAGCATCTCTATGAAACCCTTGAAGCTGGTCAAGTAGGTTTGCGGCTCATAGAAGATGCAATGTCCCAGACGGGCGCCGACCAGGATGCCGACGAAGCAGTAGATAAACAGGGGGTCGAAGAGCTCGTCCTTGATCTTCTGCTCTTTATACAGACGCTTGACAATGAAGTAGGCCAGCGCCAGACCAATCATCCAGCACAGGGCGTACCAGCGAATCTCAAACGATCCCAAATGCAGGGCCGTATGGTTCGGGTTCCAAACGATATAAAGCAAGCTATTAATCATTATCTTAAATTCTCTAATTCTTGATAAATCATACATTGAAGCGGAAGTGCATGATGTCACCGTCCTGCACGACGTATTCCTTGCCTTCTACAGCCAGTTTGCCGGCTTCGCGGACAGCAGCCTCGGAACCATACTGGATATAGTCGTCGTACTTGATGACCTCGGCACGGATAAAGCCCTTCTCGAAGTCGGTATGGATGACACCGGCACACTGGGGAGCCTTCCAGCCACGCTTGTAGGTCCAGGCCTTTACCTCCATCTCGCCAGCGGTGATGAAGGTCTCCAGATTCAACAGCGAATAGGCCTTCTTGATGAGGCGGTTGACACCGCTCTCCTCCAGGCCTAACTCCTCCAAGAAGAGCTGCTTGTCGTCGTATGACTCCAGTTCGGCAATGTCTTCCTCAGTCTTGGCGGCAATGACCATCGTTTCGGCACCTTCTTCTTTGGCCAGTGCCTCTACCTTCTGTGTGAAGGCGTTGCCATTCTTTGCATCGGCCTCGCCGACATTGCAGACGTAGAGTACAGGCTTCGACGTCAACAGGAACAGGTTGCGGGCGCAGTCCTGTTCTTCCTTGCTCTCGAACTCCACGATACGGGCGTTCTTACCTTGTTCGAGCACCTCCTTGTATGCCTTCAGTACCGTTACTTCCACCTTGGCATCCTTGTTGCCGGCAGCAGCAGCCTTCTCGGTCTTGGCCAGTCGACTTTCGATGGTCTCCAGGTCTTTCAGCTGCAACTCGGTGTCAATGATTTCTTTGTCGCGGATGGGGTCGATGGTACCATCGACATGGGTAATATTCTCGTCCTCGAAACAACGCAGCACATGAATGATAGCGTCTGTCTCACGGATGTTTCCCAAGAACTTATTGCCCAGGCCTTCACCTTTGGAAGCTCCCTTCACCAGACCTGCAATATCAACGATTTCGCAGGTGGCAGGCACGATACGTCCGGGATGGACAAGTTCGGCCAGCTTGGTCAGGCGCTCGTCGGGAACGGTGATGACGCCCACGTTAGGTTCAATTGTACAAAAAGGAAAATTAGCTGCCTGTGCTTTAGCGCTTGACAGGCAGTTGAAAAGTGTGGACTTGCCCACATTCGGCAGTCCTACAATACCACATTTTAATGCCATTTTTTGTTATAACGTTATATATTTGCCGACAAAATTACGCAATTATCTGCGGATAACAAAATAAAAACTTGTTTTTATCAGAAATAATGCTTACCTTTGTCACGATTTACAAGACGACCATAAATATTTGTTTAACTTTTTAAATACTTAGCATTATGCAGTTCTTAGAGTCAATTCAAACTTGTGTTGTAAAGAAGTATGCCGACTTTAACGGTCGTGCTTCGCGTTCAGAATTCTGGTGGTACACATTGGGTTATTTTATTGTCAGCTATGCCTGGTCGCTCATCATCGGTATGATTACTGGTGCATCGATCATGGCAGGTATGGATGGTGAATTCCATTTCTCGGCTATTCAACTGCTGTCTTACATTCCTTCTGTAGCTTTGCTGTTGCCGACACTGGCTGTTGGTGCTCGTCGTCTGCATGACGTAGGTAAGAGTGGTTGGTGGCAGCTGCTTTACCTGATTTGCTGTGGCGGTCTGGTACTGCTCTATTTCTTCGTTCAGGACAGCGAGGGTGACAACCAGTATGGTCCCAGACCTCAGGATTAATCAATGAATCTATAAAAGAATAGAGGCAGCCCAATCGGGTTGCCTCTTTTTGTTCTTAATGTGCTTCAAGCCAGTTGGTTCCCCAACCGCTGTCGGCTACCAAAGGAACCTTCATTTGGAAGGCATTTTGCATTTCCTCAAGTACAATCTTTTCCACTTTTTCTTTCTCCTCGGGATAGACGGAGAAGTTCAGTTCGTCGTGTACCTGAAGTATCATTTTCGAGCGGATGCCCTCGGTCTTGAACCTATTATAAATATGTATCATGGCCACCTTGATGATGTCGGCTGCCGTACCCTGAATGGGGGCGTTGATGGCATTACGTTCGGCAAAGCCACGCACGGTGCCGTTGGCAGAACGGATGTCAGGCAGGTAACGGCGACGGCCGAGTAGGGTAGTGACGTAGCCTTTCTCGCGGGCCTGCTCCTTGGCCTGCTCCATGTAGTCATGAACCAAGGGGAAGGTCTGGAAGAAACCGTCGATGAGCTGACGCGCCTCGTCGCGGGAGATTTCCAGCCGTTCTGCCAAACCGAACATCGTGATGCCGTAGATGATGCCGAAATTGGCGCGTTTCGATTTTGAA
>Ga0310786_10006312_pt1 | contig 15807 bp, 12 predicted proteins | sample AusTroGonzalo_MG_FD_203881 | JGI IMG/M metagenome (GOLD analysis project Ga0310786, IMG submission 203881) | Bovine rumen microbial communities from tropical cattle in Woodstock, Queensland, Australia - Gonzalo_03 (v2) (version 2) | ecosystem: Host-associated > Mammals > Digestive system >... | reverse complement strand
CCATCACGTCGGAAAGAAGATCGCCCACATAGACGTTTTCGGCAGGCTCCTCGCCCGTGCCGACTTCCAGCTTGCCGCCGGTCCTGGATGCTATTTCGGACGATGTCATTGCGCCGCCGCTCCTTCCATCTGTTTAGGCAGGTCGAATATGCACTGCACTATGGTGAACTTGCCTACCTCGCTTTCGATCTCGAACTTATCGGATACGCGCTTGGAGTTCGAAAGGCCCATGCCCGCGCCGAAGCCCATCGAGCGTATCCAGTCGTTCGCGGTGGAGGTGCCGTCCCGGCAGGCCCACTCGACATCGGCTATTCCTGGGCCGCGGTCCTTCGCGGTGATGGAGAGGCTATCCTCTGTGACGAGCAGCACGAGCACGCCGCCGTGCGAGTGTATGCAGATGTTTATCTCTAGCTCGTATGCGGCCACGGCTACGCGGCGGACGATAGAGCGATCGATCTTCCTTTCGCGCAGTATGCCCTTGATGGCGTTCGCGGCATGCCCGGCGCGCGAAAGGTCGTTGTGGACCACGGCCCACTCCTTGCGGAAGTAGTTGGCCTTCGCCTCCTTTACGGCGTTCTGCGCGGCTTCCGGCGAGGAGCGCATTTCGAGCTTGCGTATCTCCACGGAAAGTTCGTAGAGTAGCGCCCTCATCACGTCGCGCTGCGAAACTATCCCCACGAGCTTGCGGTTCGAATCGAGCACGGGGAAGCGGCCGTAGGTGTAGTTGTTGAAATACCTGAGCGCGAACGCGAGCGGCATGCCGGCCTCGAGCACCACGAGGTTCTTGGCCATGTGGCTTTCGCAGGTATCTTCCATCCGGCTGCGGTCGAGCGCGTTTATTATGTCGTTCACGGATATTATTCCGTAAAGGCGGTCGTTCTCGCTCACGGGCAGGCCGGAAATGCGGTTCTCGCGCAGAATGCGCTGCGCCTCGCGCATGGTGGCCTTGCGCGGAATGGAGATCACCTGGCGCTTCATCACGTCGCGGACCTTGAAGCGCTGGAGCATCTCCATTATTATTTCGCTTGATTCGCCTCCGAGGGACTTCGCATCCAGCGGCACCTTCGCCATGATTTCATCGTCGTTGGTGTGCTGGCCCTGGAGGATTACTGGGCTGTATTCCGACATGGCCTGTTATGAGCGTTCTTCCGCGAGGAAAGCATCGTGCAGCTTCACGCAGGCGTCGTATTTGGAAAGCGGACTGGAAACGAGCGGTATGCCGAGCTCGTCCGCGACCTTGATCATGGTCTCGGAAAGCGGCTTTGCGTTGTGTATCACCACGCCCATAGCGCCGACTATGTGCGCAGTGCGTATCGCCTGGTCGCTGGCGAGCGAAGTAAGAAGAAGTATGTCGTCCGCGTCGTACAGGAGCACGTCGCTCATCAAGTCGTTTGCGACCACCGCGCCAACCGCGCGGGGACTGTTTGCATCGCCGGCGATCAGTTTGCCGCCGAGAACTTTCGTAACATCCGCTATTGTCATGGCTCTCCTTTTCGCATCCTTTTGCGAGTATTGATTTAGGATAAGGGAATTATACCATTTTCCGCCGGAGTTTTCAACCGGGGAGAACATCTGCGGAGAGTTTCGGGGGCGCGCGGGGGTCAGTCCCTAATGGTTTTTATGACCGGCTTCGGGGGCTGGTTGTAGACGCGCGAGAAAGGCGGCACCGAATCCTTGAGCCACACGTTGCCGCCGATTTCCGAATCGTGGCCGATCACGGTATCGCCGCCGAGGATGGTGGCGTTGGCGTAGATTATCACGTTGTCCTCGATGTTCGGGTGGCGCTTTAGCCCCTTCACGAGCGCGCCGGCAGAATCCTTCTGGAAGGAAAGCCCGCCCAGGGTCACGCCCTGGTAGAGCCGGACGTTGCGCCCTATCACGGTGGTCTCGCCTATCACCACGCCGGTGCCGTGGTCGATGAAGAAACGCTCGCCGATGGTCGCGCCAGGGTGTATGTCGATGCCAGTCTTCGAATGCGCCAGCTCGCTCATGATCCTCGGGATGATAGGCACCTTGAGCCTGTAAAGCTCGTGGGCGAGGCGGTGGATCGTCACCGCGTATAGGCCGGGGTAAGCCATCACCACTTCCATCCTGCTTGTGGCCGCAGGGTCGCCATCGTAAGCGGCGCAGACGTCGGTCTCCACGAGCCGGCGGACTTCCGGCATGCGGGCGATGAAATCCTGCACGATGTCCTTCGCGGGGCGGTCCGTAGAGAGGAGCTCGATCTCGCGCTCCAGGTCGGCCGCCATGGCGGACACAGCGCCGCGGGAATTCAGCTCGCCGTAGACGCACGGATGAAGCACGGCCATGCCGCGGTTTATGATGCGCGCGATTCTCTGCGGAAGAGTCACTGGGCCTTCCTCCTTATCCTTGCGATGATCCTCGACGCGCCGAGGTTCTTCAGCCCGAGCGCGAGGAACAGCTTGCCGAGCGGGTGGCGGCTCTCCGCCTTGACTTCGAGTATCTCGATGTTCTCCGCCTTGCAAAGCTCGCGGAAATCCTTGAGCGTGACGCAGTGAATGTTTGGCGTATCATACCACTTGAAAGGCAGCGCCTTGGAAACAGGCAGGCGGCCCGTGAACGCGAGCGTGAGGCGGATCCTGTATGCGGCGAAGTTGGGGAACGTAACTATGGCCTCGTCCGCTATGCGCAGCGCCTCGTGCAGCAGGCCGCGCGGGTTCTTCACCTCCTGCAGGGTGTCGGAGCAGATGGCTACGTCGTAGTGCTTATCCGGTATTACGCTGAGCCCCTCGTCGGCATCCTCCCAGAAGCAGTCGTGCCCGTCGGCCACGGCCTGCGAGAAGCGGTCGATATCGATATCTACGCCATCGCCCTGCACGTTCTTCGTCTCGCGCAGCACGTTGAGCAGCGAACCATCGCCGCAGCCGATATCCATCACGCGCGCATTGCGGCGCACCATGGAAACGATTTTCGAGTAGAGGCGCTTCTGCCACTTCATCACTTTCGGGGTGCGGTCGTTGAGGAAGCCGCCGAGCAGAGGCGAGAGGTCCGAAATGTCGGTGAGGAACGAATCGTGACCCGTGCCCGCTTCGAGGTGGCAGTAGGTAACGCGCTTGTTGTTCCTGAGAAGCGCCTCCACTATGTCCTTGGACTGCCACTCGGCGAAGAGGATGTCTCGCTCGTAGGAGACGACCAGGCATTTCGCCTTTACCCTGGCGCATGCGCCATCCAGCCCGCCGTAGCGCTGGCCCGCGTCGAAGAGGTCCATCGAGCGAGTTATGTGCAGGTAGCTGTTCGCGTCGAAACGCTTCAGGAACTTCGCGCCGTGGTGGTTTAGGTAGCTCTCGATCTGGAAGTACGTCTTGAATTCCGCATCGCGCTTGGCCTTCTCCTCCGGCGGGGCGTCGACGAAACTCTGCTGCAGGTTGCGGTGGAACTTCTCCTCGAGCAGCTCGCGCGAAAGGTAAGTGATGTGCGCGAGCTGGCGCGCTGTCATGAGCCCGTGCTTCGGGCCGAGGCCGTCGCCAACGGTATAGTAGTCGCCGCCGCGCCATTCGGGGTCCTCGGTGATGCCGGCGCGGCCCACCACGTCGAAAGCGAGCGCCTGCGTATTGAGGCTGGCACTTGTGGCTATGAGCGCGGCGCGGTCCATTTCGTCCGGGCAGCGGGTCACCCAGTCCATCACATGTATGCCGCCGTAGCTGCCGCCGATCACGGCATGGAGATGCTTTACGCCGAGCTGCCTGAGAAGCATGCGATAAACGTCAACCGCGTCGCTCATGGTGTACTGCGGGAAGGATGAGCCGTAGGGCTTGCCCGTATCCGGGTTTATGGACATAGGCCCCGTGGTGCCGCTGCACCCGCCAAGCACGTTCGCGCAGATCACATGGAACTTGTTCGTGTCGATGCCGCGCCCCGGGCCGACCATTCCTTCCCACCAGCCGCTGGGCTTGGTTTCGCCGGGACGGATGCCCGCGACGTGCGCGTTGCCCGTGAGAGCGTGGCAGATGAATATCACGTTGCCATCGCGCGCAGGCGCTCCGCATTCCTCGTAGGCCACCACTATTTCCTTGAGCAGCCCGCCGGACTCTAGGCGGTAGCCGCCCTCCGGCAAATCAAGCGACAGTTTCTTGAGCTCTACTACGCCTACACCTTCATCCATAATTCCTGAATCCTTCCAACTAGGCAGCGCCATGCCGCTGCCAAATCAAAAATCGAGATTGCGCACGTTGAGCGCGTTGTCCTCGATGAACTTGCGGCGCGGCTCCACTTCGTCGCCCATGAGCAGCGTGAACATCCTATCGGCCTCCACGGCGTCGTCCATCCGGACACGCAGCATGCGGCGCTTCGCCGGGTTCATCGTGGTGTCGAAAAGCTCGTCCGCATCCATTTCGCCGAGACCTTTGAAGCGGTATATGCTGAGGCCCTGCTTGCCGTGCGCGCGGACGTCGTCGAGCAGCTTCTTTAGCTTGCCGCCGAACCAGTCTTCAGTGGTGAAGCCGTAGCCGCCGAGCGAAGCGAACTCCTTGCGGAGCATGGAAACGCCGCTTCCGGTGGCGGCCGCGTCGGCGATGAGCGAAGCGGCGTCGAAGCCGCGCTCGGACACGAGCTTTTCGGTGGCCTCGATTTCGGCGAGGAGCGTAAGCAGCTCGCGGGCCTTGTCCTTGTCCATGGCCTGGCCTGCGGCGTCGAGAACCTCGAAATCGTCGAGGCCGAGCGTGAGAAGCTTCGAGGTGAGTTCGCCGTCCGTGAGGACGTATTCGCTCTTCTTCTTCCTTTCGACCTTGTAGAGCGGCGGCTGCGCGAGATACACGTAGCCCTTCTCGATCAGCTCTGGCATTTTGCGGTAGAAGAACGTCAGGAGGAGCGTGCGGATGTGGGCGCCATCGACATCGGCATCCGTCATGATCACGATCTTATGGTAGCGCGCCTTCGATATGTCCCATTCGTCCGCGAAGCCGCAGCCGATCGCGGTGATGAGCGTCCTGATTTCCTGGTTGGCCAGCACGCGGTCTATGCGCGCTTTCTCCACGTTCAGCACCTTGCCGCGAAGCGGCAGAATGGCCTGCGTGGCGCGGTCGCGGCCGGTCTGCGCGGAGCCGCCTGCCGAATCGCCCTCCACTAGAAAGAGCTCTGTCTTGGCTGGGTCGCGCTCGGAGCAGTCGCGGAGCTTGCCGGGGAGCGAAAGCCCGTCCATCACGCCTTTGCGGCGCGTTGATTCGCGAGCGGCCCTCGCCGCCTCGCGCGCGCGGCATGCGAGCAGAGTCTTTTCGATTATCGTCTTGGCGACAGCCGGATTCTCCTCGAAGAACGTCATCAGCTTGTCGCTGACTATGCCGGATACTATCCCGTCCACTTCGCCGTTGCCGAGCTTGGTCTTGGTTTGGCCCTCGAACTGCGGCTGCGGAACTTTCACGGACACGATCACCGTAAGGCCTTCGCGCATGTCGTCGCCGGTGACGTTGTCCTTCTCCTTGATGAGCTTCTGGTCAGAGCCATACTTGTTTATCGTGCTCGTTAGGGCGCGGCGGAAACCTGAAAGATGCGTGCCGCCCTCTATCGTGTGGATGTTGTTGCAGTAGGTCTGCTCTAGCGTGGAATACGATTCCGTGTACTGGAACGACACCTCCGCCTGAACCATGCCCGTGGTGCCTTCCTTTTCGCCTTCGAAGTGGATCACCGGCGAAAGAGGCTTCTTGTTGGCGTTGAGGTATTCCACGAATTCGTCTATTCCGCCTTCGTAGTGGAAAGTCTCTTCATGATGCGCGTCGCCTTCGTCATCGCGGAAATGTATCGTGACGCCCTTGTTGAGGAACGCCAGTTCGCGCAGGCGGCCGCAGAGAGTCTCCCACTTGAACGCGCGGCAGGAGAATATCGTGTGGTCCGGGAAGAACGTGACCTTTGTGCCGGTTTCGGCGCCGCATTCGCCGGTCACCTCGAGCGGCTTTGTAACGTGGCCGCGCGAAAACTCGATGTTGTGCACCTTGCCGCCGCGCTTCACTTCAACCTTCATCCAATCCGAAAGCGCGTTAACGCAGCTTACGCCCACGCCGTGGAGGCCGCCGGAGACTTTGTAGTTGGAGCCGTCGAACTTGCCGCCGGCGTGAAGCACCGTGAGAACTACTTCGATCGCAGGCCTGTGCTGGGTGGGGTGCATGTCCACGGGTATGCCGCGACCGTTGTCCTGCACCGTAAGCGAGCCGTCGGGATTGATTACAACGTCGATAAGAGAGCAGTATCCGGCAAGAGCCTCGTCGATGGAATTATCGACCACCTCGTAAACTAGATGGTGGTAGCCGCGCTCGCCCGTATCGCCGATGTACATGGCGGGCCTTTTGCGGACGGCCTCCATGCCCTCCAGAACCTGGATATTCTCTGCGTTGTAATTGCTGGATGTTTCCGGCGTATCTGACATTTATTTATTGCTCCTTGGGAAAACTACCTGCACGAAAACATTCCCATCGCGGGTATAACATTCGAATCAGGGAAATACACTATGAAAAGAAAAGGACGGTTGAACGTGAAGGACTGCGCGCCGCCCGGTGCGGGCTTCGGCGGCTCCGCGCCCTCGTCGGGAGTGCCCGGCAGCAGCCTGAAGCGCATGTACTGCAAAGCCGTGCGCTTCTGAAGGGCGTTGTCGATATTTACAAAGCCGCTTTCCGGAATCTTCGCCATCATGAATGCGTCGCGCATGTCGTTCTCGCACATGAAATCCATCGCCGGCATATACACATCTGCAACGGTCTGCGCGCAGTCGCCAAGCGTCACGGATTCGATGCTCGCAAGAAGCTCCTGCACCTTTTCGCCATTCACCGTTTCGGCGAGGTCGGAAAGCTGCACGCCCTTGAACGGCGTGTAGGCGTAGAGGTATGCGCCGCCCTTCAGCGGCACGCGCACGATTATGCCGTTCTTCATCTTCCTGTAGGCGATGTCGGCGCGCGTCTTTATGAAATCGATCTCGAGCTTTTCTTCCGGCACTGGGTTGAACTCGCCCTTCTGGATTGTGGCAGGCGATTGCGCGCCGAGCTGCGCGGCGGCGGAGATCACGTCTATGAAGCGGTAGCGCGAGCGGTCGTGCTTGGTGGTCACCGGATAGTAGAAGTCCTCCATCTCGCCATCCATTTTGGCGCGGAACCAGCTCTGCGCGCCTTCAATCGGGAAGTCGAGGCACACGGAAGCGCCGTTCATTTCGGCGATGCGCTTTCGGTAGTCCACGTTGGCCTGGAACACGTTCGGCAGGCACAATGCGCGCGCGGAGAGGAACGAAAAGCCGTTCGTGGCCGCGAGGGAGCCATCGTACTTCTCAATCAGCTGAGGATAGACGGTGTTGAAGTCCGTCAGCACGCCCATGATCTCCGCAGTGTTCGCGCGGCCTATCGAATCGAACGCTTCCGCCATTACGCAACAGTCTAGCTCGAACCCGAAGGGCGAGAATACGGCGTTGTTCTGGATGCGATTCTGCGGAGCGGCGCCGCGGACTGCCCAGAACGCATTTACGCCGAAACCGATCTCGCGCTCGGCGTGCAGAGCGGCCGCAGCCAGGGCGGCCGCGGCGAATATGGTGAACTTGGTGGTTTTCATTGGCCAAACTGCAATCTCTCGGCGAGTCTATCGGGCAGACCCGCCGCGCGTATGCGCTCCTGCGCGGCCTGTATGTCGTATTCGAGCCGGCGGAAACGAACCGTTTTCGTTGCGGGTTCATAGGTAACGTACGTCGCGCGCGGATCCCCGTCGCGCGGCTGGCCGACTGAGCCGACGTTGATGAAGTACTTCCTGCCCATCTGGAGCTGCATATCCTGCGGGTCTATGCGCCATACGCCGCTCATCGACTTTTCGTAGATCATCGGGCAATGCGTGTGGCCGTGGAAGCAGATCGGCGTTTTCTGGTGTATGAAGTTCGCCTCGGCCTGGAGGTTGTCGAACACGTAGCCGAAATTCTCGGGATGGTCGCACGTGGAGTGGACTATCGTGATGCCCATCGACGTGACCGAAAGCGGCAGGTTGCCGAGCCAGGCGATGCTCTCTTCGTCCAGATTCTCGCGCGTCCATTCAATCACTTGCGCGGCGTGTGGGTGAAAGTTGTTCAGGTTCTGCGAGAAATCGGAAACGTAGTCGTCGTGGTTGCCCTTCACCACGGGACACCCGAGGCCGCGTATGATCTCCATGCATTCGCGGGGGCAGGCATTGTATCCGATGACATCGCCCGTACAGAGAAAATCGGTGACGCCCTGGGCGCGGCAGTCCTCGAGCACCACGTTAAGGGCCTCGAGGTTCGAGTGAACGTCTCCGAGTATAGCAAATTTCTTGGCCATGTTACCTCAGCAGCGCTCCCGCGATTTGCAAGTCTTCGACCGTTGTGATCTTGAAATTCGGCTTGCGGTTTTCGTAAATCTTCACGCTCTCCCCTGCGAGCTCGAGCATCTGGCAGTCGTCCGTGACCTGCTTGTCGCCGAGCGCCTTCACGGCGTTCCGGAACGCGCGCACCTGGAATGCCTGCGGCGTCTGCACCGCCCAGAGCTTTTCGCGGTCGAGCGTGGAGGACACCGTGGTGCCCTTCTCGACCATCTTGATCGTGTCGGTGACCTTGTGGCCCACCGTCACTGCAGGCAGGCGCTTCACGAGCTTGACCACCTCGGCGATTATGTCAGAGGTTATGAGCGGCCTGGCGCCGTCGTGGATCACGACGTACTTCGTATCCATGTCGCATGCCGCGAAGCCGGCCTGGACCGAATCCTGGCGCTTGTTGCCGCCCGGCACGATCTTGCGCATCTTGGATATGCCGAACATCTTGACCACCGCCTTGGATGCCAGAATCTGGTCTTTGCGCACCACAAGCACGATATTGTCGATTTCGGTGCATCGCTCGAACGCGAGCAAGCTCCACGCCACCACCGGTTTGTTGACCAGAGAGAGGAACGCCTTGTCCGTCCCCACGCCCATTCTCTCCGATTTTCCCGCCGCAAGTATTATAGCCGTAGTCATTATGTATTCCTCCCGCAACATTTCTTGTATTTTTTACCAGAACCACAAGGGCAAGGATCGTTCCGGCCGACCTGGGTGCGGGCCTGGACCGGTTTGGGCGCGGCCATCGGGGGCATTCCGCCCGCCGGACGCGTCATCATGGAAGAAAATACGTCTGCCACGGTCTTGGCGGGCTGGGGAGCCTGCGCGGCCTGGGCCGGGGCCTGTTGCGGAGCGCGCTGCACGGGTGCGGGCTGCGGCTGCGCCGGGCGCGCCTGCGCGGCTTCGCTCCTGTCGCCGTCCACGCCGATTGCGCTCTCGTTGGTGCGCGCCGCCGCCTGGCTGCGCTGCGCCATCGCCATCATGCGCTGCATGCGCGAAAGCGTGGCGCTGCGGAACTCGCTCGCGACGACCTTGGTCTTGATGCTGGTCATCAGCTGCTCGAACATCCCGAAGGCTTCCTTCTTGTATTCGATCAGCGGATCGCGCTGGCCGTACGCGCGCAGGTTCACGCCGTGGCGGAGATCGTCCATCGCGCGCAGGAAGTCCTGCCATTCGCGGTCTATGACGTTCAGGAATACGCCGCGCTCCATGAAAGGAAGGGTCTCCTTGTCCTCGCTGGCGCACTTCGCTTCGTACGCTTCCTCGACGCGCTTGTACACGAGGTCGCCCGCTTCCTCGACCCTGCCGAGGAGAGGACGCAGCTCTTCTTCGGAGACGGACACCGGGAACGTCACGCCGAGCCAGCTCATGAAATCGTCGAGCCTGCCATCCTTCTCGCTGAAGAGATAGCGCTCCACCTGCGTGCGGACGAGATCGTTGATTACGTCTAGCACCACGCCGTGGACGGCCTCGGGCGAACCGGTCAAAATCCTGGAACGCAGCTCGTACACCACCGAGCGCTGCTTGTTCATCACGTCATCGTACTCGAGCGTGCGCTTGCGGACGGCGTAATGCTGCTGCTCCACGCGCCTCTGGGCCGTTTCCACGGAGCGGTTGAGCCACTTGTGCTCCATCACTTCGCCTTCCTGCAGACCCATGCGCTGCATCAATCCGGCGATCTTCTGCGAGCCGAAAAGACGCATCAGCTGGTCTTCGAGCGAGATGAAGAACTGCGAGGAGCCGGGGTCGCCCTGGCGCGAGCAGCGGCCGCGCAGCTGGCGGTCGATGCGGCGGGATTCGTGGCGCTCGGAGCCGATGACATGCAGGCCGCCGAGTTCGGTGACGCCCTCGCCGAGCTTGATGTCCGTGCCGCGGCCGGCCATGTTTGTGGCAATCGTCACCGCCCCGCGCATGCCTGCGAGGGCCACGATCTCGGCTTCGCGCTCGTGGTTCTTCGCATTCAGCACTTCGTGCGGAATGCGCGCCATCCTTAGCATGCGCGAAAGTATCTCGGAAGTGTCCACCGTGACCGTGCCGAGCAGAATCGGCTGGCCCTTCTCGTGGCGCTTCGCAACGTCGGCGATGATCGCCTTGAACTTCTCGCGCTGCGTGCGGTATATCTGGTCGTTGCCGTCCTTGCGGTTAACGGGCTTGTTCGTGGGCACGCTGACTACGCCGAGCTTGTAGATGTCCTTGAACTCGCGCGCTTCGGTCTCGGCCGTGCCGGTCATGCCCGAAAGCTTCTTGTAGAGCCTGAAATAGTTCTGTATGGTGATCGTGGCGAAGGTCTGGCTTTCCTTCTCGATCTCCACGCATTCCTTGGCCTCGACTGCCTGGTGGAGGCCGTCCGACCAGCGGCGGCCGGGCAGGACGCGCCCGGTGAACTCGTCCACGATGTACACGTGGTTGTCCTGCACCACGTAGTCTACGTCCTTTTCGTAGAGGCAGTACGCCCTGAGCAGCTGATCAACCACGTGCACGCGGTCGCTCTTCTCCACGAACGCGCTCTGCGCGTCGCGGCGCTTCTCCATGCGCTCGGCGTCGCTCAGGCTCGCGTCGCCATCGATCGCGCTCATCTGCGAGGCGAGGTCGGGCAGCACGAAGAGCGTGGGATCCTGCGGGTAGATTTTCTCGCAACCCTTGTCCGTGAGCGAAACTTCCCTGGTGCGTTCGTCAATCGTGAAATAGAGCTCGTCCCTCAGCGAGCGCGCAAGCTCCTTGCGCATCTCGGAAAGCATCTGCATTTCTCCGTCCTCGTGGAGCTTGCGGATTTCCGGGTTCTCCAGCAGGTGCAGCAGCTGCTTGTGCTTGGGCATCGAGTGGTAGACCTGGTACATCTTGTTCTTGACGCGCTCTAGGTCGCCATCGTCCCAGGCCTTCTTCGCCTCGCGGATAAAGTCGTTACACTGCGTGGTCTGCACGCGAACTATGGCATCGACCATCGGCCTGAGCTCGCAGTACACGTGGCTCGTGGACATAGTGGCCGGGCCGCTGATGATGAGCGGCGTGCGCGCTTCGTCGATCAGGATCGAGTCCACTTCGTCGACGATGGCGAAGTTGTGGCCGTTCTGCACTACCTGCTCGGGCTGCTGCGCCATGCCATTGTCGCGCAGATAGTCGAAGCCGAACTCGCTGTTGGTGCCGTAGGTGATATCGCACTTGTACTGCTCGCGGCGCTGCGCGGACTCCATCGTGTTCTGTATGCAGCCCACGGTCAGGCCGAGGTACTTGTAGAGATGGCCCATCCATGTGGCGTCGCGCTTGGCGAGGTAGTCGTTCACCGTGACGAGCTGGACGTTCTTTCCTTCGAGCGCGTTCAAGTAGAGCGGCAGCGTGGCAACGAGAGTCTTGCCCTCGCCGGTCTGCATTTCGGCGATCTTGCCCTGGTGGAGCACTATGCCGCCGATCAGCTGCACGTCGAACGGAATCATGTTCCATTCGAGCGTATGGCCGCACACTTCGGCCTTGGTGCCCATCAAATGGCGGCACGCGTTTTTCACAAGCGCGAACGCCTCCGGCAAAATCGAATCGAGGCTTTCGCCCTTCGCCACGCGCTCGCGAAACGCCGCGGTCATGCGCGGGAAGTCTTCATCCGTAAAGCCTTTCTTTTGATATTCTTCCTCAATACGGTTGATTTTGCGCACAATCGGCCAAAGCTTCTTCAGCTCGCGCTCGTTCTTCGTTCCAATGATAAGTTTCAACAGATTCATACAAGAGATATTATACCATTTTTTGTGCAGAATATCAACAGTGATAGATGACTGCAAGGGCCAAAAATGGTATAATACGGGGCATATGGATTTCACTACGGCAGTTTGGCAGTTTTTGCGCGTGACGGCGGTCGTGGCGCTGCTCGCATTTGCGGCGTTGGCGGCTACGCCACGCGGGCGTATTCCGCTCGCTTTGCGCGGTCTGATGCGGATAATGAAGAAGGATCGCGGCATACAGCCCCCCCAAGATGGCGACAAAGAAAACAAGGCGCCCCTTTGGAAGAGGCTCCTTGCTTTCGTGCTGGCGGTGGCCGCCGCCGTGCTTGCGATGCTGCCGTAGCGCGCGCCGCGCGCCCGTCAGGTGTAGCGCAGCACTTCGTCTACCGTGGTGTAGCCGTCCAGAATCGCCTGTATGCCGTGTTCGCGCATCGTCCTCATGCCGAGTTCGCGCGCCTTTTCACGCAGAATCAGCGTAGGTGCGCGGTTGTTCACAAGCTCCCTGAGCGGATTCGACATGCGCAGATATTCCACCACGGCCTTGCGGCCCTTGTAGCCGGTGCCGTTGCATGTCTTGCAGCCCTTGCCGAAGTAGAACGGACGCCCGCCAATCTGGTCGCGCGTCATTTCAATGCGCTCCAGGGTCTCGTCGTCCGGCTCGTAGCCCTGCTTGCACTCGGCGCAACACGTTCTCACGAGTCGCTGGCCGAGCACGCCTTCTAGCGTGGAGGAAAGCAGGTACGGCGCCACGTTCATATCTACGAAACGCGTCACGGCGCCGGCGGCGTCGTTCGTGTGCAGGGTCGAGAACACGAAGTGGCCGGTGAGAGCCGCCTGGATTGCGATTTCGGCGGTCTCCAGGTCGCGGATTTCGCCGATCATCATCACGTCCGGGTCTTGACGCAAGAATGCGCGCAGCACCTTCGCGAACGTGTTTCCGGCCTTCGGGTCGATCGGCACCTGGACGATTCCGTCTACGTTGTATTCCACAGGCTCCTCGGCGGTAAGCAGCTTCGTGTCCACCTGGTTGATGCGGCGGAGGATCGAATAGAGCGTGGTCGTCTTGCCCGAGCCGGTTGGGCCCGTGACGATGAAAATACCGTTCGGCTTTTCGATATCCATCGTGATCTGCTCGTAGACGTCCTCCGGCAGGCCCACGTTCTCGAGGTCGAGCGATGTAGCCGACTGGTCGAGAATACGCATAACCACGGATTCGCCGTGCGCGGTGGGCAGGCAGCTTACGCGGAGGTCCACCGGCCTTCCGGCCACGGTGAGCGCGATACGTCCGTCCTGCGGGATGCGACGTTCGGAGATGTTGAGGTTCGCCAGAATCTTGATGCGCGAGATGATCGCGGGCGCCATCTTCACGTCGGGAGCTTTCATCTCGTACAATGCGCCGTCGACGCGATAGCGGATCTTGAAATCGTTCTCGAACGGCTCCACGTGGATGTCGGCCGCGCGGTCCACCACGCCCTGGTAGAGGACGAGGTTCACGAAGCGGATGATGGCCGAGGAATTCGCTGCGGACTCCATCGAGGCAATGTCGTTCGAATTGGCGCCCGAAAGCCCCTCGTCGTCGCTCATGCCCTCGCCGAGCTGCTTGATCATGTCGGCCACGGAATCGTTGGAATCGCCGTAGTACTGCGAAATCCTGGCCATCACCTCCTCTTCGCGCGCAAAGACGATTCGCACCGCCTTGCCCAGCGAGAACTGCATCTCGTCGGAAATGCGCGGGTCCACGAGGTCGAACGCGGCGAGCGTAATGGTATCGTCGTCCACTTCAACGGGAAAGACGTTGTACATGCGCGCGGTCGAAGCCGGTATGGCCTCTGTCACGTCGGTTTCGAGCGTCATCGACCCGAGGTCTATGGCCTCGGTGTTCTGGTCTGCCGCCATCAAACCGAGCAGGTCGTCCTCGCTGAGGATTTCCTGATCGATCACCAACTGGCGGATGGGCTTGGACTCCGTCTTGGAGATGTCGGCCAGATCTTGCGCGCCGGCTTCGTCCAAGTATCCGTTCTGGACGAGAAGCTGAAGAATCGGATCTAACATTTACGCTCCCATCTCCTCTTTTAGTTTCTGGACGATCGAGTCCGGGTCCTGCGACTTCGTGATGAGGTCGTCGTAGGAGATTAGGCCGTCCTTGTAAAGCTGCGTCAAGTGCGAGTCAAGCGTCTGCATTCCGTACTTTGCGCCGGTCTGCAGGTCGGACTTGATCATGTTCGTCTTGCCGTCGCGGATGCGGCTCTTGATGGCGTCGGTCGAAGTCATGATCTCGAAAGCGGCCACGCGCCCGTGGACTTCGCCGTTCTCGTCCAGCTTGGGAAGCAGGATCTGCGAAATAACGGCCTGGAGGCCGGCCGCCAGCTGCGTGCGCACCTGCGCCTGCTGGTTGGTCGGAAAGGCGTCGATGATACGGTCGACCGTCTCGGCCGCACCCGTGGTGTGGAGCGTTCCGAAAACGAGGTGGCCCGTTTCGGCGGCGGTAACGGCCGCGCCGATAGTTTCGATATCGCGCATTTCACCCACCAGAATTACGTCAGGGTCCTGGCGCAGCGCCCTGCGAATGGCCTCGGCGAAGCTCGGCACGTCGTCGCCCACTTCGCGCTGCGTGATGAGCGACTTTGCGGACTTGTGGTAGAATTCGATAGGGTCTTCGATCGTGATGATGTGCGTGCTGCGCTCGTGGTTGATCACGTTGAGCATCGAAGCGAGCGTTGTGGATTTGCCCGAGCCGGTAGGGCCGGTCACGAGGATCAGTCCGCGCGGCTTGAAAAGCAGCTCCTTCACCACCGGCGGTAGGCCGAGCTGCTCCATGGTGAGCAGCGTCGAGGGAATCTGGCGCAGCACCATGCCGTAGCGTTTGCGCTCCTTGAACACCGATACGCGGAAACGCGTGGCGAGCTTCTTTTCGTCCTCGGTCTCCTGCTCCTCCGGCGAGCACAGGTCGCGATAGGCTATGGCGTAGTCGGCGCCGCCGTTCTTCTCCACCTCGGCAAGATGCGCGTCGGTGGAAATCTCGCGGCAGAGGTTGTACGAATCCTCCTCGGAGAGATCCTCGTCGGCCAAAGGCAGCAGTTCGCCGTGCACGCGAAGCTCCGGCGGCATGTAGGCGCGGATGTGTAGGTCGCTTCCGCCCTCGTCGATCATCGCCAGCAGCAAATCTTTCATCGAAATATCCATCGTCTTCTCTCCTTGTTTCAAATCAATCGGCGTCGCCCATCGTCACGCGCAGGATTTCCGAAAGGGATGTCATGCCGTTGGCGACTTTCAGCATGCCGTCCTCGCGCAGCGTGCGCATGCCCATTTCGCGGGCCCTCTGGCGCAGAAGCGTGGCGGGGGCGTGGTCGAATATGAGGCGCTGTATGGTGTCGTCCACCTTGAAGATCTCGAATATGCCCTTGCGGCCCTTGTAGCCGGAGCGTCCGCATTTCTCGCAGCCCGCGCCGTGGAACATCCTCTCCGGCATGGTCTTGGCGAAGGTGCCTAGCATCTTCACTTCGCGGTCTGTCGGCGTGTACGGTTCCTTGCAGTTTTCGCAGATCGCCCTCACTAGACGCTGCGCCATGGCCGCGCGGAGCGCCGAGGCCACGAGGAACGGCTTCACGCCGATATCGAGCAGACGCGTCACCGCCGAAGGTGCGTCGTTGGTGTGCAGGGTCGAAAATACGAGGTGGCCGGTGAGAGCCGCTTCCATGGCGATGCCCGCGGTTTCCTCGTCGCGGATTTCGCCGATCATCACGATGTTCGGCGCCTGACGGAGAATCGAGCGCAGAGCCGCCGAGAAGTCTAGGCC
>Ga0310786_10006311_pt1 | contig 15808 bp, 20 predicted proteins | sample AusTroGonzalo_MG_FD_203881 | JGI IMG/M metagenome (GOLD analysis project Ga0310786, IMG submission 203881) | Bovine rumen microbial communities from tropical cattle in Woodstock, Queensland, Australia - Gonzalo_03 (v2) (version 2) | ecosystem: Host-associated > Mammals > Digestive system >... | reverse complement strand
TCATCTCTTTGAAATTCTTACAGATGATCACATCGTCCTGCAAATGCCACGTACTCTGGTCATTATCGTCCACTGATGAGAAGCACGGTGAACCTGGCGAAGTTGCGCAGGATAAGATGTGGTTTTCGTTTCCATGCATTCTAATTCCTAATCAATATGCAAGAGAGTGCAGTGAGTGGGTGAGTGAAAACATTATAGGAAACGATGTGTATAAACGGTACTGGGAGAAGGGTGTTAATGATGATTGGTGTTTCAGACAGTATCTAAATGCACTTCATAAAGATGATAAAGCAGTTAATATAGCACCTAATCTAGTTGATCATATCGATTATTTGTTAGGTGGAGGATCCGGAGGTACTAGAAAGCGTATAGTACGTGCAAAATACTTTAATGATATTGAATTAGTAAAGGAGTTAGAAAGATGCCTTGGATAACAACAAAAGATGGAAGACGAGTAAATACAGATTGGTTTGATCAGAAAGAAGAACAGATTGCAAAGAATCAGAAAGAAGCTGATGAACGTAACGGTGTAAATGATAAAATTGATAGAGATAGTACGGCATACAGAGAAAGACATCTTAGATGGGCACTCAATTATGCAAAGGAGAAGATTGACAAAGAGTCTTACAGCTGGAAAGAAACGGTGCTAGATGCTCAGTATGAACATAAAATTCCTGATAAGGATCTTCCTGCGTTAGAGAAAGCGATGAAGCTTTATGCAATAAAGAAAGGCAAGTTTGCAGATTATCATGAAGAGTGGGAAAAGAAGTTTAGAGATGAAGGAATCAATGTATACGAACTTCTTCATAAGAATAAGAAACTTGAAAAAGTGCATGAAGCAGCGGATCTGCTTAAAGACTACAAAGGCTATGAACTTCCTACAGAAGTACGTTCTCAGAAAAATTATCTTGAACTTAAAAGAGATGAGTATGAAGCAACTAAAGAGAGATGGCGTAATTTCAACAAGGAGCTCGATGCTGCTCGTGATAAGTATATAACAAAAGAAGATATTGAAGCTTTTGGTGGCAGAGATGTTGCTCGTATATTAGTTAGCGATAGTGAACATCCTGAAATAATGGCATTAAAAGAGAAAAAAGATAAGATGTACGCTGATATGAAAGAGTACGAGAAGATCAGAGATGATTATCACGATGCTATAGAACGGTTTGATAAGAAGCAGTCGAGGGTAGAAAAAGCTGAGTACGGCGAACCTGATTTCAAGAAAGCTGTTGGAGAGTACATCGGTTTCAAGAAAGATGACACAGGAACTTCGTATTACAATGATCTGATCAAGAACGGTAAAGCAGAAATCGTAGAGATGACTCCAGAAGAATACATTAAAGAGTGTGCTTATCACGTATTTGAAGACAGTACTTTTGAAAAAACATTACGTGGTAGAGTAGAGGATGAAGACACAGAGAAATATGCAAAAATGATGCGTGAAGGAACGAAGTTCTATACTCCATACCTTAATTACAAGGACTATGCACAAGAAGGATTGCATCGAGCAGTAGCTGCATATATGAATGGAATTGAAAAGATCCCTGTAGTTATCGTAGGTTCACGGCGATGAGAAATAAATGGTTGTGTTATGTTTCCAACGGTAGTACAATTAAGATGGATACGGTATGAGTATGCATAAAAAGGAGATTGAACATGAATCTTAAAACTATCCACACTAAAGATGGACGAACACTCTATAAGGATCTTGATACGGGACACTGGGTGAATAAGAATGATGCTGCAAGTATTCTTTCTAAGCAGTCAGATGTTCGTGAACCTCAGAAAGAAGAGCAGATCGCTAAAGCGACTGAGATTGCTAAGCAGCTTAATAATCCTGAACCTGAATATGAGAGAACTCCTAAGATGGACTTTATTCAGAAGAGAATTGATGGCAAGCAGAAAGAGATTGAAAAGCTTGAGAAGAAATGGGAGAGAATTGAAGCAGCTAGAGCTACAAATTGGGAGAAGAATCCTTATTCTTACGGCGATTATGACGTTAGAGTCACAACTAAGGAACTTGAGCGTGCTAAGAAAGCTCTTGAAGATTACAAAGTAGAAATGCAGAAGGAAATCGAAAAGGCGAAAAGTCACAATGTTCCTGCAATCACACAATTCTTAGATAACTGGGAAGAGCAGAGCATTGAGTATTTCCAGAATGAATATGTTAGATACACAGATGCATATAAGAAGCGTCAGGAAGAAATCAAGGCTTATCGAGATTGGAAGTACAGTGACGCTGGTTGGGGTGCTAGTGAAGAAGAGCGTCTTGAAAGAAGTCATGCAGAAGATAAGCTTAGAAAGAAGTTCAAAGAAGACTGGATGCATGTAACTCAGTTTTATCATGGTGCAGGTGATTGGGAAGAGACAATGAAGAAAGACGTTCGTGCTGAAAAGATTCGTAAATATGATGATATAATTCGCAGAACGAACGATGCAATTGGCGAGATTAAGAGCGCAGAAAGACTTAGAGTTGGAAAAGCAGGTGATCTTAACGGTTTTATAGATGGTACAAGAGGATCCGTAAAGGTAGAAACAATCGGTGCAGGTGGATACAACATTCAGAGATATCACTTCAGAACTCTGATCAACAAGTTGAAGGAGAAGTAATATGAAGATTGTACGTACAAAGGATGGTAGAACGCTTTATAAAGGCGATGATGGAAGATGGTTCAAGCACGCAGATTTCAAGACTGGCAAACTCGATCATGATTTTAGAACGGTGTCTGGTAAGAATGGCAGTGTAGATGTGTATGATGGTACAGTATTCTTAGGTAACGCACTTGATTCAAAAGAGGTTGAACAGCTTAAAAATGAACGTAAAGCCGAGATCAAAAAGAGAGATGCTAGAATAGAAGAGATAAATAAGGAGATTAAAAACGCTAAGCTATGTCTCGAAGATCCTAACATTGCGGATAGATGGACACGAACAGGTTATAGAAATAAGATTAAGAAATTAACTGCAGAGCTTAAGGAGTTAAAAAATAAATGAAAGAGATTCGCACTAAAGATGGCAGAATTCTTTACAAAGATGATAAAGGTCACTGGTTAAAGAAAGGTTCTGATGTTAGGGATCCTAACAAGGAAGATCAGATTGCAAAAGCTCAAGCTGAAGCAGATCGATTGAACGGTAAAGAGCGTAATGAGGAGGTCAAAGGACTAATCTTCGGAAACGCTCGAATTACTTCAACATTTACAGATATTGACGGTTACAGCAACAAGAAGTCTGAGGCATCAATGCTGAAAGAACTTGCAAAATCTGTTAGGAAGTATAGTAAGAGTGAAGCAGGTGCTTTAGAGGATATGGTAAAGTTCAATGAGATAAATCAAGCACCTTATGACGGTGGAGGATATATACTTGAATGGGAAGAGGTTCCAGGTGCAGGCAGATTCGATGACGACGATAACTATGAATCTGCAGATGCAAAATGGTACGTACATATAAGATTCAATCACTAAATAGGAGGAAAACCAAATGGGAAAAGTCATTCACACAAAAGATGGCAGAACGCTGATGAAAGGTCCTGACGGACGGTGGATGTCTGCAGGAAAAGCTGCTGAGAAAAGCTTAAGCTACGATTCTTCTAAGTCAAAAACATATAAAACAAAAGGAGTTGTAGGTGCTAAGAAATCTGCAGAGGAAATGCTCGGTACGTCTTTAACGGTTCATGAAAAGCGTAGGAGTGCAATCGATACTACATATGAACTTCGTGATAAGAATAATGAAGTTGTTGGAACAATTCTTCAGGGAAATACCTCAAGAGATTCAAAAACGACTTTATATAGTAAGAGAGCTGCTAAGACTGAGAAGCAAAATCCTGTTAAAAAGACAGAGAAGAGTAAATCACTCTCTTTTGAAAAGCGTGAAGGACTTGGATTAAATCCTTCTGAATACAAGCTTTCTAACGGTGATGGAATTAGTCCTAAATCGTTAAATCCTAATGAAGGAAATCCTACAAATATCAAGCAGCTCAAAGATATACCTGGTAGAACCTCTCGTCATACAGACGAAATCATAGTCAAGTCGAATTACGGTGATAAGGAGTATGTCGTTACAAGAGAGCATTATCAGGATGCAAAAACAGGCTATCACAAAGCAGAGGTTGTAGATATTCGACAGCGAGTAGAAAATAAAGAAAAAGCTCCTGCAAAGAAAGAATCTTTCAAAGCAAAAGAGCGTACTGATTATATAAACAACATCAGCAGACTTCGTAATAACGGTGATAAGAAGGATGAAGATTGGAGAGTTGTTAGACAGACTCTCGATCATGCACCTACTGGAACTGTTATGATCGAAAAAGGTGAACGCGGATCCGAACGTCAGTATAAAAAGCTTGCAGACGGCAGCTGGGAGTACATTACAGGAAGTTATAAGGGCGAGAAAACTGACAGTAAGACAATGTCGATGGGATGGGCAGGACATACTGGTATGAGTCCTTCAATCGAGTTTACAACGGAGAAGAAGATGGCAGCTGCAAAGACTAAAGCGCAGAAACTTCCTAAGTTCGTTGAAAATGCAAAGAGTCCTGCTACGGTAGTTACTAAGACTGGTAATCAGATGCTTCTTGATCTAGGTAACAGTGATTTTACAGCTGTAAATGTTAGAACGCTTGAAAAGCAGGGATGGAAGAGAAGAGGAACTTCAGACCTCACATGGTATAAAAACGTTTAATAAAGGAGAAAAACTATGGCACGTGAAGTAAGCAAATGGATTACAGTTAATGGAAATCATGTTCCAATCTACGAAGGCGAATCAAAAGCTGATGTTAGAAAGCGTATTGAGCAGTTAGGATCCAAATCAGAATCTAAGAAAGGATCCTCAAAGAAGTCTTCTGCAAAGTCTGAAGAAGCTGCAAATAAGGCTGCTAAGAAGAAATCTTTTGAAGAAGCTACGGCTAGATTGAAAGCTAAAGAGACAGAGGCTCATAGATACAAGACTCTTAAAGAGCATGATTACGAAGAGCTTACGGCAGCTGAGAAGAAAGAATTAAAGCAGCTGCAGTCAAAGGCTTATAAGGGAGAACTTGATAAGAAAGCTCCTGCAAAGAAAGAAGCATTTGATCATGATAAGGCAGTAGATTTCTTTATGAAGAAAGAAGGCGTTACAAAAGAACAGGCTACTAACATGGTTGAGAATCTCGGTGAAGAGAGAGTTAAACGAATGATGGAAAAGGGTGATATGAAAAAGACTGAGTTTAAGTCAGGCCCCACAGAATTCGATCAAAAGAAGTATGAAGAAGCGTGGAACAAGAAGTCAGCTGAGCAGAAGAAGAAAGAACTTGCATTCCATGAGAAGATATCAGGCATTAAGTCTAAAGAGACTGTTGAAAGAGAGAGAGCTGAAGCAGCTAAGGAAACAAAGATCGACGGTGCAACTACAATCTCTAAGAAAGATTTCATAAAGAAGTATGCAGAAGAGTACGGCATGGATGCTGATGACTTTAAGCAGAAAGGTAAAGACATTAAGAACTTTATCATTCCTGAAGATGATGAGAATCCTTACATCGGAGTTGAATATTCAGACGGTACTTTCTGGAGATACGGTGTAGGTAGGGATCTTGAAGTAACTAGAAAAGAGCTTGAAGAATCCGTAGGAAAACCTACTCAGCAGGATAAGGATGAACGTGTTAAGCAGAAGCAGATTGCTAATGCAAGTAAGCAGAAAGATGCATTAAATAATCAGAAAAAAGATGAGTCAGATTATAAGAAGTATGATTGGATGAAGGATGATCTTAAAGAGGGTCAGCGAGTTCAATTCAAAAATGATAAAGGCAAAACGGTAGAAGGCGTTGTAGTAGAAGATACAAATAACGGTTACAGAATTAATCTTCTCAAGAAGGATGGTACACAGGACTACAACATTGCGGGCACTCATAGAGTTAATGTGGATCACAAAAATATCTTAGGGTGGAAAGACAAGCCTCAGAGCACACTTCCGAATTACACAGAGAGTCAGCTTTTTAAGATGTCAAATAAGGAGCTTAATAAATTATGGAAGCAGGCAGATAAGGAAGGTAATAAGGAACTGAGAAGCTTGATCACTACAGTAGCTATGAAGAAAAAGAAAGGACCTATGTGATAATGGGACTTACACTTGAGAATTTAACATGCGAGGAGCTCTGCGAACTAATGTGTGGAGCTCCTGAAGAAGATGACGAGGAGACGGAGGACGAATAGATGTCTTTATGGTCAGTGATAGCAACAAAAATAAGGGAGATAATAGGAAATATGGTTGGAGCAAGAACAGTTGAAAAGACACTTCATGTAGCACCTGTTATCAGTTCACAGATGGAAGAGGCAATCAAGCTGTGGAGTGAAATGTATAAGGGTGAAGCACCATGGATTAAAGAACCTTCTTACAGTGATCCTATAAGAATCGTATCATTAGGAATTCCAGCTTTGATTGCAAGTGAAAAAGCAAGAACGGCTTTGATTGAATTTCAGTCTGAGATTACAACTCCTACAAAGGAAGTAGAAGTTAAAAATCCAAATTATAAGAAGCCTGAGCCTGATGAATACGGCAACATAGTTCCATCTATGGAGCCTGAAATGATCAAGAAAGAAAAGCCAATAGGATCCGTAGCAAGAGCTGAATATCTTGAATCACAGTACAAGAAGCTTAAAAAGCAGCTCAGAAAGCAGATTGAGTACGGTGTAGCTAAGGGAGGACTTGTTATAAAACCTTTCTTAGTCAGCAATAAGATTAAAGAAGAGGATGACAAGGCAGATTGGCAGATAGAATTTGACTTTGTTCAGGCAGATGCATTCTATCCTCTTTCATTCGACGCATCTGGAAGGATCACAGAAGCAGCTTTCATTCAGACTCATGTAGAAAAAGATGCTGTATATAGACGTCTTGAGTATCACAAGTTTGAGAACGGTGTTGTGACAGTAACAAATAAAGCATTCAAATCAATGAATACAAATACTCAGAGTGATCAGTCTGGAGTTGATCTTGGACAGGAAGTGCCTTTGAAGAACGTACCTCAGTGGAAAGATATTCAGCCTGAGGTAAAGATTAAAGACGTAAAACAGCCTTTATTTGCTTATTTCAAGATGCCTGAGGCAAATACAATTGATACATCATCACCTCTTGGCGTTTCAGGATATTCAAGAGCAAAGGACTTGATCAAAGATGCAGATATGCAGTATTCAAGACTGCTTTGGGAATATGAAGCAGGTGAAATGGCAATCGATATTGACCGTGATGCTTTGAATTATTCAGAAGTTGGACCTGATGGTAAACCGTCTGCTCCTGTACTTAACAGCTTTCAGAAGAGGTTATATCGTAAAGTTGATATCGGAGTTGAAGGTGATACATTCCAGTATTATGCACCTACACTTAGAGATGCAAGTTTCCAGAACGGCTTGAATATGATCCTCATGAGAATTGAAGATGCAGTAGCTCTTTCAAGAGGTACAATATCAGATGCAGCTGCAGAAGCAAGAACTGCAACGGAGTTAAAGATTCTCAAGCAGAGAAGTTATCAAGCAAATGCAGATATTCAGGCAGCTATTGAAGACGTACTTAAAGATACGATCTACATTATGAATACGTACTGCACACTGTATAAGATCACTCCTGAAGGCGATTATGACGTGAATTTCGAGTGGGATGATTCAATTATCGTTGATGTGGATACAGAGCTTAACAAGCGTGTAACACTTATGAGAGAGGGAATCATGTCCAAGCTCGAGTTGAGAGAGTGGTACTTCGGTGAGACGGAGAGACAGGCTCAGGAAGCATTAATGAATGCAGATAAGGAAGCTATGCAGTCTGCTGAGAATGATCTCATCATGGGATCAAATGCAACAAACAACGGTCAGCAACCTCCAAAGAATAATCAGAAACCTCAGAGAGTTGATAGAGAGGATTAGTGAATGGCACTTAACATAGAGGAAATCGCAGATAAGATTGCAGGCAAGAGCGGAGAAGCGGAACTTTTTGTTCTGCTTCTTTTAGCACGACGGTTAAAGCAGATCGGTGATACAGGACAGCCTTTGACTTTAACTGAAAAAGATAAGGATCTGCAGGAAATCAAAAAAGTACTTAGACGATATGGTATACTTCAGAGAGCTGATATCAATAGATTATATGAGAATGTCGTTGAGGAAGCATATAACAACTCTAAAATCAATTTTGACTTCCGCTCCCTACCATTTATACCTTTTAAGCAAAATAAACCTATACAAACGATTTTAACGGGCTTCAAACAAGCAACAAATGATATGGACGTGTTTAAGACTCAAGCACTTATGCTTCGTGATCCTAAAGACCGTACAAAGCTGATCCCAAATCCAGTATCAGATGCCTACAACAAAGTTGTTAATGAAGCTGCAGAACAAGTTACGGAAGGACTTGGTGATTACTTTTCAGCAATACGTAAGACTGTTAAGACGTTATCAGATAGCGGAATGAGAACGGTGTGGTATGAGTCTGAAGAAGGGCGTGTAACAACTCAACGAACAGAGTCAGCTGTTAAACGTAATATTCTAGATAATATTCGTGATATTAATCAGCAAACACAGGATGAGCTTGGAAAGCAGTACGGTGCAGATGGTAAAGAAATAACAGTACATGAGCATTCTGCTCCTGATCACGAACCAATTCAAGGACATCAATTTACGAATGAAGAGTACGAAAAACTGCAGAGTGAGAAGGATTTTGAGGATGTAAAAGGCAGAAAATTCAAAGCTATCAAGCGTAAAATAGGCATTTGGAACTGTAGACACTTCACATTCTCAGTCATTCTTGGTCTTAACAAACCTAATTTTACGGATGAAGAGCTCGAAGAGAATATTAAACGTAATCAAGAAGGTTATACGGATCCTGACGGCAAGCATAGATCACTATATGAATGCACTCAGGAACAGAGACGGCTTGAAAGAGAGATTCGCAGAGCTAAGCGTGGCCAAATTGTAGCCAGAGAAGTAGGTGATATTGAACTTGCAAGAGAATACCAAGCTCAGGTCAATTCATACACTCAGGAATACAAAGATTTTAGTAAAGCTTGTGGACTTCCAATACATTCTGAGAACACAAGCGTTCCAGGATATAAAAAAATCAAAATATAATATAACATTTTTTCTGATTTGTGGTTTACTTTTACTAAGAGTTGTTAGACAATAAAGGTGCAGAAATCTGCCGGAGATTTTCTGTCTTGGTAAACTACAGATAAATAGAGTATAAAGGTCGCGACCATTCCTTTATACTCTATTTTTCTTTTGGAGGAAAATATGGAAGCGATTATTGGAAGCATAATTACAGCGTTTATAACAAGTGGACTTGCATTAGCAGGAGTCATTATTACAAATGCTACTTCTAATAGATCAATCGAAAATAAGATAGTTACGGCTCAGGCAGTAACGGACACTAAGTTAGAAAATCTTACCAATGAAGTTCGAAGACATAACGAATTTGCAGTTCGAATCCCGACACTTGAATCTGAAGTTAGGCAGATCAAGGAAGAGATAAAAGAGATCAAAGCTGAAAAGCGTTGATATAGATGTCTAGCATGAAGACATATAAATTCATGTCCATTCAGCGGAAACTGTAAACCGCAGTTATAAGTAACAGATATAAAGAACGGAGGAAAAAGAAGAATGGCAAGTTTGAAAGAGTTTTTTGAAGAAGCAGGTGGATCCCTTACGTACGACGAATTAGCGTCAGCTATTAAGGCTAACGGATCAAAATTCGTAGATTTAACGGAAGGTAATTATGTGGCTAAGAACAAGTACGAGAATGAAGTACAGACTCTTAACTCACAGATTGAGCAGTTGAACGGTACTTTAGGTACTAGAGATACTGACCTAGCAGATTTAAGAACAAAACTTGAAGCAGCTGGAGCAGATTCAGATAAGATCGCATCCTTAACAAAGGATTTTCAGGATCTTCAGAGCAAATATGATAGCGATACTAAGCAGTATCAGGAAAAGCTTAGTAAACAGGCTTACGAATTTGCAGTTAAAGAATTTGCAGCTCAGCAACAGTTCAGCAGCAATGCTGCAAAGAGAGAATTCATTAGATCGATGGTTGATGAGAACCTCAAGATGAAGGATGGCAAGATCATTGGTGCCGATGATTTCTTAGCGACTTACTCACAAGACAATGCAGATTCGTTCATCGTAGATTACGAAGATAGTGAGTACTACGGTGGCAACGATGATGATTCTTATGGAGACAATGATTACGAACCGTATGAACCTGAATTCACACCTCAGTTCGTAGCACCTACACCTGGTGGAGAGCCAGTACATGATGCCGCTCAGGCATTCACAGAAGCGTTTCATTTTACCGGCGTAAGACCTATGTCGGAATAATAGAGAAAAAGAAAAAGGAGAAAAATTATGGCAGCACTTAATTACGCAACCGAGTATTCAAGAGCCCTTTCACAGAAATGGCCCTATGTGCTCAACTTTGGAGCACTTTACAACACACCTAACAACGGTAGATATCGTTGGGTAAACGCTAAGACAATTGAGATCCCTTCTATCAGCACAACCGGACGTGTTAATGCAGATAGAGATACAATTGCTCAGGCAGCACGTCACTACGACAATGCATGGGAGACAAAGACACTTTCAAATGAAAGAAAGTGGAGCACACTTGTTCATCCCATGGATATCGTACAGACAAACATGGTTACAACCATTGCGAACATCACTCAGGTATTCAACGAGGAACAGAAGTTCCCTGAAATGGATGCTTACACAATTTCAAAGATTTTCGCAGATTGGCAGACAACAAGAGATGAGGAAGGTCAGCTTAGAACTCCTGATACAACTCCTCTTACAAAGCAGTCAGTACTTGGCGTATTTGATGCTTTAATGTTAAAGATGGATAATGAGAGAGTTCCTGCTAACGGCAGAATCCTCTATGTAACACACGAAGTTAAGACCTTGTTAAAGAATGCTCAGATCGATGCTAACAACACTCTTTCTAGAAGCATTGATGTAACAGATAACAACGGTGTTATCAACAGAATGGTTTCCAGACTTGATGAAGTTCAGGTTATCGGTGTTCCTGCAACATTGATGAAATCTCTTTACAACTTCACAACTGGTTGGAAGCCTGTTGCAGGAGCTGATCAGATCAATATGTTCCTCGTTCATCCTCTTGCAGTTATCACACCTGTTAGTTACACCTTCTCACAGATTGATGAGCCTTCAGCTGGTTCTGAAGGAAAGTACATCTACTACGAAGAGTCCTTCGAAGATGTATTCATCCTCAATAAGAAGTCTGGCGCTATTCAGTTCAATATTACAGAAGGTAGCGGAACAACTACAGGAGAATAATTTATGATCACAATTAAAAGAGCAAATGTGGTCTTATCTATCGAAGAAGATGAACTCGATAAGTATTTCGAGAAAGGCTATAGCGTTATCGATCAGTTCGGTAATGTAGTAAAAGCAAGCGTGCCCACAGAAGTGGGTGCGCTGCAGAGAGCCTTACAGGATGAGATGGCTAAGGTCGCAGCTTTAGAAAAGCAGATCAAAAAACTTAAAGCAGATAATGAGGCACTTCTTAAAGCTAATTCAGGAATGACAGAAATGAACGCTCCTGAGGATCCTACCGACGGTGACATTGTTGTAGAGGAGCAACCTAAGAAGAAGTCTTCATATAAGAGAAAGACACAGCAGTAAAGAGAGGTGGTGGAATCAATGTATCTTACATACACAGAATATATGGAGATGGGTGGAACATTAGATGAAACCACTTTTGATGATTTAGAGTTTGAAGCAGAAGCGCTTGTTAATTGGTATACATTTAACCGCTTGAAGAATGACACGACTTTTCCTATTGAGCTCAAACGTCTTATGAAGTACTTGATCAATTTGTTAGTTGCTAAGAACAGTACAATTAGTTCTTCAGCTAACGGGATAGATGCAGGTGTGGGCGCGAATATAACATCACAGTCAAACGACGGTGTTTCAATTAGTTATAACGTATTGAACGCATCGGAGTTAGCGCAATCTTGTAAGCAAGAAGCTGCAGAAGCGATTGACAAATATCTTCAGGGTGTTATGAACGAAGCAGGAAGAGTGTTACTTTACAGAGGAGTGTATCCGAATGAGTAGACCTGGCTTCCCAATTTGGTGGGATACAACGGTTACAATTTATAACAAGTATACGGATCCGACTACGGATGTGACTACTTGGTACAGATCAGTCGTTACGGACTGTTTCTGGAGCTTGCAGGGAACAAAAGTTTCAATCGGAGAAGTAGTGCTGGATTCAAAATCAGCGCTGTGTCGAATTCCTAAGGATGCAAAGTTCTTAGAGAAAAAGGACTGGACTGCTTTACCGGCAGACCAGAAGTCCGATCACTTCACTTTAGGACAGAGCGATATAATCGTAAGAGGTGAAGTGAGCGATGTTATTAATGAATATCAGTCCGGGCATCGATCTACTGACTTACTGTCCAAGTACAGAGATTACCAATCGTGTTTAGAGATTACAGAATACTCAATTAACACGGGTGTAGGACGAAATAACGAGCACTACTTAGCAAGAGGTAAGTGATATGGCAGACATAAAGCTTAAAATATCGAAAGATATTCAGGATACTTTGATAGCTCCTTTAGAGCAGCTAAATAGTGATCCTCGTATTAAGCTTGCTATTCACAATACTCTTGCGAAAAGGTGTGATCCTTACGTACCTTTCTTGAACGGTCCTTTGTCACAGACATTAGATATCAGTGCAGAAGGCGTAAGATACAAGATGATTTACGCAAAAGCTCAGTATTACGGTGTACAATTTAGGCATACGCTAGAGTATCATCCTTTAGCATCAGCTAAGTGGGATCAAGCGATGATGAGAGATCACGGTGAAGAGTTTAAGCAAGAAGTAAAAGAGATTATAAAAGGAGAATGGTTACGTGGTAGATAAGAATCAAGCAATAATCGATTTTCTAATGACCTGCCCTAAGATCGCATCCAGCTCTGTATTCTTTAACTTCTTGAATGCGAAAGATGAGAATAAACAGATTATAACACAGGCTAACGACGTATCACTCAACAGAAAGTTCGTTGATGGAAGCGTTTTAAGGAGATATACATTCTCAATCATTGATTTTAGATCAGTTGATTATAATCCGATACCAAAGAATCTTCCGATTCCAGGTACAACGACAGTTACGGATTATGTATCAGAGAATGTAGAAGAGCTACTCGATGTTCAAGGCATTATGGACTGGATTACGGAGCAGGCAGAAGAGCAGAACTATCCAGACTTTGGTGAAGGATTTGAGATAGATAATATGCAGACCACTTCAGATAATCCTAATCTTAACGGTGTAGATACGAGTGTTACTCCTGCGTTAGCGAAGTATAGTATGTCGATACAGATCGACTACTTAGACAAAACAAAATCAATTTGGGAGGATAATTAAATGGCAGTAAAACAGATCAATCTTAGAGATGGCCAGAGAGCTGAAAGAAAACTTCTCGTAACCGTAGCAGAATGGGAAGAGCCTTTAGACGGTACAACCGGTTCTGAAGTAGTAAGAGAGCTTCTTGGTACTCGTACAGAAGATTCTAGCATTGATTACAATGCTGATATTCAGGATTCAACAGATATCCTTGGTAATAACTACACAGATGTTAATAAGACACAGCCTACACAGGCATTTGATCCTTTCCTTATCCTTGGTGGATCAAGACTTGGTGCTTATCTTAATGACATTCGTAGAAGAAATGCACTTTCAGAGCTTACAGGAGCATTCACCATCTATGTTATTACAGCATTTATTGGTGATGAGACAAATGGCTATGAAGCAGAGAAGCATGCAGAGAGCACAATCACTTACGAGTCGTTCGGTGGTGATGCAAATGTTAACTTCCCTATCACAGTTCATTTCTCAAACAAGATCACTACAGGCAAGGTTGATAAGATCGCTGCAGACTTTGTGTTCACAGAAGATGTATCAATCTAAGGAGGTTAATTTATGGCTCTAACAGACGAGAATAAAGTTAGCGGTGTTATTGATCTCAATATTGAAGGGATTAAGAAAACTCCGTTCCGTATTAACGGCAGAGACGATTCAATACTTGAGCTAAATACTTCAGACTTAGGTATTGCAGAGCGTCTTGAAAAGGGATATGAAAACATACAGAAAGAGCTTCAAAGAATCGCAGCATTAGGTGAAGATGCGGATTTATCTGCAGAGCTTAAAAAAGCTGATAAGGTAATGCGTGATGAGCTTGATTACATCTTTGATTCAAACGTTAGTGAAGTTTGTGGCAAGGGTGGAACAATGTATGATCCTATCAACGGTTCCTACAGATTTGAGCTCATAATCAATGCACTTACAAATCTTTATAGTACAAATCTTAATGATCAGTACAAGAAGATGAAAGCTAGGATACAAAAGCATACAGAAAAGTATGTAAATACGAAATCCGGAAAGTCCGGTAAAAGAGGATAATCAATGTATGAGCTTCCTACCTCTATAGATATTGATGGAGAACCGTTCCGAATCCGCGATAAAGGCGATTTCAGAATGGTTCTCCATTGTTTTGAAATCTTAAATGCAGAGGATCTAAACGATAAAGAAAAAATAATAGCAGCACTTATGGTATTCTATGAAAAGTTCAATTCTGTAGATGAAGTATTAGGCTTTAAGAATGCAAAAGTGGCTGTAGAGCAGATGTTCAACTTTATGAGAAGCGGACAGGAAGAGCCTAAAAAGAAGTCAGCTAATTTGATTGACTGGGATAAGGACTCTGTCTTAATAACATCAGCTATTAACCATGTTGCAGGAAAAGAAATCCGTGCAGAAGAGTATATTCACTGGTGGACATTTATAGGTTATTATATGGCTATCGGCGATTGTGCTCTATCTCAGATTGTTGGGATCCGCTACAAGATAGCTCATAGTGAAAAGTTGGAAAAACACGAAAAGAAGTTTATGAACGAAAATCCTCAGTACTTCAAGATCGATATGAGAAGTGCAGAACAGAAACAAGCAGACAATTATATTGATGCATTGTGGAATGGAGGAAACGAATAATGGCAGACCTCTTATTGAGTGTTGATCTGGATCCTAAGGATGCGATTCAGACAGCCAAAAATCTTAAAAAAGAAGTTGATAAAGTGATGGAGTCAAAAGGTTCTGGTAGCGGAAAAGGACCTTCTCCTATAAACACTGATGCAATAGATAAAGCAAAAGCTAAAATTGCAGAGCTCGAAGCTAAGATGGCAGAAGCTGCTATTAAACAGGAAGAGCTTGTTAAACAGCTTGAAAAGATGAAAGCTACCGAAACTCCTTCTAAAGAGTATGCAGAATTAGAAAATCAGCTGCAGAAAGTTACAGATCAAATGAATGCTTTGAAAGAGAGTATGATCTTTAATGAGAGAGCAGGTGGCGAATTATATCTTAATAGTGAACAGTTTGAAAAAGATGCTGAAGCGTATGAAGCGTTAGAGGATCAAGTTCATCAGATCGGTGCTGCTATGGATGAGATGGAGCAGAAGGGTGCTCATATAATTGATCCTACTACAACGGAAGAGTATCAGAAACTACTCGCAAAGCTCGAAGCTATAAATGCTAAGATTAATCAGATGAACATTCAGCATGAGCAGGCAGAGAATAAGATCAACGGTGCTAATGAAGCGATGGCTAGCTTTAGCAAAGAAACCGATACAGCACAGAAAGCTGTTCAGTTGTTAGCTAGTGCAAAAGGCTTTGGTGGAGTTACAAAGGGTATCTCTGTTGCATTAAAAGGCTTGAAAAAGATTATCTTGGCAATTACTGCAATAACTCTTGGTGTTCGTGGTATTATGGGTATTGTTAATAAGTTAAGAAG
>Ga0310786_10006310_pt1 | contig 15810 bp, 34 predicted proteins | sample AusTroGonzalo_MG_FD_203881 | JGI IMG/M metagenome (GOLD analysis project Ga0310786, IMG submission 203881) | Bovine rumen microbial communities from tropical cattle in Woodstock, Queensland, Australia - Gonzalo_03 (v2) (version 2) | ecosystem: Host-associated > Mammals > Digestive system >... | reverse complement strand
TTACTTTTTTAATTTTTTATTGTATAATTAATGTAACAGAAAAAATACTCCTAAATCACTCCTGTTTTAGTGGTAATTTTTTCCAAATGAATATAAAGGGTAGGAAAGGATTGTGATATTGTGTATAATTTAAGTGTAGTTAGTTGTATGATGTATGATGTATATTTTGAATTGGATAGGAGAGAAATATGACACTAATTGAATTATACACAATGCTACAAAATTATTGTTTGTATGATGATTTTTATATTATTATTACAAACAAAAAAGGCACTATTCATTAGTGTCTTTTTTTAACCCATAGCATTCTACGTTTTTTACTTTTAACTTATATTTTAACCATTCGGATTCAATCTCTGACGCACCATATGCTGTTTCTTCAAAACTGATTAATTTGTTTTTTTCAATATTATCTACAATAGTGAATCCTTCATCTTTGATAGAACCATTTGAAAATTCAAATGTTATTATAACTTCATCGCAAGAATTATCTCCTATTTGTTTTATGGTTCCTTTTACTTGAGGCATACCATAATATTTAGAAAATAATGTTGGTTCTAATTCAGAAACTTGATATTCAGAACCACATCCACACAATAACATACAAAGTACAAATATAAATATTATTTTTTTCATTATTTCTCCTTTAGCATTTCTACTATATCTAAAGCCTTTTGCAATTCTTCTTGTGTCAGATCATTACCTTTCATCATTCCAGCTTCTTTTAATGCTATTTTTAACCTTTCCATTTTTTGATAATCTTCTTGATTAAAATCTAATAAATAATCAGTAGTCACATTAAATAAACTTGCAATTGTTTTAAGAATTTCGAAAGGTGGTTGAGTAATATTGTTTTCCCAATTGGAAATTGTAGTTGAAGCAACATTTAAAAAGTTGCCTAATTCTTCTTGTGTCATTCCTTTTTTATCATCTTTTTGATAATTTTTTCTTAATTCTTTTAATTTATTTCCAAACAATATATTCACCACCTTATTTACTTATATTACTATAATAATTATAACATAAAAGGGAAAAAAAAGAATGAATTACTGATGTTTTTTTTAAATAATTTCAAATTATTTTTATCAAAATTCAAAAAAATTAAAAAAACTGTTGACAAACTCCAAGAAACTTGGTATTATTGTATTGTAAGCGAGAGTACAGAATAAAAAAACTCCGAGCAGGAGTGAAACAGGAGTAATATTCTTGCTACAATTATTGCAGTGATAGTGGTGCACAGAAATGCACAAAAAAAGAATTAGGTTCAGACCTGAGAAATTTGAAACCTAATCCAACCTTTACTAGAAAAAAGTTTTGTTATTTTTTGTCGAATAATTCTTTTTTCTGATTCTCTCATGACGAGAGAGGGGTTACCACTGCCACTTTTGTATAAGAAATGTGCCAGTAGTAATTAAATTTTACTACAAGCACCTTAAATTGTCAACTATTTGTTGAATATAGGTGTTTTTCTTATACCCAAATTTTGATAGAAAGGAGAATATATGGAACTTAAAAAAATTGACAGAGCATTTTATCGTGAATTAGGTAATTGCTTACAGAACATCAGAAAAAGGCGAGATTATTCACTAAGATATCTAGCTGAATTAACTGGTTTATCAAGGACAACTCTTGATAGGTATGAACTAGGTGTAACACGAATAACACCTAAAAATTTCGAAAAAATATGTGAAGCATTAAATGTCAGTTCAAATTTAAAAGTAGAAGTAAAAATAGGGTTCTTAAATGATTGATACAACTGATTTACCAAGTTATATACCTGGATATGACGAATACTGTGAAAGAAAAGAATTTGAACCAGAATATGAAGAAGACATTTATGAGGACATTGTTTTAGAAAAGGAGATGAAGAAAATGGAAAGAGAAATTATTGATATTAACAACACTGATATGACATTAGAAGACGCATACGATCTTGAGGATTATGTATGGCAAGGCGATAAATTAATACCAATTGAAATATTGGAGTGTGAATAGTATGGACAACCCAAATTATTATGCAATTATACCTGCGAATGTAAGATATGACAAAAGATTATCTGCTAATGCAAAATTACTCTATGGAGAAATAACAGCATTATCTAATAAGAATGGTATATGTTTTGCAACTAATCAATACTTTGCTAATTTGTATGGATTATCAAGTATATCAATATCGAGGTTAATAAAATCACTAAAAGATAATGGATATATAAATACTCAAATAACATATAAAGACGGTACTAACGAAATTGATAAGAGGTATATACAAATTTGTAAAGAGGGTATTAACAATTTTGATAATACCCCTATTAACAAAAATGATAAAGAGAATAATACAAGTAGTACTAATAATACAAGTATTAATAATACCCCCTATAATCCCCCAAAGGGAGAAAATAAAAAAATTAATGAAGAATTATTTAATAAATTTTGGAATGAATATCCAAAAAAGAAGTCTAAAGGTAATGTAGAAAAATGGTTTGAAAAAAATAAACCTAGTGAAGATTTAATAAATTTAATGATTGATAAATTAAAAATATTAAAGACTACAGAGCAATGGACTAAAAAAAATGGTCAATTCATTCCATATCCAACAACATGGTTAAATGCAAAAGGATGGGAAGACGAAGTTACAACGGATTCTAGTATTCCTGAATGGTTTGATAAAAAAATTGAAGAAAAGAATGTATCTGATTTAGAAGAAGAGGAATTTCTTAAAAAAATAAAGGAAGCAAGAGGTGAATAATATGAATATATGTGCACTTGTAAATTTATCGACTTGGAAAAAACAAAAAGATATATTATTAGAGCTTCATAGAGAATATGGGATAAACACTACTGATAGAAAATGGCGACATGAAGTTGCAATATGGAATGAAAAATTTGAACTTCATGAGGTGCCATATTATATTACACATTCGTCTAAATATGGATTCAAGGCTACTACTGATTATGAAGAGGCTCAATTTGGTAGAAATGACGATTTAAGAAGAATCGTTAGTCTTGCAAAAAAGATAAGAAGTTGTGATAGGGCTTTTGGTAATTTAAAAAATTATAGAATCGATTTTGAAAAAGGAGAGATAGTATGCGATTTATAAAAAGATTTACAAATTGGTTTAAAGATAAAAATACGTTAATTGATGAAAACATGGAAATAAGAAAAGGAAAACACAAAGTTGAACAAAAACTTAATGAAATGTTAGAAACTGTTGATGAAATTCAAAGTAAATATATTGCTATTTTAGAGCAAAAAAGTGAACAATTTGACTTATATGTGAAATATCAAGAACAATGCCTTGAACTTGCAAAGGATAGAAGAGAATTAAAAAGAGACTTAGCATTGTCAAGAGAAGAAGTAACAAGATTAAGCAAGATCGTTGAAGAACAAGAAAAAAACAATAAAAAGTTAGAAAGAAAAGTAAAAAAACTTAGTGAGGTGGAATAGAAATGTTGGGTAAAAGTGTAATAAAAAAATTAATGGAAATTCAACAAGAGTTAAAAGTTCCTAAAAGCCAAAGAAATACTTTTGGTAATTATAATTTTAGAAATTGTGAAGACATAATGGAGGCAAGTAAGCCAATATGTAAAAAATATAATTGTGTATTAATTTGTAGTGATGAATTAATACAAATAAACGAAAGATATTATGTTAAAGCAACTGCTACTTTATATGATGTAGAAACTGGCGAAAGTATTAGTGCAACATCGGAAGCAAGAGAAGAGGAGACAAAAAAAGGAATGGATTCTAGTCAAATAACTGGAGCTTCAAGTTCATACGCAAGAAAATATGCATTAAACGGTTTATTGCAATTAGACGATAACAAAGACGCAGATACAAATGAATATACAAAAGTGACAAAAACTGAGACAAAAGCGACAAAAGGAACAACAAAACCAGCAAAAAAAGATGAAGAACCAGCAAATCCTAAAACAATAACTGACGCACAAAAGAAGTTAATCAATACATTATTATCAAAACAAGAAGATAGAGAACAAGCTAAAAAAGACTTATATGCAAAATTCAATATAACAACAATTAAAGGTATTTCAAGTGATTTAGCTAAACAAATGATTGAATCATTAAAAGGTGATAGTAAAGGGGAAAATAATGAAAATTAAAGAATTAAATGAACTAATAAAATTACTTAATAAATTTAAGAACGAACCTGATTATGAGGAATTTGATGACAATTTTATTGTAGACGATGTAATAGAAGTAATAGAAACATACAAAGATTTCTTAGGTGATAGTAATGACTAAAATAACAAATAAAATGGGTTTACCTAAACAATTAGTTTCTTTAGTTGACAATGATTATAAGCCAACTGACAAGAGATATTCATGTACTACTATATTAAAACCCACAAGACAAATAATACTTGAAAGGCGATATAGTGACCAAATAGAACAAGATGTATCTGAGATGGTATGGTGTATCTTTGGAACTTTAGCACACAGTGTAATTGAAAATTCACAAGAAGATGAAGGTCAGTTCAAAGAAGAAAAACTACTTGTTGATATAGGAGAGTATTGTGAAGAATTAAAAGGTTATTATTTAAGTGGACGTTCGGACATGATAGATTTATTTGATAAATGTATTACCGATTGGAAAACTTGTAGTGCATGGAAAATAATACTTAAAGACTTTGAGGACTGGCGAAAAGAAATGCTTATATATGCATTTGCAGTAAAAGATATGGGATTTGAAATAAATAAGGCTCAAGCAATAGCATTTATTAAGGATCATAGTAAAACAAAATCTAAGATAGATAAAACCTATCCGAAACTACCAGTATGGGTAGAAAAATTTAAATTTAATGATGAAGACTTTGAAGAAATAAAAGAATTCATAATAAATAGATTTAAAGAATTAAAACAATATGAGAATGCAACTGATGAAGAATTGCCGTTATGTACATTAGAAGAACGATGGAATGATGGTAATAAGTATGCAGTAAAAAAGAAAAAAAATAAAAGGGCTGATAGAGTTTATGACTCTAAAGAAAAAGCAGAAGAACATCTTTCTAAAATTCCTGAGGATTCAAGAGACTTATACGAAATAGAAGAAAGAATTGGGGAAGATAAAAGATGTTTGGAATATTGTTCTTGTTGTAAATTTTGCCCTTATTATAAAGAAAAATATGAAGAAAAGAAAGAAGGAAAATAATTATGTTAAATAGAGTAATTTTAATAGGAAGATTAACTGCTAAGCCTGAGCTTAGATATACAGGTTCTAATTTACCTTATGCAAGATTTACTGTTGCGGTAAATAGGAATTTTAGAAATAATGATGGTCAAGCAGAGACTGATTTTATAAATGTTATTGTTTGGAGAAAGCAAGCTGAAAATGTTTGTAATTTCTTAGATAAAGGTAGTTTGGTTATGGTAGAAGGTAGTCTATCAGTTAATAGTTATGAAGATAGCGAAGGAAATAGAAAAACTTTTACGGAAGTAACAGCACAAAATGTTCAATTCCTAGATAGAAAAAATAACAAAAGTGAATCAGAAGAAGAACAAGTTAGTTTAGACGATTATAACGATGTAACAACTCTTGATGATGACTTTTTAGATTAGAAATAAAAGAAAGGAGATAGCATGGATATATTGGATAATTTGATACAAGCAGTATCAATATTAAATAAGACAGAAGAGTATTTAGAGAGCCTACCTAATAGGCTTTCTGAATGCGATAGTATAATAAGTGATTATGAACATTTTATAGAAAATAATGAAGTATCAAAAGTTGATTTAGAAAAATTATACAAAGATATGAAAGAAGTATTTAATAAAAGAAGACAAATAAAAAAAGATTTTGCTTTAAGAGACACTTATAAGAATCAAATAGCAAAATTGAACAATATTTCAAATAGACAATTCTTTATTCAAAATATGAAAACTACTCAAACAAAATTAGAAACGACATATAAAAATAGAGTATTAAATGAAAAAGATATAGAACAATTAAAAATAATTGAAACAACAAAGAAAAGAGGAAGACCAAGAAAACAAGAGGTGAACTGATTATGGATTGTATTAAATACATAAATGATTTACAACTTGAAATAGAAATATTAGAAAATCTAAAAGATAATTCTAATAATGAAGATATTGAAAATAAAATAAAAGCAAAAAAAGAAATTTTAAAAAAATGTAAAAATAATTTAGAAAAACTTTCATTTAATCAAATATATTATAAATTATATTTAAATATATTAAATGGTTTAACACCTAGTCAAGCAGTTGATAAAGTAGCGGAAGACAACTATTTAAATGATGTTAAACCAACAGCACCATCAAATATATGGAAATATTACAATAAAATGAAAAAAATTTTAAAACAGGAGTGAAACAGGAGTAAAAGAGATGTTATATTATAATCGTGATAGAGATATCATAGGAAAGTATCTTACATCTCCTTTCATGCTTTCCTCCTAATATTGCGGGGTAGGACAGTTTGGTTAGTCCGTTAGGCTCATAACCTAAAGGTCGTGGGTTCAAATCCCACCCCCGCAACCAAATGGGCGTATGATGAAATTGGTAAACATGTAGCACTTAAACTGCTATGCTTATGCTTATAGGTTCAAGTCCTATTACGCCTACCAAATGGCCCCTGTAGACTCAACGGTTGAGCAACTTAAGGTAAGGTTAAAGTACAAGGTCTGAAGTACAAGGATATGAGGGTAACAAACCCTTAAGCGAGTATGAAGGTTCAAATCCTTTCAGGGGCCCCTAAAAATAGTGTGTCTTGGTAGATTCAGTCGGAGGTTCAATTCCTGTCCACACACTTCCAAAATTGGACAGCAAATATTAAGTAAATGTGACAATCGAAAAAATATTTGTGAAAACTAAACTCCTAGTTTGTCAAAATGGAGTCGTTGTTCTTATGTTAAAGAAATAAGGTGGCTAACAGCCTGATGTTGTGATAACAGTGTTAGCTAGGCAAATGAAGTAAAATAATCATGAGTTTTATGACGTATTTGCGAACACTTTGTGACGCCGTTTCCATTGTAGAAATGTGGCGCACCATATTGCTCCATAGTCAAATGGTAAGACGCTACACTTTGAATGTAGTATGTATTGGTTCGAATCCAATTGGAGCATCCATAAGGTCCTATAGTGTAGTGGTTATCACACTTGTCTGTCTAACATGAAACGTGAGTTCGATTCTCACTAGGACCGCCATATTTAATGTTCTTTGACAATTTATTAAATAAACCGTATGAAAAACTGCAATACAATGCGGTACGGACGATAACTTTAATCTTCTCGTATCATAGGGATACTTGTGATATATGGAGTTTATGAAATGGTAACATGGATTTTGAGACTTACAAAGTAAGAAAAAAAGTTATTCGGTGGTTTATTATATGAGAATGTAAAATAGAATGCTAATCGTCAAATAATTCGACAATCGTGTTGTACGATGGGTAGGGCGCAATACTTATGCATGTGGCAATGTAGGAGCTAGAGCGTAATGCTAAAATAATTGATAAAGTGCAGTTGATACCTAGTGATAGGTTATAAGATTAGTCATTCGTGCGAGTAGCCAAAATCTGCATAATGCAATGATAGAAAAAAATAGTTAACAAGTAACAATTAGGGAATTGTTTGGTAAATATTACAGTCTAACGTTGGTGAAAGTTGCTGATATTGATTCAGTATGGTCTAGATGAGCAAGCATGGGTATTAGAGGAAACGAGGTAGCTCCTTGTCAGGACTAATACTCGCCATTGATTGAATAACATTCGTTTATAATAGATTAAGATGAAGAGTCTTATTTAGTAAATTGTCAAAGGGCATTAAACCCTTATTTATCATAAACCTCCTTAGTGATATATGTAGTTGATACATATATCTAAAATAGTGCGTTAGTCAAACGGTTAAGATATTGCCCTTTCAAGGCAAGGGAATGAGTTCAACTCTCATACGCACTACCAATATTGGCAAATAACTCAACTGGTTAGAGTTCTCGGCTTATATCCGAGCGGTTGTGGGTTCAAGTCCTACTTTGCCAACCATATAAATTTTAAAATATATTGGTATGTTGATACTGAATATATTTTGGTGCAGGATTATAAAGACACTCATTAATTGAATGTCGCACTATCTTTATAGGTAGTGTACTGATGGTATATAAAAATCGCAGACAATGAAATGATGACTATTCTTTAGGAATAAAGGTTTAGAACTAGGGCGATTGTGTCAAGACATATTATTACGAGTTTAGTAATATGAAACCTTTATATCATTGGTACAGTATCAATAAGGATACATAAACATGTCACGAATTAAAGAAATGTAGAAAAGATTAGTGGTGACTGATAATCTTATGTAAGGGAGACTTTTAAAGTTTCCTTTTTGCGTATTTAGGTGATTCTATGAAGAAAATAACTATACATATGATAAATATGTGGAAAATGACAAATACTGATTGGTTTGGTTACAAAATATGTAAAGATAATTTATTTTCTTATCATCATATAGAAAAAAGAGAAAATGAAGGACCAACAACAATTAATAATGGTGCAATATTATGTGCTAAAACAAGTCATCCATATTTACATTTGATAGAAGATAAGGATCTAGAGTTATATATTTACCTAAGTAATATTTTAAAAAATATAAATAATCAAAGAGAAATGCCTAACAAACAACAGTTATTGGCTATTAACAGTATATTAAGTCAATTTGAGAGAGAATGGCAAGGCAAAACTAACAAAAGAGGTAAACAATTAATAAAAGAAGAATATACAAGGAGATTCATAAAATGAAGTCATCAGGAAAAAGATTTGAAGAAAATTGGAAAAAAAGTATTCCCAAAGATATTTTTTATTATAGATTAAGAGATAACAGCAATACATGGGCAAATGGAACAAAAACTAGATTTGCTACTTCTAATATATGCGATTGTTTAATATTTGATGGAGAAATATTGTATGCACTTGAATTAAAAAGTACAAAAGGTAAATCACTACCATATAACAATATTAAAGACCATCAAATTAAAGACTTATTATGGTGTAGTGAGTTTGCAAATGTTATATCTGGTTTTGTTATAGAATTTGATAGTGTAAATGAGTGTTATTTTATCGAAATAAGCCAATTTAAAGAGTTTAAAGATAATAATGATAGAAAATCCTTACCGATAGATTATTGTCGTGAAAATGGCTTAAAAATAGAAATAATTAATAAGAAAGTTAATAGGCAATTTAACATAGAAAAATTTCTAAATGAAAGTGTGAGATTTATATGAGTTTATTAAAAGCAATTATACACGGAAAAGAAAAAAGAAAAATGTATAGAGGTGGTAAAAGTGTGTCTATACATTGTAGAAATCATGGGGGAAGAAAAAACAAAAAAAGAAAATATTGGCAATGTGAATATTGTTTGGGAAATAGACAGCATTCAAATAAAGTAAGAGAGGAAAAATATAAATAGTATGAAAAATGATTTTGATTTAATAACATATAAGTTTGACGAAGAAGTAATAATAGTTCCGATTGGTGATATGCATATAGGAAATATAAATTTTGATTTAGAAAAGTGGAAAGAATTTAAAGAAAAATTATTAAATACGGATAATATGTATATAGTACTTGTTGGAGATTTAATTGATAATCAAACTAAAAATAGTCATAGTCCTTTTTCAATATCAGTCATTGATGGAATAGCTATGACACCATTTGAACAAAAGAAATATTTAGTAAAAGAATTAAAGACAATTAAACATAAAATATTATGTGGAGTACCTGGGAACCATGAAGCAAGAAAAGATAATAAAGCAACGGATCAAGATATAATGTATGATGTTTTTTGTAAATTAGATATAGAAGATAAGTATAGACCTAATATGGCATTTTTAAAAATACAAATTGGAAAAAGAAATGAACATAATAGACAAACTTATACGATAGGTATAACGCATGGTAGTGGTGGCGGAAATCAAACTGGTTCAGCTGTAAATAAAAATGAAAAATTTGGTTATTCGTTTGAAGGATTAGATTGCATTATAGTAGGACATACACATAAACCAGTTATAACAAAGCCTATGAAATTAGTTATAGATTCTAAAAATAATAAAATTTCATTTAAACCATTTTACCATATTATTGCTACGAGTTGGTTACAATATGGCGGATATGCGTTAACAGGACAATTAACACCAGCTAGTTTTATGGAACAAGAATTAACATTAAAAAAAGATAATATAAAAAAAATAGAAATAAAGGTAGGATAAACTATGAGAACAAAAAAAGAAATTGTAAATAAAATAAGTGAAATATATACATTGATGAAGTGCAATGAATTTGATATAGCAAAAGGAATTATATATACTGACGCATTGTGTTATGCACTAGGAGAAGATTATTTAACTGAGGTGTGTTGTAACTATAAATTACTTTATGAAAATAAAGTTAGCGAAGTTGACACTTTGTATAGTATATTAATACGTATCAAAAATGATTTATCTTTACTAAAATTTAAAAATTGCCCAGAAGAAGAATTTCATAAAATCCCATTGGAGATATGTGACTGGATAGAAAAGTTGGATAAGATTAAAAAAGAAACAGGTGTAAAGAATGGGATACATTAGTAAATATAATTTGAAATTTGTTAATTATGTTAGCAGGAAATATAGAAAGTATAAAGTTGAATTTGAATTTATAGACGATTATAGAATGTGGCTATATTATGATTATTATAAAGAAAATAAGGAACTGTATTATAGACAACTAGAAAAAGATTTAGAAGAGTATAGCAATATACAAACTGGAAAAGAAAGAGATAAAAGGGGGAAACTAAATGGAAAATGGGATGAAAATTGAAAGAAATGGTGTAAAAACATACACAAGAAATAAAGATAAAAAAGAAATTGAAAAACAAAAGTTAATAAAACAAATAAAAGAAGAATCTAAAGATAAATTACTTCCAACACTTAAAGAAAAAACAAAAGAGGCAACACAGTATATCGTTGATTTACTAATGAAAAACGGCGAAGATAAAGTAAATAATATTCAAATAATGTCTATAATAGCTCAAAGGAGTTTGGTAGATATTGTTAATGCTTGTAATGTTACATATACACCACAAGAAATTATGATAGGATTTAATTTATATCTTGAAATGATTAATAAGATTAATGAAATTAAGAAGTTTCCGCCAACGGTAGAATCATTCGCAATATTTATGGGAATAAGTAGGACAACTTATAACAACTGGTTAGTAGATCCAAATAAAAAAGATGTAATGGATTATATACATTCTTATTTATTAGGTATGTTAGCAACATCAGCATTAACTGGAGAAGTAAGAGAAATATCAGCAATGTATCAGCAAAAAGTAATGGGTAAGATAGAAGCAACAGCACCAATTATAGTAGAACATAAGAAGACAGAAGATGTTGATGAAATTCAAGCACAATTAAAAGCATTAAAGAAAGATAAAATAATAGAGGCTGAATATGAAGAATGATGATTTAGAGAAGAATATAGAATTGAAAGTATTAGAAAAGCTTTATAATAAAATGCAACAAGACGATGGTTTTAGAATATATAATGGAACACAAAGAGTAGGGGTTACTGCACGTGAAATAGGAGAGGTTTGCAGAGAAAATCATTTGTTGAATGAATATATAAAAGCTTTAAAAAATGAAATATATGTTTTAGAATCTAAAATAATAAAAGTAAACATATATATTGAAGAAGAAATAAAGAAAATACAACAACATCAATATTCTGTAGGAATACGTAGACTGAATAAGATTCAAAGTATGTTAAATGTAGATGGAGATGAAGAAAATGGAAAAGAAGAATAACGGATTGAATGTAGGATTTGAAAGAATCAGAAGAGTTACTGGATATTTAGCTGGAGATGTTAAAAGATTTAATAATGGTAAAAGAGCAGAAGAAAAAGATAGAGTCAAACATACTGGAATAAATGAGTTAAAAAATAAAACAAATAGCGAAGAGGGAAAATATGAGTAAGATAGTAGGAATAAAAATAGATACAAAATCACCTAAAACAAAGGATAAAATTTATTATTATATGACGGAAAAAGATTTTAAACGTGGTGATAAAATTAATGTTAAAGTAGAATCAGGTGGATCACCTGACGCAGTTGTAGTAATCGGAAACAGTCGGAAAAAGATTTCACATAAATTGAAAGACTTGGAAGAAGTTTAATGATACAACTATTAATAGAAGTACTATGTGTCGTAGGAGTTCTATTTTTAACATTAATAGGATTAATACTATTATATTTTATTGTTATACTTGCAAAACTCATAATGAAAATGTAAAACATTGGAAAAAGTTTTCAAGGCTGGAAAAAGTTTTTTAGGTCGGAAAAAGTTTTTTGCAGGGAATTGTAGAAACTCAATTTTAAAAAATAAAAAAATAATAAATAAACACATCAAATACATCTAAAAAATAAAGCCTATATCAAATGAAATATAATAAAATGATGAATTATACTACAATAACTAAAAGCCTCTCAAAATGGCTAAAAATGGCAAATAAAAGGGTATGAAATAAGTAATATTTTAATATAAATTTATATAAAATTAGTATAATAAAAAACAATCTAATTTATTTTTATAGATTGTTTTATTTTTGCTTTTTTGCATGGTCGCATAGTGCTAACCACATAGCGAATATTATTATAATTATTATTACCATGTGTTAGAATCACCTCGCAATCTTTCAAGAATTGTTTTATAATCTTTTGTATTATATTTTGTGTAACATTCTTTTATTTTAAATTGAAAGGCTTGTTTTGGATATTTTGTTCTTATTGTTGCTTTATTTTGCCCTATATTATCATTAACAATTAAATCTAATGTTTTTATAAAATTTTCTTTGTTGTTATATTCGCTTTTAGGTTTTCCAATTGGTCGCCCCGATTTTGTACCGTTTATCATTTTTGATTTTAAAGCTTCTTTTGTTCTATCGGCGATTATATCCCTTTCGAATTCAGCAAAAGCGCTTGTAATATTTAGGATTAGCTTTGTCATTGCGTCCATGTTTCCGTTTGCTAATAAGTTAAAATTTTCTTTTAAAATAACAATATTAACTTTTTTCTTGTTTAGTATTTCATCAATTAAATTATTAAAGTCTTTTACACTTCTTGAAATTCTTGAAAGTTCACAAGATACAAGGGTGTCACCTTTTTTGATTTTATTATTGATTAAATCTTGTAAAAAAGGGCGGTTTGCCGTCTTTCCTGTGTAAGTTTCAGTTATATATAAACAGTTTTGTCCGTTTATATATCCTTTTTCTTTTAATATGTTTTCTTGTCTTTGATAATCTTGTTTATCAGTAGAAACTCTTATATAACAATATATCATTTTACATTATCCCCTCACTTTGTAAAAATTCATAAAATTGAATATTTTTCAATATAATTTGTAATGTTTTAAAATGTGAACGATAAACGCATTCATTTTTTTCAATATCGTTTATGACACTTTTTAAATCTGCTAGTAACTGTGTTTTTTGCTCTTTTGTTAATTTCTCAATATTATTATATATCATTGTGTCTATGTTTGTATATTTTTTGTCAAACTTTTTTAAGATTTCCATTGTATTATTATTCATTTTCTTTTTTCCTTTCTTTAATTATTTTGTATTTGGGTAATTTATCCCAATTATAATATTTTTGTAGTTCTAAATCTGTTTTTTTTATGTCCTCAAGTCTTTTTTGCGCTATTTCAAGAGTAGGGGAAGAACACAAAACAAAGTTTTGCATATCTTCTAATACTATGTTAAACATTTTTTTACCCCCTTATTATTTTAAATATGCTTCAAATTCTGTACCGTCATAGTCTTCACTGCCTAGTATAATTTCTTCGTTGTCATATTGTTCTTTGACTTTTAGTAAAGCGTCTTCGTCGCTATATGCTTTTATTGTTATTGTTCTTTTTAATGTTTCTATTATTTCAACTTTATATTCTTTCATAATCCTTTTACCTCTTTTCTTAATCTCCATAATTTAAAATATAATTTTTTATATCGTCAAAATTGTTGTATACTTCATCAGTGAATCCGTTTTCGATTTTAATATTTAAATTGTACATTTTTTCTAATACATCAACCATTTTATTTTTTATATTATGGTTGTCTTTGTTCTTTTCACAAGCACCCCAAACGCAACAACTACCACTATATAGTTCATCCCATACGTTAACAAATTCATTAAATAAATCTTTATTATTATTTATAAAATCATCACTAAAATCATAAGCCTTTAAAATTCCGCTTTTAATTATTATATAATTCATACTATAAAACCTCGCTTTCAATATTTTTAATCATATTTTGCCATACCTCACAAGTACCCCAATTATTATATTTTTTGTCTATTTCAATAAATCTATTTAATTTATTTATACATTCATTTTTATTTAAACAAGATTGATTAACTGGAAATCCATAAAATGAGCCGAAATCTTGAACAGTTCCAAAACTAAGTTTTTTAGTGTTTATATTTTGAACAAGTATAAAACATTCATCCTCATATAAAACCTTGTATTCTTCATATCCATTTTTAAAATACCATTTTTTAGTTTTCATTAGTTAACACCTCGCATAAATCTTTTATATATTTCTTTTAATAACTTTTCTTTGTTTTCTTCTGATACTTTCATCAAATAATCAAAATTAATAACATTTCTTTTTTTGTCGTCTGATAATTTGATTGTTGGGTTGTATCTTTCCCAACAGTTGCCGTCTTTGTCTGTCACATAACAATTAACACATAAATAACTATTATATAATTTGTTTGTGTACCCATGTTTTAACCATAAATTAGGTAAATTGTTTGTGTTTGTATTATCTACAAATATTTCAGTAATTTCAACGCTTATTTTCTCGCCTTTTTTGTTTGTTTCTTCTAATTCATAAAACGCTCTATGTGTTGCCATTTCTTTTTTTATAAAATTCTTCATACTATCACCATTTATAGAAGAGGGGAACTATTCCCCGTCTTCTTCCTTTCTACTTGATGTTGATAAGAAAGTTACTTTTTCGGCAACTACTTCAACAAATTTTATTACATCGTCTTCTTGTTCGATTTCTCTTGTTTGAATTCTTCCCTTAATTCCTACAAGGTCACCAACTTTACAATATTCTAAAACATTTTGGGCTATACCGTTATATAATACACATGGTATAAAATCGGTGTCATATTCTCCCTCAGTATTTTTGTAACTTCTTGGAACTGCTAGGGTTACCATTCCTTTGTTTGTTTCTTTTTCGCTTTCTATATTTACTATTCTTCCTACTATTACTGTTTGATTTAACATATTTTTTTTCATTCCTTCCTCTAGTCAATTTTTTCTTGACATTTTAATTTTAATTTTATATAATAGAGGAAGAAAAAGGGTTTTTTATAATCGTTTTTCTAATTAAATATTTGTGTGTTTAGTCTTGAAATGTTTTGACGAACGAACGGACTAACACACTTTTTTTATATAGTTTTTTATATACATTGTAATGTTTTTCACTTAACCAATTAAGTACTAACAATAACATAATTGGTGATGTTAACACTGTCATGATTATTAAATCAATATAATTTGTCATTTTTACAACTCCTTCCTTTTTTTCTTATTTTCTCTAGTTGTTCCCTTTTCCTTACCTCTATATATATTATACTATATTATTAAAAATATGTCAATAAAAAATTACAATTATTTTATTATTTTTTAATATATTTTTTGTAATGATAATATAATAAATTAATATAATATAATTACAACTAAATCACACATTCAAATCAATTTTTATATACTTATTTACTACTTATTTTA
>Ga0310786_10006308_pt1 | contig 15815 bp, 12 predicted proteins | sample AusTroGonzalo_MG_FD_203881 | JGI IMG/M metagenome (GOLD analysis project Ga0310786, IMG submission 203881) | Bovine rumen microbial communities from tropical cattle in Woodstock, Queensland, Australia - Gonzalo_03 (v2) (version 2) | ecosystem: Host-associated > Mammals > Digestive system >... | reverse complement strand
CACCACCATCATCCCGACGAGGAACAAGATCACGTTCAGTTCGCACGACTCGACGAAGTGGGGGATGTTGAGCGCCTTCTTGAACATCAGCACCGCCAGCCCCAGAAACGCGACCGCCAGCCGGAAGTTCCAGAAGAAGAGCGTGCCGATGATGATCCCGACGAACACCCCGCACGCGACCGCCTGATCGGCGGTGAGAAAATGACAGGTCACGCCGGATATGCCGACTCCGCAGCTGGCCGCCAGCAGTATGACGGAACGGATCAGCAGTCCCTTTTTGGAAAGCGCCGCGGTATTTCCTTCGTTCATGATGACAGAAAAGATCGTTGGTGGTTCAAGGTTAGAATTTCATGGCGCGCACTTGCGTTCCGCGCCGGCGTATTTCATCGTCACTCCCAGAACAGTTTGGCGCAGAACGCCTTCAGCTCGACCGCCCCGGCGTATTTGCCGCGGTCGGTGATGACCAGTATCCGCAGCTGGTGCACGGTGAAGAGTTTCGCCACCTGGATCGCCGGCACCGACTTGTCGACCGACATGAAGTCCTCGCGCATCACGTCGGCGACGCGCGTGTCGCCCGCGGTGCGGAGCACCTCCGCGAAGGGCTGGAAGCGGTCGATGAACGACAGGTCGTCCATCCACAACAGATGCTCCGGCAGACTGTACTTCAAAAGATCGGTCAGCGCCAGCACGCCGCGGGCGTCGCCCTCGTCGTCGAGCACCACGAGCTCCGGCCACTTGCAGGTCGCGAAGCGGCGGATCGCCTCGGCCAGCGTGTCGGTCTCGTGCAGCACCGCCGGGGGCGGCGTCATCACGTCGCCGGCGACGGGGAACTCCTTGCCGTCCCGGGGGTTGGTGTCGAAAAGCTCCAGCACTCCCGCCGGGCCGGGGCACTCCAGCACCCGGTCGACCATCGTGGTGTCGCTGAACACCCGCGCCAGTTCGGCGATGATCTGCAAGTGCAGATTGGGATCGTCCGACGGCGTCAGCAGAAGTATCGTGATCTGCACCTTGCCCAGTTCGGAGTTGAAGTCCACCCCGTCCGGGGTGCAGACCATCCCCATGAGCGGCATGTCCAGATTCGGCATCCGCGCGTGCGGCAGCGCCAGCCCCGGGGCGATCACCGTCGGGAAGAGCGCTTCGCGCGCCGTAACCTCGCGCTCCGCCGCTTCGAGGTCGAGCCCCGGATGGTGGCGTTTGAGCAGTCTGAGCAGTTCGCGGAGCAGCTCGTCGCGGTCGCGTATCTTCGACCGGCAGACGATGTTGTTGAGCGCCAGTAAATCGTAGAAGTGTCGGCTGTTTTTCATTTTTCCGGTCTCCCGTCCGCGCGGCGGAGCCCGCCGAACGTATGGAGCGGCGTCGCGGTTCCTAACGTAACTTCAAGGTCGCCAGCGCCAGCAGCGCCAGCACCCCCGAAATGATCCAGAAGCGGACGACGATCTGTGTTTCCGTCCAGCCCTTGCGTTCGAAGTGGTGATGGATCGGCGTGCAGAGAAAGACGCGCCGCCCGGTGAGTTTGAAACTGGCGACCTGGATCATCACGGAGACGATCTCCATGACGAATACGCCGCCGACGATAACGAGCAGCAGCTCCTGCCGCGCCAGCACCGCGAGCATGCCGACCGCGCCGCCGAGCGGCAGACTGCCGGTGTCGCCCATGAACATCGACGCCGGATGGCAGTTGTGCCACAGAAATCCGATGCACGCGCCGCACACCGCCGCCGCGAAGATGCCCGCTTCGGCGACGCCCTTGATGAACGGGATGTCGAAGCGGTCGGCGAATTTGTAGTTGCCCATGAGGTAGAGGAAGACCGCGTAGGTCAGGGCGCAGAAGATCGTGCACCCCGAGGCGAGCCCGTCCTTGCCGTCGGTCAGGTTCACCGCGTTGGAGGCGCCCACGATCACCAGCACCGAGAAGGGGAAGCACCACCACCACGACCGGAGCACCGGCGTCTTGACGAACGGAACGTAGAAGTCGCAGAGCACGCTGCCGGACGAAAAGTTGCGCGACAGCAGCCACAGCCCCGTGCCCGCGATCGCGAACTGGAAGAGGAGCTTCCACCAGCCGGGGAGCCCCCCGCGGTCCTGCCGCGTGACCTTGATGTAGTCGTCGATGAAGCCCGTGAGCGACAACAGCAAGGTCGCTCCGGTCAGCACGGCGGCGACGCGTCCCGGCTGCGCCCAGAGCAGCGTCGCGACCGCGACCGCGCCGATCAGCAGTATGCCGCCCATGCAGGGGGTGCCGCTTTTGCGCTTGTCGATGAACTCCGGCGGGACCAGTCCTTCCAGCCGCTCCGCCGCGCGCACGTTGAAGCGCCGCAGCATGCGGGCGGTGAAGCCGCCGAGCAGCACGACCAGCAGAAACGCCGTGATCCACGCGCCGCCGGCGCGGAAGGTCGCGTATTTGAAAAGCCGCAGCGGCGTATCCTTCCAGATAGACAGATAAAACAGCATCGACCGTCGAGCTCCCCTTTATGCTCCTGCCCGAAAAATCCGCATAATATAATGCCTGTCGCGGGCTTTTGCAACCGTTGCGGCGGCGATTTTGAGACAACTTTTTCCGCCGCCCGGACGGCGGTCCCGAAACGGCCATTCCGCCGCCCCCGGCGAGGCTGAAAAAAAACGCCGGGCAGCGGGGCCCGGCATCCGGAGATCCGGTCAGTGTTTGAGCTGGCGCTCCAGCTGGGCGATCAGGCGGCGCATGGCGTCGTTTTCGCGGCAGAGGGCGGGGACCTGCTTTTCGGCGTGGAGCACCGTCGCGTGGTTGCGGGCGAAGGCCTGACCGATCTCGGTCGAGGAGCGCCCGGTGAGCCGGCGGCTCAGGTACATGGCGATCATGCGGGGCTCGGCGATGTTGCGGACCTTCTTCTTGCCGAGCATGTCGGCGATGCTGATGCTGAACTGCCCCGCCACCGCGCGCTGGACGCTTTCGATGGAAACGAAGCGCGAGGCGCTCTCTTCGGCGAGCTGGGCGTGGAGCAGCTCCTCGGCCAGTTCGAGCGTCAGACTGCCGCCGTGGAACGACGAGTAGGTCGCCAGCCGGTAGTAGGAGGATTTCAGCCGCCGCACGCTCGAGGAGATGTTGGCGGCGAGGAACTCCAGAAATTCGTCGCCGAGCGGATTGGACGAGAGCATCTTGCTCTGCCACATCCGGAGCATCGCCAGCCGCGCCTCGAAGCCGGGCATGCCGACCTCGGAGATCATGCCGGATTCGAAGCGGGTGCTGAGCCGCTTGTCGATGTCGCTGATCTCGCAGGGCTGACGGTCGCTGGTCAGGATGATCTGCTTGTGCTGGCGGTACAGGATGTTGAAGAGGTTGAAGAACTCCTCCTGCATCTGGTGCTTCTGGGCGAGGCGGTGGACGTCGTCGACGAGCAGCACGTCCACGTCGCGCACCGACGAGCGGAACGCCGACAGACTGCGCTTCTGCATCAGGAGATCGTAGAAGTCGTTCAACAGCTCGTCGCAGGTCGTGTCGCGGATCACGAGGTTCGGGTTGCGGCTGCGGAGCTTGGCCGCCACCGCGCGGAGCAGATGCGTCTTGCCCACGCCGTTCGTGCCGAAGATGAAGAGCGGATTGTAGAGCCCCGGCTCCTCGGCGGCGGCGAGTGCGGCGGCGAAGGCGTGGCGGTTCTCCTCGCCGACGACGAAGTTGTCGAAGGTGAATTCGCAGGCGTCAGCGGCGAGGTGCGGACGCGCGGCCGGCGCCGGTTTTTCCGGCTTTTCCTCGGGCTCCGGCTCCGGTTCCTGACGGTGGCCGGGTTCGAGGCGGATGGAATACGTTTCGCCGTCGACGTCGGTCAGCGCCTCTTCGAAGAGGTCCTGATAGTGTTCCCACAAAAAGCGGCAGATGAAATCGTTGTCCACGCCGACGAGCAGTTCGCCGTCCGCGAGGTCCAGGGGGACCATGCGCGACACCCAGTTTTTGTACAGCGTTTCGCTCTGCGCCCGCAGCCGTTTCACGGCGGTCGCCCAGATCAGTTTTGCCTTTTCCTCATGTTGCAGCATTTTCACTCCACACCCCGGCCGGGCTCCACCCCCGCCTGCAGCCTTTCCGGCATCGCCGCCGACGCGAACGCAAAACCGCCCCCGTGCGGAAAACCGACGACCGTCAGTTTTCCGACCGATCTTCGCTTCGGCGATGCCCTGTCGACCGGCCGCCGTTTCCGGCCGCCGTCGTATGATATATTATATTATGTTCTACAACTGTGCGCCGCTTGTCAACACCTCTTCGCCGTCCGGAGCGGCGCGCCGCTCCGCCGCCGGATGCCCCGGGGAGCCGTAAAGTTATTAACAAGCCGGATATACTCACGGTAAATTGCAATAACTTACGCGGTTTTCGCCCCTTCGGCAGCCGAAAAAACGGCCCTTCGCGCATCGTCAGGCTAACTTGCTGAAAACACGGGAGAAACCGCATTTTCAAGCTCAAAACGCCGCGGCTGTCACCCGCCGCCGCCGGCCGATCCGGCGCGCGTTTCGGCGTAAGTTTCGCCTTTATTGCTCAATGTCCCGCACTTACGACTTTAACCGCCGTTTTGTGCAGAAGTTATTGACAAGTTATTAACAACCCCGCCGGGTTTTGCCCGCGGCGCAACACTATACAATTTAGCTTGCCTTTGCACTTAAAGCAAATCGAAAAGGCGGGAATTTTGCGGAAAAATTTTCCGACTTTTTTCGATATCCGGCTTGAAATCGACGCGATGCGCGTTTCACGCAGGGAAGGCTTCGCCGCCGCCCGGAGACGGCGGCCCCGATCACCTCAGATAACTCGGGAAGCACTCCTTGACCAGCCGTTCGCAGGGGCAGCCGTTGAAGGCGCCCGCTCCGATGGACGCGCTGCGCGGCGGCAGATCCTCCTTGACGAGCTCCAGCCCGGCGCACCCGGCGAAAGCCCCGGCCCCGATGGAGGAGACGCTTTCCGGGAATTTCATCTGCTTGAAGTTGCACTTGGCGAAGGCCCGTTCGCCGATGGTCGTCACCCCGGCGGGGATGGTCATGACCGCGAGATTGGCGCACCCGGCAAAGGCCTCCTTGCCGATGGAGATCAGCCCCTCCGGCAGCGTCACGCGCTGCAGATCCGGGCAGTCGGCGAAGGCGCCGTCGCCGATGGTCGCGACTCCGGAGGGGATGTTCACGACCACGAGGTCCCGGCTCCCCGCGAAGGCCTTTTCGCCGATGGCCGCAACTCCGGAGGGCACGGTGACTTCCTCGCCCCTGCCGTTGTACTTTATCAGCGTCTTGCCGTCGGCGCTGAACGTGAAGTCGGGCTTCGCGGGGGCGGGCTTGTCTGCCTTCTTTTCCGTCGGCTTCGCCGTTTCGACGGCGGTTTTCGCGGTCCTCGGACCGCCTTCGGTCGTCGCCGGAGTTTTTCCGCAGCCGGTCGGCAGGGCGCCGATCAGCGCCGCGGCGAAGATACCAAGGAAGAGTTTTCTGAACGACATGATTCCACCCCGTGATTCGATGTTGACAGTGACGAATTAGCGATGCTATAATCTAACACCGGCGCGGGCAGTTTGCAACCCCGTCCGTCATTCGCCGCCGGCGGGGCAGCGCCAGAAGGTGAAGTTTTCCGGGGCGCGGAAGCCGAGCGAGCGGTAGAACTCCTCGGTGCCGGGCTCGCCGACGAGCCCGATCCAGTCGACGCCGCGTTTCCGGAGTTCCGCGACGAGCGCGCGGACGATCGCGCCGCCGACGCCGCGCCGCCGGTGCTCCGGGGCGACCACGACATCCTGGATGTAGGCGTCGGAGATGCCGTCGCCGAGGGCGCGTCCCATCCCGGCGAGACCGCCCGCTTCGTCGCAGGCGACGCAGACGGCGCAGGAGTTTCTCAACGCTTGGGCGAGGAAGCCGCAGTCGTCGTCCTGCCCCACCCAGCCGGCGATCCGGTACAATCCGGCGGCGGCGGCGAGGAACTCGTCCGAAAAGGCGTTTTCGATGCGGTACGTATAGTTCACCTGGACCTCACCAGCCGGTCTTCGGCGTTGCGGAGATTGTTCAGATTCAGCTCGCGAGTCGACGCGTCGGGGGCGAGTTCCGCGGCGCGATGGAAGCACTCCAGCGCCCTGCGGAAGTCCCGTTCGCGCATGGCGACGATCCCCGCCAGATGCCACGCCTGCGACCAGTTCGGCGCCGCCCGGAGCATCGCCGCGATCTCCGCCGCGCAGGGCCGCCCGGTGCGGCAGCGGAACAGCGCATAGTTGTAGCGGAGATCGGGCGCGGCGGGTTCGTACTTGAGCGCCTCGCGGTACCACTCGTCCGCCCTGTCGTACCAGACGGGATCGCGGTCGCCCTTCTTTTCCGCCAGCATGGCGTAATTCATCCAGCCCCGATAGAAGGTGTTTTCGGCTTCGATCTCCCGGGCGCAGAACTCGGCGGCGAGGTCGCTCAGGCGCTGCGCCTCGTCGGGGCGCCCCTCCGCGATCGCGAGCTGCGAAAGTTCCGCCGCGGCTTCGCTCCGCAGCTCCCAGACGAGCGCGGGATCCGGATTGTCGATCGCGCGCGAAGCGTATGCCGCCAGCTCCTCCGTCTGACGGAAGTCGCCCCGTTTCAGCGCCGCCTCGGCGTACAGGAGCGCCGCCTCGGTACGTTTTTTGCCGTAGTCGGTGATGGTGAGGAATCCGCAGACCAGCGTCGCCAGGACCGGCAGGGCCCAGTACCGCCGCCAGTTGAAGTCGCATATCCCGACCGCGGCGAAGAGCGCCGCCGGCACGATCATCGCCATTCGGTAGCGGCCGCTCGTGACCGTCGCGATCTGCGCGAGGTACAGTGCGAGGAAGAACAACAGATAGTGAACGAAGCGCACTTCGCGCCTCCGGAATATCCGCCACAGCCCGAACGCCGCCAGCACGAGCAGCGCGGGCATGAGCATCCGCCCGTAGAACACCGCGGAAGTGAAGCAGAGTATCGGCGGCAGGTCGCTCCCCGAGGGCAGTTCCCGCACCGACAGCACCTTGCACGCCTTGACGCCCCAGAGCAGCAGCGCCCGGCCGGGGCGGCGGAGCCAGAAGCTCCCGGCGCGTCGGAGGAAGAGCGCGTCGGAGGAAATGCCGCGCGCCCGGGCCTCCGCCGCCGCCTCGCGGTGGACTTTGCGCCACTCCTGCCCCGGGCGCAGATAGCAGCCGCCCGTCGCCGACGGGTTGTTGCCGAGGTAGAAGTTGAATCCGGAGTTCGCCTGGATGCCGCAGAGTTTGCGGTAGTGCGCGCTCCGCGCCGCGCAGAAGGTCCCGACCGTGGCGGCGAGCGCCGCCAGCAGCAGCGCCGCGGAGCGCCGGTCCCGGCGGATAAAGAGCTCCCAGCCGACTTCGGCGGCGCTGAAGAGCAGCGTCATCGGGTGGGTGAGGTTCATCGCCCCCAGCGCCAGCCCCGCGCCGAAGAACGCGGCGGCGCGTCCGCCCGGCGTGCGGGCGCGCCCGGCCCAGTGGCGCAGCCAGAAGAACGCGGCACCCAGCGGGACGAGCAGCGATTCGGAGATCAGTTCGGATTGATAGTAGACCGGCACCGGCATCAGCATCACGACGCCGAGGAAGGCCAGACGCCACTTGGCCGGAGTCCGCTTTTTCCGGAGCAGAAGATAGAAGGAGAAGAGCGCTCCGAAGTTCAGCACCAGCTGGACGGCGCGCACGGTCGGGATGGCGGCGCCGAGTTTCAGCATCAGCGCGAGAAAGCACGAGTACAGCGGCGCGTGGATGTCCGGAACCACGGGGAAGAAACAGCCGCCGCCGATCTCCTGCGCCCGCTGGTAATACTCCCGGACGTCCGGGCCGATCGCCAGATCGAAGAGCGGCGAGCCGGAAAAATCCCACAGGTACCAGATGCGGAGCGCGACGCCCGCGAGGAGCAGCCCCCAGACCGCGATCCGCTCCCGGTCGACCTTCCCCGGCCGTGCCGGGCGGAGCGCCGCGGCGTCCTTTTTTTCGGTTGGAGCGGGTGCTTTTTCCATGGCGTCCAAATCTCAGCTGCGCGGCGGGAAGTCGAATTCGTATTCGAAGAGGCCGCCGATGCGCGCGAGCGCCTTTTCGGCCTCCGGCCCCTCGGCCTTGAGCAGCGCCGTGTCGCCGCGGCCGAGACCGAGCGACAAAAGATCCAGCATGCCGTCGAGTTCGATCTCCTCGCCCTTGGCGGCGAGCCGGAAGCGGTGGCCGGGGAACTCGTCGCGGATCGCGTTCAATATCACCCCCGACGGGCGGCAGTGGATGCCCGCCTTGTTGCGGATCGTCACCGAGCGCTCGAGCATCACGGTTTCGTCACCGTTTTCGGTTCCGCCGCCGGTTTTTCTTTCGGCTCCGGCTTGGTTGCCGGTTTCGCCTTCGGCTCCGGCTTGGCCGCCGGTTTCGCCTTCGGCTCCGGCTTGGCCGCCGGTTTCGCCTTCGGTTCCGGCTTGGCCGCCGGTTTCGCCTTCGGTTCCGGCTTGGCGGCCGGTTTCGCCTTCGGCTCCGGCTTGGCGGCCGGTTTCGCCTTCGGCTCCGGCTTGGCGGCCGGTTTCGCCTTCAGCTCCGGCTTGGCGGCCGGTTTCGCCTTCGGTTCCGGCTTGGCCGCCGGCTTCGCCTTCGGCTCCGGCTTGGCCGCCGGCTTCGTCACCGTTTCCGGCTCCGGTTCCTCAGGGCGCCCCGGATTCTCCTTCCGGCGCTTGAGCCGGTGATCGAGGCGGAAGTTGTTGCCCCAGCCGATCAGCTTGCCGTCCTCGAAGATGAGCGGCAGGCACTCGTCCTCGGTGAGGAGCCCGTCGCCCCAGACCATCTCGCGGTAGTAGAACCACATGTCCGGTTCGCAGAACTTCTCGTTCCGGATCGGTTCGCCCATGATCTCCAGCACCTCCGCCTTGGTCATGCCGACGCGGAGTTTGCGGGAGTTTTCCGTGTTTTTCTGTATGACGCCCCACGGCGTCAAGGCGCAGCCGCCGGAGCAAGTCAGCAGCACGGCCGCTCCGAGTATCGCCGCGGCGATGCCGAACGTTTTGTTTTTCATCAGCAACCCCATCGTTTGGTTTCCGTCTTCAATTATGCACATAAATTAACCCGCCGCGCCGTAAAAATCAAGGGGCGTCACAGCGAGATGCCCTTGAGTTTCTGGTAGAGATCGACGGCGTAACCGTCGGTCATGGCGGATATGCAGTCCAGCACCCGGAGCAGCCGCAGATAGGGGCGGCCTTCCGAATCCGTGTCGACGGTCTCCGGCAGCAGCGCCGCCATCCGGCGGCTGCGGCTGCTGGCGGCGGGGCCGCCCGCCCGCTCCGCGGCCAGCTCCTCCACGCACGGGACGAAGATGTCCAGCATGCCCGACACCATCTCGAACCCGGCGGCGACCACCTCCGCCACCCGGCGGTTGCTGTAAATGCTCTCCTCGCTGCGGCGGCGGATGCGTTCGAGTATCCCCGCCGCCGGGATGAAGTCGAGCAGCGGCTCGCGCTGGCGCCCGTTCAGAATGTCGTCGTGGCGGGCGATGAACTCCGCCGCCGTCTGGCCGACGAGCTCGCCGATGACTCGGGCGCGCAGGAACTCCGCCCGCCGCAGGGGGGTGCCGATCGCTTCGAGCTCGCCGCGGGCCGACGGAGAGTCGAGCAGCGACAGAAAGAGCTCCTCCAGCTCCGCGGGCTGGATCATGCCGAGGCGCAGACCGTCCTCGAAGTCGACGATGAGATAGGTGATGTCGTCCGCCGCTTCGACGAGGAACGACAGCGGGTGCCGCGCCCAGGCCTCGCCGCCGTCGGGGATCAGCCCGCAGTGTTCCGCGACCTCGGCGAAAAGCTCCTTTTCCGCCTGGAAGAAGCTGAATTTCCTGAACTTGGATCTCGACGATCCCGGATATTTCGCCAGCGCCCCCAGCGTGGCGCAGGTCAGCTGCATGCCGCCGCGGCGGTCGGGCATCTCCAGCCGGGCGAGCACCCGGAACCCCTGCGCGTTGCCCTCGTAGCGGGCGATGTCGGAGTATTCCGCCTCGCTCAAGGTGCCGTACAGCTCCTTCGCGGCCGCGGAGCGGGTGAACCAGTGGCGGATCGCCTCCTCGCCGGCGTGTCCCAGCGGCGGGTTGCCGATGTCGTGCGCGAGGCAGGCGGCGGCGACCACCGCCCCCACGTCGCTCGGGCGCACTTCGCCCAGATCGAAGTTTTCGCAGAGGAACACCCCGACCGCGCTGCCGAGCGAGCGGCCGACCGAACTGGTTTCCAGACTGTGGGTGAGCCGGGTGCGCACATAGTCGGTCTTGACCAGCGGGAAGACCTGCGTCTTATCCTGAAGCCGTCGGAAACTCCCCGAAAAGGCCACCCGGTCGAAGTCGCGCTGGAACGGCGACCGCCGCGGCGTTATCCGGCCCGGTTCGTCCGCGCCCACCCGGTCGGGAGTCATCAGCATGCGCCAGCGTTCGTCGGACATGGAGATCCCCCTTCCTTACAGTTCGCAGATCTTGCGGACGACGACGCCGATCCAGACCAGATCGCGCTTCGTCACCTTCCAGGAGCGCCCCGCCGGGTTGTCGCTCGTGAGTTCGATGCCGTCGCCCTTGCGCGCGAAGCGCTTGCAGACCACCGGCTCGGGGGAGTCCGTCCCGTCGGCGAGCTTGGCGACGACGATCTTGTTCTGCGGGATCTCGTCCGGCGAGGATGCGGGTTCGACAAAGAGGATGTCCCCGTCGTTGATCGTGGGCTCCATCGACACGCCGCACACCCGGAACGCCTGGGTGTCCCGCCGGATCCCCACCGGGGCCGGGACCGTTTCGGTGGTCTCGGGATCCCAGGCGGAAAAGACCGGCTTGTCGCAGGATACGAGCTCCGAGAGGTGTCCGGCGGCGTTCGCCCAGTCGACCACCGGGATCGGCCGCACCAGCATCGCCCCGTCGTTGCGGTAGATGCCGCGCGGCGCCAGAAGTTCGCGTTCGGCGGGGGCGAGCGGCGCGTCGTCGGAGTCGATCTCCAGCGCGTCGAAGATCGCCGAGAGCACGTCGGGGAAGAAGTTCAGCTTGCCCGAAAGCAGCCTTTCGATGCTCTTCGTGGAGTCGTAGCCGATGCTCCGGCGCAGATCGTCCGCCGAGCGGAGCCCCCGCTTCATCATCGCGTCCTTGATGCATTCGCGCAGTTCCGGCGTGTTGGCGATCGCCGCGGCGGCCTCGGCGCGTTCCGGCGCGGCGCCGGAGAGGAACGGCTTGAGTTTGTTCCAGTTGTCGTCGCCGACCGAGTGCACCTTGCCGTTCAGATAACGCGAGATGTTCGCGGCGTCGATCCGGCACTTGCGGGCGAACGCGCCCGCGCCGCCGGCGGCGCGGACCGCCTCGCGCAATGTGTCGAGCACTTTCGGAGTGAGTTTCATTGCCTGACCTTCACAAAAAAGCGGGATGACGTGATACGTTTCCGTCCGGCGCCCGGTGCGCCCCGACGGGTTTACGGGATATACAATAAGCGCATTTGACGAACTTTACAAGTGTAAAATACCGTCGCGTTGCTTGAAATTATCGCAAACCAGAGGTATAGTTAATATAAGTATATCGTTGAAATTACTCGATTTACCTAAAAAAACGGGGGAATCATGCCAAACAATACCATGCCGGGAGGTTTCGCCTGCCTGCGGCTGCTGATGAACAATTTGCGCCGTGACGTCAATTTCGACGCCATGCTCAACGACGAATTGTTCAACTCCTACGCCGGCGACGACTGCGCGGCTCTGGTCGAGCTGGCGCAGAAACTGCACCTCGATCCGGCGCTGCACCACGACGTCGCGACGGCGCTGGAATCCTATCACGGACAGGCGCTGTTGAAGCTCAAGAACGGCAACTGGATCATTCTGCTCAGCACCGCCCAGTTCAAGAACTCGGAGCGCGTGGCCATCTGCGATCCGACCACCGCCGAGGGGCGTCCGATAAACGTGCCCAAGGAGCAGATCGTGGAGCGCATGGGCGACGCCGTCATCTGCTTCGGCAATCTGCAGGATATCGACATCCGCACCCAGACCGGGCTCTTCTGCCTCTGCTCGGTGGCGCGCCACCACGGCGTGGATATGAACATCCAGCGGGTGATGCACGACTATTCGGTCGGCGCGGAGGAGCCCCCGCGGCGGGTGCTCCACGAGATCGCCGGCGACTACAAGGTGCGCACCGCCGACCGCAAGCTCAAGTGGGAAAAGCTGATAAAACTCGGCGAGGGCTTCCCCGCCATCGCCATGAAGACCAACGGGCGCTACGTCGTGCTCTGCGGCTACCGTCCGCCGCGCCCGCCGGAGGGCGAGAACGCGGAAGCGCCCGCCCCCGACTCCGGCGATCTGGCCGTGCTCGATCCGGAAAATCCGGGCGAAAACGGCAGCCGCTTCATCTTCTGGAGCCGCGAGGACTACGAACGCGAGATCCCCGGCAAGGTGATGCTGCTCAAGCGCAGCTACCGGATCACGGACGAAAATCAGCCCTTCGGCCTGCGCTGGTTCATCCCCGAATTCTTCAAACTGCGCGGGATATTCGCCCAGATCGCGCTGATGGTCGCCATGCTGACGATCATCTCGCTGGCGGTGCCGCTCTTCTTTCAGGTGATCGTCGACAAGGTGCTGGCGAACTACTCGTTCAACACGCTCAACGTGCTCGGCGTCGCGGTGATCCTGGCGGTGCTCTTCAACGGGTTCCTCGAATATCTGCGCAGCTATCTGTTGCTCTTCGCCACCAACAAGATCGACATCTCGACCGCGACCAAGACCTTCCGGCATCTGATGAAGCTGCCGATCGACTTCTTCGAGCGGATCCCCTCCGGCGTGCTGCTCAAGCACATGCAGCAGACCGAAAAGATCCGCGGGTTCCTCTCGGGAAATCTCTTCTTCACGCTGCTGGACCTCTGCTCGCTGGTGCTCTTCGTGCCGTTCCTGATGCTTTACAGCATGACGCTCACCGGGGTGGTGATCGCCTTCTCGGTGGTGATGGCGCTGGTGATCGCCGCGCTGATCAAGCCCTTCCAGCGGCGGCTCAACGAGCTGTATCAGGCGGAAGGCAAGCGCCAGAGCATGCTCGTCGAGTCGATCCACGGCATCCGCACCGTCAAGTCGCTCGCGCTCGAACCGGTCGAGGAAAAGCAGTGGGACAACTCCACCGCCTATGCGATCAAGTCCTACTTCCGGGTGGGCAAGATCTCGATGGCGGCGAGCAGCATCTGCAAAGTCCTCGAATTCCTGATGAACATCGCCGTCATCTGGATCGGCGCGCTGCTCGTTTTCAACTACAAGATGTCCGTCGGCGAACTCATCGCCTTCCAGATGCTCGCCGGACGCGTCACCGGGCCGCTCGTCAAGATCGTCGGCCTCATCCACGAGTACCAGCAGGTCGCGCTGTCGGTGCGCATGCTCGGCGTCGTGATGAACACCCCCACCGAGCCCGAAGGCGGCGGCGTCCGCAATCCGCTCCGGGGCGACATCGCTTTCGAGAACGTGAGCTTCCAGTACCGGCCCAATCTGCCGGTGGTGGTCAAGAACATGTCGATCCACGTGCCGGTCGGCAGCACCCTCGGCATCGTCGGGCGCTCCGGCTCGGGCAAGACCACGCTGACCAAACTGCTGCAGGGGCTGTACCCCGTCCAGCAGGGACTCATCAAGATCGACGGCATCGACCTCCGCGAGATCGACCGCTCGCATCTGCGCAGCAGCATCGGCGTCGTGCTTCAGGACAACTACTTCTTCTCGGGCAGCATCAGGGACAACATCAGCCAGACCAAGCGCAGCGCCACGCTGGAGGAGATAATCTACGTATCCAAGCTCGCCGGAGCCGACGAGTTCATCGAGAAGATGCCCCGCGGCTACGACACCATGCTCGAGGAAAACGCAAGCAACCTTTCCGGCGGTCAGCGTCAGCGCCTCGCCATCGCCCGCGCGCTCCTGAACAACCCGCCGATCCTGATTTTCGACGAAGCGACCAGCGCCCTCGATCCCGAGAGCGAGTTCGTGATCCAGAAGAACCTGAAATCCATCGCCCGCGGCCGCACCGTGCTGATCATTTCGCACCGGCTGAGCATCGTCAGCCGCGCCGACAACATCATCGTGCTCGATTCGGGCGAACTGGTGTCGAGCGGCAACCACGATCAACTCATGGCGCAGCCCGGCATCTATCAGGAATTCTGGCGCCAGCAAATGGAAAGGATCAACCCCGATGAAATCTGAAATACCCAAGGAAATCGTCGAGTTCCAGCCCGACGCCATCCAGATCCGGGACGAAAAACTGCCCCTCTGGGCGCGGATGAGCGTGCTCTTTTCGCTGCTCTTCTTCGCCTCGGTGCTCGCCTGGGCGTGCCTCGCCCGGGTGGACGTCATCGTCCAGGCCCCCGGCAAGATCGTCTCGGACAAGCAGATCATCGCCATCAAGCCGATCGACACCTCGATCATCGAAAAGGTCCACGTCAACATCGGCGACATCGTCAAGAAAGGCGACATCCTGATCAGCTTCGACCAGAACATCAACCAGCAGGAGATCCTGCGGCTCGAACGCGAAGTCTGCGTCCTCGAGACCAAGGTCGACCGCTTCCGCTGCGAATTCGAGGGCAGGGAGTACGTCCCCCCCGCTTCCCCCCGCTTCGCCAAGGTCAAACCCGAGGTGTACGACCTGATCCGCCGCGGCGAAAAGGCGATCTTCGACCAGCGCCAGAAGGATTACAGCGAACGCATCAGCTACTACGACAGCGCCCTCAACCAGATGGACGCTTCCCGCAAGACCAAGGAGGACAACCTCAAGAAACAGGAAGAACGCCTCAAGGTCGTCTGGGATATGGAACGCATGTATGCCGGTCTGCGCGAAAAGAAGGCGGCGTCGCTCCGCGAGCTGTGGAACGTCCAGATCTCCCGTATGGAGATGGAGGCGAACAAGGAGGCGCTCCAGAACAGCCTCGACGAGCTTCGGCACCAGCGCGACAGCATCCTCGCTCAGAAGAACGCCTTCATCCAGGAGTGGCGCAACAACATTTCCGAAGAGCTGGTCAAGCTGAGACGCGAACTCGACTCCAACATCAAGACGCTGGATAAGAACCGCCGTCTGGCTTCGTACGTCGACCACAAGGCCCCCTGCGACGCCATGGTCCACGAGATCGCCCCGCTTTCCGTCGGCTCCGCCGCGCGCGAAGGCGAGACCGTCATCACGCTGATCCCGCTCGACGGCAACATCGAAGTCGAGGCGGAGCTCCGCCCGCAGGACATCAGCCGCGTCCGCTCCGACGCCGAGGTCAAGATCAAGCTCGACGCCTACCCGTTCCAGAAGTACGGCACCATGGACGGCCGGGTGCGCTACATCTCGCACGACACCATGACGCGTCAGCAGCCGCCGACGATCGAAAATCCGAACTCGACCTACTACCGCGCCCGCATCAGCGTCAACGGCAAGCTCCACCGCACGCCGCGCAACTTCCGGCTGATCCCCGGCATGGTCACTCAGGTCGAGATCAAAGTCGGCCGCCGCCGCGTCATCGAATATGTGATCCACCCGCTGATCAAGATGTTCGACGAAGCCGCCCGCGAACCTTGAAATTCCACAAAATCTCCCTCGCCGCCGTTTGAGGCGGCTCGCCCTTTCCGCCTGACGGCGGGGGCGTTGGTCGATTTTGCGGAAGCCTTGCGCTCCGGGGCTTCCGTGCGGCTTCGCCGTACTCACCCCTGCGCGTATTGTAGTTTTTGATATCGATTTAGAATCTCCCTCGCCGCCGTTTGAGGCGGCTTGAAAAGAACCGCATCCTTTCACAAGGGGATGCGGTTTTATTATATCGCTTTAGCGTAAAAAAACTACCGGCGGAGCCGGTATGTAGCTGAAAAGCTTTAGCTTCAAGCAAAGAGGGAACTCTTGTGCTATAGTAACGGCAGGTTCGCCAACCGCCCGACTATAGA
>Ga0310786_10006307_pt1 | contig 15817 bp, 15 predicted proteins | sample AusTroGonzalo_MG_FD_203881 | JGI IMG/M metagenome (GOLD analysis project Ga0310786, IMG submission 203881) | Bovine rumen microbial communities from tropical cattle in Woodstock, Queensland, Australia - Gonzalo_03 (v2) (version 2) | ecosystem: Host-associated > Mammals > Digestive system >... | reverse complement strand
CGCGGCGGCGAGAATTGACGAGCGGGTTGTTCTGTTCATGACAGACGTCAGTAGTTCTGGGGCTCTATCTGGAAATACGCCTTGGGATGCGCACAGACAGGGCAGAGCTCGGGGGCCTTCTCGCCCTCGACGATCGCGCCGCAGTTGCGGCACTGCCAGCGGTTCGGCCCGATGCGAACCCAGACTTCGCCGGTCTCTATGTTCTTCGCGAGCTTGCGGTAGCGCTCTTCGTGGTGCTTCTCGATCTCCGCGACCCTGGCGAACAGGTCGGCAAGGCGGTCGAACCCCTCGGCCTTCGCCTCCTCGGAGAAGCGCTTGTACATGTCGGTCCATTCCTCGTGCTCGCCGGCGGCGGCCGCAAGGAGATTGGCGGGCGTGTCGCCTATGCCGCCGAGTTCCTTGAACCACATCTTGGCGTGCTCCTTCTCGTTGAGCGCGGTTTCCTGGAAGATCGCCGCGATCTGCTCATAGCCGTCCTTCTTCGCGCGGGAGGCGAAGTAATCGTACTTGTTGCGGGCCTGCGATTCGCCGGCGAATGCCGTCCACAGGTTTTTCTCCGTCTTGCTGCCCTTGAGTTCCATTTCATGCCTCCTTGTTGACTGTGAACTTGAGTGGAATTGGCCGTATGTCCGGCCAACCATGTCAATAATTATACCATATTTTCCCGCCCGCGTCTCCACCCGGGTCCATCCAAAAAGGCGCGAGCAAGCGTCAGGCGGGCCAGCAGCTGAACTCCATTCCGTCGTAGGGGCAGTTCCGGGAGATAGACGCAAACCGCGCGATTTCCACGGTTCTCCGGCCGCCGGCCTCGACCGTGGTCTGCGGCGCGCCGTCGAGTCGCGCCGCCGCAATCGGCGAGAGTATTTCCCGGGGCATCTCCCACCAGGCGCGGGCCCAGGCGTCGGGGGACATCCCCTCCTCCTCCACCATGACCGCCCAGGTGATCGGCACCGCCGTCTCGAGTCCGATTATGCCGTTTGCGCTCGCGGCGAAGCCGAGGGACTTCTTCGCCGCCGGATGCGGCGCATGGTCGGTCGCGAACATGAGGACGCCGTCCTTCACCGCGCGCCTGAGCTCCGCGCGGTCCTCGTCGTTCCCGAGCGGCGGCGCCATCTTGTAGTTCGCGTCGTCGCGGGGGATCCGCTCGCACGACAGAAGCAGGTGGTGCGGCGTCGCCTCGGCTGTTACGGGGAGGCCCTCCTTCTGCGCGTCCCGCACGAGCGCCACGCCTTCCGCAGTCGAGATGTGCTGGATGTGGAGCCGGCATCCCGTGACTCGGCAGATGGAGAGGTCGCGGCGAATGGCGACCGTCTCCGCAGAGACTGGGATAATCGGCAGATGGCGAATTCGCGCAAGCCCGCAGTCGCGGATAACCCCGGCGCCCTGCTCCCTCGGGTCCATTGCGTGCTCGCAGACGCACATCCCGAGCGCGGCGGAGCGGCGCATCGCCTCCTCCATGACATGGTCGTCGGCGACGTATGAGCCGTCGTCCGTGAAAAACGCGGCGCCGGCCTCCGCAAGGGCCTCGAGGTCCGCGGCTTCGCGCCCGAGCCGCCCTTTCGTGATGCAGGCGGAGGGAAGGAGGATTGTCGCGGAGCCGGACTCCGCCGCGGCGTCGCGCTGGTAGCGCATCCAGTCCGGCGAATCGCAGGCCGGGGACGTGTTCGGCATCGTGACGACCGCGCCGAACCCCCCGCGCCCGGCGGCGGCGAGCCCGCTGGCTGTCGTCTCCGCGTCCGGCATGCCCGGATCGCGGAAATGCACATGGACGTCGACGAACCCGGGGAAGCGCAGGGTCTTCTTCATCGCCGCCCGGCAGTCAGCTTTCCGGTGCCGCCTTGACGAGCGGACGGTCGAGCATCTTCTCGTAGAGCGCGATGTACTCGCGGGCGCACGCCTTGTGGTTGAAGCGGAGGAGAGACTCGGACATTATGCGGCGCACCTCGCGCTCGCGCACTTCGCGCGGCTGCATGTAGAACTGCATCGCCTGGTCCATCGCCCACATGAGCCCGCCGGAGTCGTAGGTGTCGAACACGAAGCCGTTGCCCGACGAGGCGTTCCAGTCGAGCATGTCGACCGTGTCGTGGAGCCCGCCCGTGTTGTGGGCGACCGCGAGGGATCCGTATATCGGGGCCTGCATCTGCGGGAGCCCGCACGGCTCGAAGAGAGACGGCATGAGCGTGAAGTCCGATGCCGCGAAGCCGAGCTGGGAGAGGCGCCCGTCGAAGTTGTGCACGGCCAGCCTGTCCGATATGCCGTGGAACCCCTGGATGTCCCAGAAAGGCTGCTGGTAGGGGCCGTTCGCGATGATCGCGAGCTGCGCCCCCTGGGCGTGGTACTTGTCCAGGAACCTGTACGTGATGTCGGTGAGGAGCTGCGGCCCCTTCTGGATCGGGTCCAGGCGGCTCGGCCAGAAGAAGAGCGGCGCATCGGGGTTCTCCTCCAGGCCCAGAGCATGCTGCAGCGCCAGCTTGTTCCGGCGCTTCCCGTCCCAGTGGTCGTCCGGGCCGTACTTGAACGGAATCTTGTCGTCCGTCACCGGGTTGTCCGTCGGGTCGGGCGCGTTGAGGATGCCGCTCGCGCAGCCGGCGTTGTACTTGTTGCGGATCTCGTTCCTGATCGAGTCCGGTATGAACGAATGCCAGCCGTTGACGATCTCCATGAGGAAGGTCGGCGAGACGGTGTTGATGAAGTGCGAGGCGAAGCACCCGGACGCCTGGAGGTCGATCGGGTTGTTGCTGCGCGACTCCTCGTAGCTGTAGGGCGGGTAGCTGTAGTAGAGGTTGCTCCAGAACTCCGCGCCGTCGATGCCCATGTCCTCGACGCGGTCGAGGGTGAGCTTCTGGGTGTGGATGTTGTGGACGGTGAAGAGGCACGGTATGCCCATCCGCCTTGCGGCGGCGGGGATGAGGCCGGTCATCCAGTCGTTGCAGTGTATGAGGTCCGGCTGGACGTACGGGATGCAGTTGTTTATGACCTCGCGCTGGAAGGCGAGGGCGAGCTTGACGTTGCCGTCGCCGCGGTCGTAGACGGTGTCGCGGTAGTAGAAGCAGCGGTCCTCGGCGAGGTGTATCCGCTCGTCGGGGAGGTGGCTCTTGTACTTGCGCAGTTCGTCCGCGACGAGCTTTGCGGTCTCCTCGTGGAACATGCGGCGGTAGTGCGGCAGCGCGACGTGGACGTCCGCGCCGAGGTCGTACAGCGCCGACACGAGCGACGCGGACACGTCCGCCATTCCGCCCGCCTTTGCAGACATCTTGCCCGCGAGGTTGCCCATTCCGTCCGGCAGATAGGTTATCTCCGGAGTGACGATCAGTATCCTCGGATTCCTTGCCTTTTCCTTAGCCATAGTTTCCCTCCGTTTCTTTGCGAGACATCAGTTGACCACCGCGACCGCCTGCCCCTTCGTCACGGGCCTGCCGTGCTCGGCGAGGAATGTGATCTTGCCGGCGGCAGGCGCCTTGATGGGGTTGAAGAGCTTCATCGCCTCGACGACGCAGACCGCGTCGCCCGCCTTGACGGACGCCCCGTCCGCAGCCATCTGCGGCTTGCCGGGCGCGTCGCTGCGGTAGAACGTGCCGTTCAGGGGCGCGAGGACCGGAGTGCCCGGCAAATCGCCTGCCTTGCCGGACGCCGGGGCTTTCGCGCCTGCCGGGGCGGATGCCGCGGGGGCGGACGCCGCGTCCCGCGTCTTCTCCTCCTCGTCGGCGGGGATCGGCCCGCCCTCCCTGCGCCACTTGAAGTAGCCGAGCGCGACTTCGGGGAAGAGAACGTATGAGAGGATGTCCTCCTCGGCCTGGATGGTGTTCGGCGGCAGCTCCGCGGCGGCGGCGGCGAGCCCCGGCTTTAGAAGGTCCGCAGGGCGGCAGTCGATGGGCTTGAGCCCGCCGCAGAGCTTCTTCCTCAGCTTGGGGTCGATCGGCGCGGGTGTGCGTCCGTAGTACCCCGCGGCGTAGCGCTTGGTCTCGTCGGTCACCATCGAATAGCGCCTGCCGGACAGGACGTTCAGCACCGACTGGACGCCGACGATCTGCGAAGTGGGCGTGACGAGCGGCGGGTATCCGAGGTCGGCGCGCGCCTTCGGCAGCTCCGCGAGCACCTCGTCGAGGCGGTCGAGCGCGTCCTGCTGGGCCAGCTGCGAACGGAGGTTCGAGATCATGCCGCCGGGGATGGCGTGGACCAGCACGCCCGCGTCGACCGGCTCCACCTTGGCGGACGAGGCGGGCTGGCGCCTCTTCTTGAGCTCCCTGAAGTATCCGTTGATCTTCGCGAGCCTCGCCTTGTCGAGCCCGGTGTCGAAGCCCTCCGACTCGAGGATCGAGACGAGGGACTCGGTCGGCGGCTGGGACGAGAACGAGCTCATCGTGGATATCGCGCAGTCGACGCAGCCTGCGCCGGCCTCCGCGGCCGCCATGTACATCGCGGCGGCCATGCCGCTCGTCATGTGGGAGTGCACCTGGATCGGCATCTTCGGCATGGCCTTGACGAGGGCCTTGACGAGCTCGCGCGCGGCGCCGGGCGTGAGGATGCCCGCCATGTCCTTGATGGCTAGCGAGTCGATCCCCATCGACTCCTGCTCCTTGGCGAGCTTCACGTAGCTCTCGACCGTGTGGACGGGCGAGGTCGTGTAGCAGATCGTCCCCTGCGCGTGCCCGCCGTACTTCTTGACGCTTGCAATGGCGACCTCGAGGTTGCGCGGGTCGTTCAGCGCGTCGAACACGCGGAAGATGTCCATGCCGTTCTCGCAAGCGAGCGCGACGAAGCGGTCGACCACGTCGTCCGGGTAGTGCCTGTAGCCGAGGATGTTCTGCCCCCTCAGCAGCATCTGGAGCGGGGTCTTGGGGCACGCCTTCTTGATGCGGCGCAGCCTCTCCCACGGGTTCTCGCGCAGGAAGCGCATGCAGACGTCGAACGTCGCGCCGCCCCAGCATTCAAGCGAGTAGTAGCCGGCGGCGTCTATCTCGGACGCTATGGCCAGGATGTCGTCCGTGCGCATCCTGGTCGCCCAGAGCGACTGGTGCGCGTCCCTGAGGGTCGTGTCGGTTATGCGAATTCTCTTGCTCATCTTCGGTTGTCCCATTTGCGCATATTATACCAAATCGCAACGCGGCCCGCCACACGGCGCGGGCTGCGCTACAGCGAAAGCGAGTCCAGCGCGTCCTCCAGCCTAAGCGCCGCGGCCGCGTCGCGCTCCGCCGCGCTGGACGACCCCAGCACGACCACGACCGCCCGCCTGCCGCCGCGCACCCCCGTCAGGACGACCGAGCTCCCGCCCGCGTCGATGTAGCCGGTCTTGAGCCCGTCCACCGCCTCCTTCCCGTCGGGGTTGCGGATCTTCAGCTTGTCCTTGACCATGACGTTGTTGTGGTTGCGCATCGCCGTGACGAGCTTCTCGCCCGCGGCGAGCTCCGTCTTCGCCTCCGGGGCGTTGACGCGGCGCGTCACGGAGACGCGGAATCCGTCCGCGGTCTTCACGAGGTCGCACGTCTTGACGGATGTGAACTCGAGGACCTCCGGCATCTTCAGCATCCGGCACGCGAGCTTGGCCTGGTCGGACGCCGTCGTCACGTTGAAGGACTTCCACGGATAGCGCTTTGCGCCGTTCGGCGGCAGCCCGTTCGGGTTGTAGTACTTCGTCCCGGACATCCCGAGCTCCGCCGCCCGCGAGTTCATCCTCGCGACGAATCCGTCGAACGTGCCTGCGGAGTGCACGCCGAGGGCTATCGCCGCGTCGTTCGCGCTCTCGACCATCAGCGCGTAGCAGAGGTCGCGGACGGACATGGTCTCGCCGGCCTTGATGCCGACCCAGCTCGGCTCGCAGCGGTAGACGTCAGTGGTGGCAGTCACCTTGTCGTCGAAGGCGTACCTGCCTGCGCGGACGTCCTCCAGCACGAGGAGGAGCGTCATGAGCTTGGTCACGCTGGCCGGGTACGCCGGGGCGTCCGCGGAATCCGCGAATATCACCCGCCCGGACTCTGCGTCGACCGCGACGGCCCCTACGTAGGGCGAGCGGCGGTACTGCGTCTGGACGGGTGCGGCGGGCGCCGGGGCGGCGCGCCTTTTCGGGGCGGCCTTCGGAGCCGCGGCGCATGTCGCGGCGCACAGGAGCGCCGCCATTAGCACGCGGACTGCCATCACTTTACGGTGTGGCGCGTCGCCTTGACGAGCGCCTTCCACAGGGCCGCGCGGTCCTTTGCGTCGAGGAGGACGTCCAGCCCGCCCTTCTTCGAGAACGCCTGGACGATGCCGGACATCAGCCTCAGGTAGAACGCGGACACCGCGACCGGGATCGCGGACAGGAACACGACGTGCACCTTCTCGCCGTCCCAGTCTATGCCCTTCTTCGAGACGCCGATCGCCATCGTCAGCCCGCCGCCCTCGACGCCGCGCACGTGCGGGAAGGCGAGCCCGGTGCCGACGGCGGTGGAGAGGACCGACTCGCGCTCGAGGGCGGCGGTCACCAGGGAGTCCGCGTTCGCGATGAAGTGGTGCTCCTCCATGAGGTTCGCGAGGGCCGTTATCGCCTCGACCTTGCCGCATCCGTCGAGGTCAAGCGAGACGAGCTCCTCCGCGCTGAAGCGGGATATCCCCGTCCTCTGGTCGTCGCGGTCCGGCTTCTCGGCCACGTTGACCGCCGCGTCGGCGTCCGACGCGAAGAGTATTCGCCCGCAGCTGGAGCACGTCACGAGGTGCTGCGCGAGGCGCACCTGCTGGCTCTGCGCGATCGGGACCTGCATCCCGCAGACGGAGCAGCATCCGTTCGACATGGCGGCCATGACGATGTGGCTCTTCTTGTATAGCCTCTGGTACAGCGCGTCCACCTGGGGGTCGAGCTTGCGCTCGAGCGCGTCGATCGCGTCGCTGAGCTTGTCTATGTGGCTTCCGTCGCCCGTCTGGTGGTGTTCGTCCCTCGTGAGGACCAGCTCCTGGAGCTGCCTTAGGTTGTTTATCTGGCTTTTCATCTTCTGCTGTCTTCCGTGAATGTCCTTATCTTGTCCAAAGTCTCCGCCGAGAGTATGTGCTCCATCCGGCATGCGTCGACGTCCGCGGCCTTGCGGCCGACGCCCAGCTTGATGAGGAAGGTCCTGAGGAGCGTGTGCCGCCCGAGTATCGACTTTGCGACGCGGCGGCCCTTCGTCGTAAGCTCTATGGTGGAGTACGGCTCCTGGGTGACGAGGCCCAGGCCCTTCAGCTCCCGGATCGCCTTCACCACGCTAGGCATCTTGACGTCGAGCATCCGCGCCACGTCGCGCACTGTCGCGGCGCCGCTGCCGGTGACGAGGACGTATACCGTCTCGATGTAGTCCTCCAGGCTCTGTGTCATCGACCCCATGCGTCAGCTCCCGAACGGGCTCGTCTTCTTCATGAGGTGCGCGAACTTGACCGCCTCTATGGAGTCCTCCAGCTGGAGCGGGAACGGCGCCGCGGTGCGGACCGTGTCGTAGACGTGCTTCCAGAACGCGCTGGGGCCGTGCAGCGTCCCCTTGGGCAGCGCGACCTGGAAGGTCTTCACCGGTATGTCCTCGTGCATGTCCTCGATCGGCGGCGTGCGCACGCTTGAGCGTCGGCGGGGGAACTTGAAGTCGGGGTCGATGACCGTGAGCGTTCCCTCGGAGGCGTCCGGCTGGACCGAGAACACGCCGCGCTCGGCGCGGATCACGAAGGACGGCGCGCGGCACGGCTCCAGCACGCCGCCGTTGAACTCGACGTCCGCCGATATCTGGCCGCGCGTCCTCAGGTTGACGTGCGCGTAGTCCTCGGCGTCGCCGAGCGACGCGATGCGCTTGAGCTCGCTCCACATCTGGATCGGCGGCGTCGGCAGGAGCTTCAGAGCCTGCAGTATGAGGTCCGTCATCGCATAGTATGCCGCGCCGCCGCCCAGGCGCTTAACCGCCTGCCAGTCGTCGCGGCGCACGTAGTCCTCGCGGCGTATGCGCACCTGGTGGATCTCGCCGAGGCGCGGGTCCTCCATCATGGACTTGGCCAGCAGGAAGTCCGGCGCGAAGAGCCCGCGCTGCAGCACCAGCAGCCTGTTCTTCGCCTTCGCGGCCGCGCCCCTGATCATCTGCGCGTCGTCGACCGTGAGCGCCAGCGGCGACTCGACCAGGGTCCAGCGCCCCTTCTCCAGGGACATCAGGGCGTGCTTCAGGTGGTCGGCAGAGCACGTCGCTATGTCGACAAGGTCTATGTCTCGCTCGTCGAGCATGTCCGCGAACTGGCGGAACATCTTGCATTCCGGGTAGTCCCTGGCGACGATGTCGCGGCGCTCTTTTATCAGGTCGCAGGCGGCCACCACCTTGAAGAGCGCCGGGTGCGCCCTGAAGACAGGATAGTGGCTCGTGAACATCGAACGCCCGAGGCCAACCAAGGCCACGCGCACGGGAGGACGCTGGTATTCAAAGCTCATTTCTTCACTATCTCCGTTATCGCCGATAGGAACTGCGCCACGTCGGTGAAGCGGCGGTATACGCTGGCGAAGCGTATGTACGCCACTTCGTCGACCCTGTGAAGCTCTGCCATCACAAGCTCCGCTATGTCGCCGGACTTCACCTCGTCGCCGCACAGCTTCGCGACCACGTTGTCTATCATCGTGCGGATCTGCTCGTCGCTGACGGGGCGCTTGCCGCACGCGCGCCTTATCGCCTTGTCGACCTTCGTCCGGTCGAACGGCTGGCGCGACCCGTCGCTCTTTATGACCTGCACCTCGTCCCTGTCAATCTCCTCGTACGTCGTGAAGCGGTGCCCGCACGCGGCGCACTCGCGGCGGCGGCGGATCGCGGCGCCGTCCCTGGCCGCCCGCGAATCCAGCACCTTGTCGTCGTCGACTCCGCATTTTGGGCATTTCATGGCCGACAGCCCCTCACTTGCCGTTGCCGCACATCGTGCAGTGGCGGCAGTCCAGGTTCACGGGCAGCGGAGGCGGCGCGCCGCGGCGCACCGCGTTCCACTCGCCCAGGCGGTTGATGAGCGCGAGCAGCAGCCCGAGCGTTATGAACCCGCCGGCGGGCAGGATGGCGAGCGTCACCGGACCGGGGTTGATGTTCTTGACGGCAATGTCGCCCCAGACCGTGAGCGTCCCGGCGCCGACGACCTCGCGCACCGCCGCGATGAGCGCCAGGGCCAGCGTGAAGCCGACGCCGCTGCCGAGGCCGTCGGCGAACGAGTCGACCACGCCGTTCTTGCAGGCGAACGCCTCCGCCCTGCCGAGGATGATGCAGTTCACCACGATCAGCGGGATGAATATGCCAAGGCTCTCGGAAAGCGCCGGCAGGTACGCCTTCATCAGGAGGTCGATCGCCGTCACGAACGTCGCGATTATGACGATGTAGCACGGTATGTGCACCGCGGGCGGGATCACCCTGCGCAGCGCGGAGACGAGCACGTTCGAGCAGACGAGCACGAAAGTCGCCGCCATGCCCATGCCGAGCGCGTTCTCGAGGCTGGTCGTCACGGCCAGCGTCGGGCACATCCCCAGGACAAGCCTGAAGATAGGGTTGTTCTTGAATATTCCGTACCAGAATGCAAGCAAGGTTTTCATACGTGTCGCTATTATAGCCTTTTTTTCTGAAATGCGCAAGCGGAAACGAGTTTTATCCCGTCGGCGGCCAGGCTGAAGTCGTAGAAGCGCGAATGGGACGACGGTTTGTCCCTCTCCAGCTCGGACCGGATGCGCCTCGCGGCGGCGGCGGACTTGGCGAGGATGAACATGAACCCGCCCCCGCCGGCCCCGGTCAGAGTCACCGCCGAAGTCCACCTGCCTATGCGCCCTATTATCTCGTCCACGCGCTCGTTCGTGCTGCCGGGGTCGAGGAGGCGCTTGTCGCGCCAGTATCCGTTGACGGCCGCGGCAAACCCCTCCAGGTCGCCCCTGGCGAGCGCCTCCGCCCCGCGGCCGGCGCCCTCCTTGAGGCTCCTGACTATGATGCGGGCGAAGTCGTGGGGGTTCTCCTCGTAGAAGGCGACGACCTTCCGGAGGATGTTCCGCGCCATGCGCTTCTGGCCGGTGAAGTAGAGGAGCGAGCGCCTCATCAGCTCCCTCTCGGCCGCCGCGGGGACGGACACCTGGCGCACCGAGATGCGCTGGGGCTCCCCGGGAGCGGACTCGAGCAGCTTGACGCCGCCGACAATGCCCCCGAACTGGTCCTGCCATCCGCCGCCCGTGCGCATCTCGCGCTCCAGCCTGAGCGTGAGCTCGCCTATCTCGTCCGGGTCGGCCCTGCCAAGCAGCGCGGCGATAGTCGCGGCGCCGAGTATCGAGCTCGTGCCCATGCCGCTGCCCTTCGGCAGGTCCGCGGAGATCGTGATGTCTAGCCCGGCGGTGCCGAACCTGAAGCCCGTGACCGCGAGGGCGCTCTTGACTAGCGCGCACCAGTCCCGGGGGTCGGAGTGGTCCGCGATCTCGGCCGCGGACTTGACGAGGCGCCGCTTGCCGAGGTCCTTCGACACGATCTTGATGTACTTGTCGCGGCGCGGCCGCACCGTGACCTCGACCGGCCGCCTGCCCTCGAGCAGCACGGCCGCGTTGAGGACGAGCCCGCCCTCCCTGAAGCATATCGGCGGCGTGTCGCTCCACCCGCCCGCGAAGTCTATGCGGACCGGCGCCGTGGCGGTGACGGTCCGGTGCCCGATGGCAAAAGGCCCCTCTCCGCGCGCCGCGAGCAGGCGGGAGTGGTCCACCCTCTTCATCTTCGCCCCCAGCCCGTGCCTTTCCCACAGCCCGTCGGTCTTGAAGTCGTCGTCGACGCGGTACTTCAGGTCGTACCATCCGTCCTTGCCGACGGGGATGCACGTGAAGCACTCGCCCTTCCTGAGCGACAGCGCCTTGAACCGCCCGGGCGGGACGTTCGTGACCACGTTCTCCCCCTCCAGCCGCAGCCGGCAGTGCGCGCAGTCCACGTACGTCCTGCCGTCCCCGAGCTTCTCCAGTATCTCGCGCGTGGAGCCTACGTGGAAGAACCCGCACGACTCCATGACGTCAACGTGGAACGGCGCGAAGCCCCCGAGGAGCATCCTGGGGAACTCGTCGTAAAGGTCGCCCTCGACGGGCAGCGCCTTCATCCTCTCGGCCGTCGGCCAGTCGATGAACACCACCCCGGTGTCGATGAGATGCCGCCCCCGCGTCACCTGCGGCTTCTGGCGGAACCCCGCGACGGGGAGGCACCGCGCGCGCGCCGCGCCTCTGGCGGACGCCTTCGCGACTTCGTACACCCCGTGGCGGCGCGCCTCCTCCGGGCCGTCCGGATACGCCACCCCGGTCACGCCGGGGCGAGAGAAGTCCGCTGCCTCGAAGTCGAAGGTCGGCAGCACGTCGCCGGACACGACCAGCACCCCGCCCGCCTCGGGCAGTCTAAGCCGCGACATCGCCTCCACGATGTGGTCGAACATGCTGCGCCCGTCGCGCATCGGGATGAACGCCTTGCCCATAGCCGCGTACCCTGGTGTGCGCCGCGCGTCGCCTCCGGAATGGCACACGAGCACACGCCCCGACAGCCGGAGCCTGGAAAGCAGGTTGACCGTCGCGCCAAGCGAGCCGACGCGCCGCCCGCCCGGATCGGGCACCACGACCACGCCGCGCCCCCTGGTCAGCGCGCGGTATCCCCGCGCCTGCGCCTCGTTCGCCGCCGTTATTACTATCGTGTCGAAAGTATTCATCGCCATCAGTCCGCCCTAGCCATGACGGTGAGCGCCCGCGCGAGCATGGCCATGTCCGCCTTGCCCTCGTCGAAGTCCGTCTTGACGCGCTCGTAGCGCCTCACGCACTCCTCGCGGCTCGCCGCGCGCACGACCACGTCGTTCACTATGCCGCTCGCGATGCGGTTCACGCCCATGTCCGTCGGCGACTTGTACGGACACTTCTCGCCCATCATCCTCTCCCATATCTCGCGCAGGATCGGGTACGCCTCCACGTCGCGGTTGTAGTTGACGCGTATCTCCCCGTATGCGAGGAAGTGGTGCGGGTCAATCTGGTTCTCGTCCTTGAGCTCCAGCGTCGCCGCCTCGTACGCCACGTTCAGCGGGTGCATCAGCGGCAGGTTCCATACCGGGAACGTCTCGAACTTCGCGTATCCAGCCTTGTTCCCCCTCTTCACCTCGTGGTAAAGCATCGTAAGGCACGTCGCGAACTTGCCGGAGCCGGGGCCCGGCCCCGTGACGACGACGATGGGCTTCTCGGTCGGGATGTAGTCGTTCCTGCCGTAGCCGGAGTCGCTGACGATGGTGTCGAGGTCGTTGGGGTATCCCTTGATCGGATAGTGGTAGAACACCTGGACCCCCGCGTCCTCCAGCACCCTCGCGAACTCGCGCGCGGTCGGGTGCCCGTCGAAGCGCGTGATCGCGACGCCGCGGACGGATATCCCCCGCTCCTGCATCGCGTTGATGAGATTGAGGGTCTCCTCCTCGTACGTCGTGCCGTAGTCCGCGCGGCGCTTCTTCTGCTCGATGTCCCCCGCGTAGATGCAGAGCACCAGCTCCGCCTGGTCGCCGAGCGACTGCAGCAGCCTGAGCTTCACGTTGGGGTCGTACCCCGGCAGGCACCGCGCCGCGTGGTTGTCGTTCATGAGCTTGCCGCCGAACTCCAGGTACAGCTTGCCGTACTTCTCGGCGCGGCGGCGTATCTCCGCCGACTGCTCGCTCAGGTACTTCTCGTTGTCGAATCCAAGTTTCATGTCGGTTCCAGGCCTTGTCGTTGTTCGTCAGCGCTTCATCTCGTCGAGGATCCGCTGGATCTTCCCCCTGCACCGGCCGCAGCCGCCGCCGGCCTTGGTGTAGTTGGTCACCTCCTCGACCGTCGTCAGCTGGTTCTCGGTTATGACGCGGCGCACCTCGTTCTCGGACACGTTGTAGCACGTGCAGAGCACTGTGTCCTCGAGGTTGCGGTCCGCGTTCTCGCCCGTCTCGTAGTTCTTGATCGCGGCCTCCATCGCCTCGCGGCCCATGACGGAGCAGTGCATCTTCTGGGGAGGGAGCCCGCCCAGGTAGTCCGCGATCTGCTGGTTCGTTATCTGCTTCGCCTCGTCAAGGGTCTTGCCGATCACCATCTCGGTCAGGGCTGAGCTCGACGCTATCGCGCTCGCGCAGCCGAACGTCTGGAATTTCGCCTCGGCGATCTTCCCGTCCGGCCCGAGCCGGAACTGGAACTTGAGCGCGTCGCCGCACGCAAGCGAGCCGACGGTCGCCTCCCCGTCGGGGTTTTCGATCTTGCCGACGTTCCGGGGATTCCGGAAATGGTCCAGCATCTTTTCTGAGTAGTTCCACATGGAGGGTATTATACCATAAACCCGCGACGCACGACGCGATTTTTGGTACAATACGGACATGGCGCAGCGCATACCCCCGACCTCCGTCTCCCTGATACGGGCGCTCTCCGACGACCCGCAGAGCGTCCGCTGGGCGGAGCTGTACAGACGCTACGAAGAGCCGATGCGCGGGTTCCTGAAGGCGAAATTCCCTTCGCTCGAGCCGGAGGACGTGATACAGGAGACGATGCTGGCCCTCTCGAGGCGCCTCCCCGACTACCGGTACACCCCCGACGAAAAGGGGCACTTCCGGAGCTACCTGATGGGGATACTCAAGCACAAGGCCGCAGACGCGATAGCGAGGCGCACCAGGGAGGCCGACGCCCGCGAGCGCCTCAAGCGGCAGCCGCGCGACGGCGGGTGCCGCCCCGGGGACGACGAATGGAGGGTCTCCGCGCTGGAGGTCGCGATTTCGCAGCTGATGGCCGACGAATCCGTCAACGCCCTCCACCGCACGGTGTTCCGCCACGTCGTGCTGTCGCACGAGCCGCCGGAGGAGGTCGCGGCGAAGTTCGGGATTTCCCGCAACAACGTCGACCAGATCAAGCGCCGCCTCACCGCCCGCCTCGCGGACGCCGTCCGCAAGATGACGGACTAGGCCTGCCGCGCTACAGGCAGGACGCCGCGAGCTCCTCTATCGTCACGGCCCTGAGCTTGCCGTACTTGACAAGCGCGCTCTTGGCGTAGACGGAGTTGACGACGAGCGTGTCCCTCCTCGGGTCGTCGGCACGCGCCGCCACGTACTGCGCAAGCGCCTTGACGATCTCCGGATGGAGCTTGTCGAGCACGACCGCGCCCTCTCCGCAGTTGTATGACTCCTCGTCGTTCGTGCCGAACGGGCGGCACGTCGCCTTGAGCGCCTTCAGCAGACGCTCCTGGCAGTCGCAGCCGAGGTAGTTCCTCATGAAGTCGCCGGCAAGTGGATAGACCTCGCCGGCCGCCTTGGAGAACTTGACCTTGGCGCCGAGGACGAAGTTGGCGAGCGAAACCGCCCTGCACGGGAGCTTAACGCCGAACTCTGGGTAGTCCTGGAGGAATGCGGAAAGCGCGGCGGGGTTGGACACGACGAGCGTCTTGACGCCCTCGGCCCTGAGGAACGCCGCGAACTTCTCCGCCGCGGCCTTGGCCTCCGGCAGGTATCCAAGGACCTTAAGCACCTTGCCGATCGAGCCGCCCGTGATGACCTTGGGCGAGACTTTCGCGGCGGCGAAGAGCTTCTTCGCGGCGGCGACGGACGCCTTGTCGGAGGCGGTCGTCACGTCCAGGAACCAGGCGACGTCGCCATTGCCATCGGACTTCCACTCGGAGGTCTTGGCGAACTTGGCGGCGAGCTTCCCGACGGCGGCGGGCGCCTTGCCCGCCTCGACGACGTCGGCGCGGACCGCGAGCGCGAGCCCGTTCTCGTCGAAGTGGTTGACGCAGTGGCGGCGGCACGAGGCCGAGAGGTCCTGTCGGTAGAGAGCCTCGACGAAGTCCTCGTCGTCGAAGCCGTTGGTGCCCGTCCGCAGCCCGTAGATCATGGCCGCGCGGACGCGGGGCGTGTCGACCTCGGTGAAGCGGACGTTGCCGACCGCAGACAGATGCCGGCACATGAAGCAGAACCGGCAGTTCATGATGGCTTCGTTGTACTTGTCGATGTGCATTGTAAAGCTCCTGAGTTGGTATATGGTATTGGGTAGATGGCAGATGGCGGTTTCAGCATCCGGCAAATCCCAGTTTCCCCGGATTCATTATCCCGTTAGGGTCAAGCTGCCTCTTGATCCCCTCCAGCACAGGCATGGCCGTGCCGTAGAGGTCCTTTACGTAGCGTCCGAGCTTGAGGCCGACGCCGTGGTGCTCGTTGATGACGCCGCCGTTCGCGATCGCCGCGCGGATGGCCTTGTCCCAGACGGCGTTGTAGAGCGCCGCCGCCTCGCGTTCGTTCGGCGGGACCTTGTCGCCGGGGAAGATGAAGCGCGCGTAGAGCATGCATCCCCACTCGTACCAGTGCGAGAAGTGGCCTATGAAGCGCGCGTCGGGGAACTCCTTGTTGACGACGTTCTTCATCGCCCAGTACACCTTCTCTATGTGCGCGAAGTCGGCGACCGTGTCGAGCGTCCCGAACGCCTGCGGCACGTGGAACATGTAGCCGGGGTAGAAGAACTTGTACTTGTTCTCCCACCACCACTCGCCGCCCTTGGAGCCGAGGTCCTTGCCCTTGAACTGCCTCTCCATGATCTCGCGGGCGTACTTCATCTGGCTGGCGACGATGTCCTTGCGGCCGTCGAAGCCGAACACGAGGTACGCTCCCTTGTCGAGGTCGATGCCGAACACCTTCGAGACGTGCGTCTTCGTCTCCGTCTCGTCGTAGAGTCGCATCGCGCACGGACCTAGCCTGGAGCGCATCAGCGTCGCGCCCGCCTGCATCGCGGTGTGGAAGTCCTTGAAGATGTACGCGCGGAACTCGCGGGCCTCGGGCTGGGGATGGACCTTCAGCGTCACCTCGGTGATCACGCCGAGCGTGCCCTCGCTGCCGAGGAAGAGCA
>Ga0310786_10006305_pt1 | contig 15821 bp, 16 predicted proteins | sample AusTroGonzalo_MG_FD_203881 | JGI IMG/M metagenome (GOLD analysis project Ga0310786, IMG submission 203881) | Bovine rumen microbial communities from tropical cattle in Woodstock, Queensland, Australia - Gonzalo_03 (v2) (version 2) | ecosystem: Host-associated > Mammals > Digestive system >... | reverse complement strand
TCCTGCATCTCGCGGGCAACAGCGGGTTCCAGTTCTTCATCCTCCTGTTGCTCCTGATCAGCGCGTTCATCTACCTCACGACCGGCAAGGGCGGCGTCGACGCTACCCGCGAGACGGTCAACACCGTCATGCACGGGGGTGCGCAGTGAAGAAGTGGATCCTCTCCAAGCTCATAACCCCCAAGCGCGTCCGCAAGATCGTCGCGAGCGTCATTTCGTGGCTCATCTACCGGGCGATCGTGCGCGGCACGTGGGACATAGTCCTCGAGGTCGCCCGTTGGATGCGCAAGCTCGCGGACTTCATAGAGGGCTGGAACGTGGCCGAGCTGCCGGCCGACAAGGACAAGATCATCGCGGATCTCGTGGGCGAGGCCATAACGGACGAGGCGGTGGACAAGCTGCTGGAGCACGTCGCGGCGATGCGGGCCGAGTACGTGGCGGCCTGCGACCTGCACGACAGGATGGCGCGGTGCCTGTTTCCCCTCGCGTATGCTGCCAGGGCGGAGCGCGGCGTGCCGTCGTCTCCCGCGGCGTTGCCTGAGCTTCCGGCCGCGGAGACCGTGGATGTAAAGGACTGAGATGCACTTGTACAACAACAGGAAGGGGCGCGTCGCCAAGGACAGGCCGCAGGGGGTGAACATCCCCGGAGGCTCGCGCCGCATCATAAAGTGTGTGAGCGGGGATACGCTCACTTTCACCACGATGGTGTACGTGCCGTCGACTCGCGAACCCGTGTGCGCGGCCGACATCTCGGAAGGCAAGGTGCAGCTGCACATCGCCGTGGCCGAGACGCGGTTCAGCCCCATCATATGGGCTGGCTCCGCGTCCGACGGGTGGATCGTCCTCGACAAGTACCGCAAGGGCCTCGTGCACGTCACGGTCCCCCGCACGGTGATGAACGTGCTGCGCCGCGGGTCTTACTGCTTCTCCGTGGTGGCCGACGACGGCGTTGTCCGCGAGACGCAGCTTACCGGCAACTTCCAGATCGAGTACGAGCCGACCGGCCCGACCAACGACATCCCGTACAGGAGCGACCAGACGAAGGGCACCCCCATATCGCTCACCCCGGAAGTGGACCTCGCGGCCCAGGACCACCACAGGCTTACCTACGAGCAGCTGGTGGATGCGGTCGACGCGATATCCCGGAAGCTCGTCTCGGACGTGTCTACGCTGACCGAGGCCCTCTACGGGTTCTGCGACTACAGCCCGACCGAAGCCGAGATGGAGGAGGCCGTGCACAGGCTCTCGCAGGTCATAGTGTGGGACGACGCCCTGCGCGTGAAGGTGCCTGCCGCCGCGGAGGGCACGTACGACCCCACGGCGGACGAGTTCGTGGAGCGCATCTGCACCCTGCTGCGGCGGCAGGGTCTCGGATGGGGGAGCGGCGCGTGAGCGCGGGGCAGACGACAGGCGGCCGCGTGACCGTGTACGGGCCGGACATGCTCCGCCCTCCGCTGTGCGACGACGCGTCGGCGCAGATGGTCGTGGTGCGGAACGTCGCCGGGGAGCCGATAGTCCTGCTTGTCAGGCTGACCGGGGACACCTGGGGGCTCAGCACTCCGGACGACAAGGACTGGCCGGAGATGTGCGTGCGGTTCGGGCTCATGCGGCCGCGGCCTGCGGCGGACGTGCTGGCCAGTGCACGCGCCGTGCAGGGGTCGCATTGACATTTCGTCGGTTATTAGGTATCATATCACCAGCAATAGGACCAGCCAAAGGAGGATTGAAGATGGCAAACAGATCAATGGCGGATGCAGTCCGCGCCATACTCGTTAAGCGTGCTTTCGTGCCGGGCGACCCGGCCGCGGGCGGTATGCCCCCTCCCGGCATGGATCCGTCCATGGCCGGCGGCATGCCTCCTCCCGGGGGCGACCCGGCCGCGGGCGGTATGCCCCCTCCCGGCATGGATCCGTCCATGGCCGGCGGCGACCCCATGGCCGGAATGCCTCCGATGAGCGTGGATCCGTCCATGGCCGGCGGCATGCCGCAGACCGGCATGATCAACATGACGGCCGACGAGTTTACTAAGTTCGTCAAGCAGATGATGGCCGCGTTCGGCCAGGGTGCCGCGGCACCGGCGCAGCAGCAGGCGCAGCCCGACATCAGCGCGAAGCTCGACACGCTCATCGCCGTGATACAGGGCAAGGCCGCGCAGCCCGCGCAGCAGCCTGCGGCGCCGGCGGTCATCGCGGGGGCGTAGGCCATGAAGTCCGTGGCGTACATACAGGGCGCGCTCGACGCCCTCGTCAAGGCGGGAGAGGTGTCTCCTGCCTTTGCCGCCGGCGTCTCTGACGTCCTTGCCAAGCAGGCCGGTTTCCTGTGGGACTCGCCGGGGGAGAATTTCCTGCAGGCGCTCACGGCGTACCGCAAGAAGCATCCGGGGGCGTGGGATCCCGCTTCGCATCGCCTTAACATCAGCCCCGAAGACGCCTACGACCTGATAAACAGCAGTCGTATCTGGTGGACGGGACTTCCACGCCGGGCCGGCGACTACTGGGGCAATCGTCTGCGCAAGTGGACTCGCTGGTGGCCGGGCGGGGATGCGATGACCGCCGAGGACTACGACGCGGAGCTGCAGGACCGCCGCAACCGGTTCATGCGCGACTACGTAGCGGAGATACGGGACGAGCTCATGGGACTGCCCATGGGAGTGGAGGGCGCGCTGCAGGACAAGTTTGTCGGGGATGCGCCGGCCTCGTACCGGGCGGCAAGGCATCACGTGGACAACGTCACGCTGCGGACCGACTACGGCAAGGACGCGGACGCGTACGCCGACAAGTTCCGCAACCGCTCCGGGGCTGCCGCCATGCGCGAGGGGCTGTACGAGCCGGTGTACGACATCAAGACCGTAACGCCGGCTTCCGCCATACAGTCCGTACACGACGACCCGCGGGCCTACTCGTTCGGGGACCGGGGGCGGGCAAGTACGTTCAGGGCGCCGAGGCGGCGCGGACTGGGGGACTACTGATGGGGATGCTGGCAGAGCTTGCTGGAGGGGTCAAGGAGGCGGACAGCCTGTTCGGCGGTCCGGCCTTTACCCCTCCTACGCTCGACGACCTGTACAACCGGGTCGGCGCCGACTTCACGTACAACACCTTGCGGCGCGCCGACATCCAGGACAGGATCCGGCGCGCGGAGGCACGTCCGGGGAACTCCGTGGCCACACCGGTCTACGGGATCCGCGGGGCCATCGGGCAGGGCCTCAGGGCAATCGCTGACAAGTATTTCACGCCGGGGAGGCTTTCGCCGGACAACATACCAGGATACGGGAGGATCTGACAATGAGTTACGAAGACCTCAGGGTGCAGGTGCCGGGGGCTGTGAACCAGCTCTCCAAGCTCGCGCAGATGGACGTGCAGGAGGAGCAGCTCGAGCAGGACTTCTCCAAGCTCGCGTACATGTTCGTGGCCGACAGGGCCGCGCAGCTCATGCGGTACATACTCGGCTTCGAGGTCGTGGAGAACGAGCCCGACGGCTCCAAGGCCGTCGGCGTGTTCGGCTTCAAGGTCGGGGACGACTACTACTACATCCCGGCGTTCTTCATCACCAACCAGGTGCGCGGCGTGGACATGATCTTCTCCAAGAAGACCAACATGTTCTTCCCGCTCACCGAGGAGTGGATCGACAACATCATCCAGCGCGACGCGATCGAGCTGGGCGACGCGGCGGACGCCAGGTCCGTCCGCCCCGACTTCGAGAGCCCGAACTTCGACTTCGTCCGCCGCCCGAGCGTCGGCGCGGCCTATGGCTCCAAGACCGCCGAGGCCCGCGACGCGGAGGGCTACGACGAGTTCGAGGAGGGCAAGAGCCTGTTCAAGGCCGCATGGGACGCCATGTGCGTCACCACGGCCGAGAAGCTTGCGTCCGATCCCGCGATGCAGGAGGCGCTTGCCGGTTTCGTCGGGAAGATCCACGGCAAGGAGCTCTCGAAGAAGGCCGAGTCCGGCGACCTTGCGAAGTGGCTTTCCGAGCAGGGCGGCCCCGCGGCCGTCTCCGCGCTCTTCGACGCGCTCTGCACGAACGTCAAGTTCGCCAACGCGGCGCTCACGGTCTACCCCAACGTCGAGTCGCTGTACGTGCACCAGTTCCGCACCACGGCCGTTGGCTGCAAGAAGGCCGAGGAGCCGCAGCTCCGCCTCGTGGAGGACGTCGAGGGCTCGACTTCCGACGCCGACCGCCAGCGGCTGCTCATAAACGGCTTCTACATCGACGACAAGCGCGATCCGCAGAACCTCTCGAAGACCTACGAGTACGATCACGCGGCGACTTTCGGCACGGCGGACGGCGTCGGCAAGTACGACGTCCTCACGGCCGACGGCACGACGCAGCCCGGCTGGATCCTCGAGTCGATCAAGACCCAGGAGTACCCGCGCCGCAAGTTCGTCGTCACCGATCCCGAGGGCAAGCTCAAGATGCGCGGCATCACCAAGGCCGACAAGGTCTACGCCAAGGGCCAGCGCCTCGCCGACACCGACGGCCTGTACGACAGCGGCATACCGCTTTCGGAGATGGCCGAGGGCTATACCTACCTCCTTCTCGACAAGGGCGGCAAGAACTGCATCTCGGGCTTCCGCATGAACGGCGCGACGTTCACTCCGGGCGAGAACCCGAAGGTGGACGGCTACCTGTCGGGGTGCTACGGCGGAGACTGCTGCTGCGAGGCCCCGTGCTGCAGCGGACGCTACGGGGCGCGCGACGGCGACTTCGACATCTACAAGAACGACCCCTACCGCGACCGCACGGGCCGTCTCCTGCCGGAGCACCGCTCCGGCGGCATCACGAGCTTCAACGGGCTTACGCTCACCAAGGGCACGGGCAAGGCCGTCATCGCCGGCGACCGCATCCTCGTGCCGTCGAACTACAAGGCGGTTGTCCTGGAGGCGCCGTACGACGTCCGCGACAAGGCGAAGGAGCACCAGCCGTCCATTTCGCTTGGCGACCTCACGTCGCTCAAGTTCGAGATGGAGAAGGCCGCGTTCCACGAGCTCTCCGTCATCAAGGACGGCCCCGAGTTCTACGTCCGCGTCGCGGGCTTCGGGCTCAGCCAGCCGTACGGCTACAAGCAGGCCTGCATGTCGCTCAACGGGCGCCTCGGGCTTTCGGTGGCGGACACCGAACGCCTGCTCGAGAAGGCGGCCGAGGACGGCGAGGCCAAGGTGCACGTCCACTTCGGCAAGGCCGCGCAGTTCGTCGGCGTCCAGATGCCGGCGCCTCCGCCGGAGGCCCCCGGCATGGATCCGTACACCGGCACGCCCGTGTACGGCCCGTACGAGCAGGCCGTCCAGGCGCCGTTCTACGGCGCTCCGCCCGTGCCGCACGGCAATCCGCTCGGCGAGAACATCGGCGGCGAGGGCGAGACCCAGCAGGGCTACGGCGGTTCCGACGTTCGCGGCATGCCCGGCGGCGACGCGGGGTCCGCGCCGTTCGACCAGGAGGCCATGGCGCTCGCGACGCAGGCCGGCGAGCTCGGGCAGAAGCACGTTTTCGACTACGCGGCGATCGGAGGCCTCGCGAAGGTCTACGACACCGGCGCGCTGATCGACTCGTACATCCCCCAGTTCATGCAGGCGGTGGACAGGCTCGGCCGCGTCCTCTTCCTGTACTACTGGAAGAACGAGGACTTCGGGGAGCGCTACGGCACGTCCGACACCGTGGAGCTCGAGGACACGCTCAGGAGCGTGTTCAAGCAGTTCGGCAATTTGGCGCTTGTCCTGCGCCGCAAGACCATAGACGCAGACTAAACTCAAAAGGAGAAACCAATGAACACAGCACAGCATCGTTCTATGGCCCGCAGGGCCGTTCTTGCAAAGACCGCAGCGGCCGTCGACCCGGCGCAGGTCGCCGGCGTTCTCGGCCTGTTGGGGGGCGGCGCGCTCGCCGGATCCGCCGCGTCCGACGACCAGTCCACCCTGAAGCGCATCGGCAAGGGGACGCTTGGCGCAGGTTTGGCCTATGGCGGGTACAAGGCCATGACCGATCCGAAGGTGCAACAGGGCATTCGCACTGGCACGCAGAAGGCGGTCGAGCTCGTCCAGGCCGCGGTCGCGCAGCTCAGGGCGAACACCGCGAAGACTGCGGAGACCGCGTTCGACGCTGGTTTCTGCGATGTCGCCGCGGAATGCGGGGTAGACCCGGTTGCTCTTGCGAGGTGCGGTGCGTACGGTGGTGCGCCCGGAGCGCGGTTGGTTGCCGGGGCAGCTTCGGCGGCTGCGAAGTAAGGAGGTGCCATGGAGTACGGCGGCGAGAGCATTGTGACCCCGATCGACAATCCGGTTCAGTTTGACCCGGACTGGCGCAATGCCATCGCCACCGCCGCCGTGGACTACCCCCGCGCCAGGGTCGACCCGATGTACCGGGAGTACCTGCGCGACCCCTGGATCAAGCAGCACATAGAGTATCTCACGCTCACGCGTTCCGGCCGCGCGCTCTCCAAGCGGCACGACGCATCGCGCATTGCGTCGACGTGGCACCAGGGCAGCCGCGTGTCCGACACGAAGATGCGGCTGGAGCCGATGCTCCTGACCTCCGTGGACTACGGGGTCATCGCCGCGGACCTTGGCGGCGGGAAGGTGCCCACCGACGTGTTTCAGACATACGAGAAGCTGTATTTCAACGTGCGCGAGGACGACGGGAGCCTGACCAAGTCGTGCCAGCTCCGCCAGTACTTCTCGCTTCCCGAGGGGCAGTACGGCAAGGACACGCCGCCGGAGCGCCTGTGGAAGATGGTGGGCGCCCTTATGGGCTACGACACGCTTTTGCGCACGTGGCTCTGGGGCGACGCCTCGGGGCTGAAGGCGCGGTCCGAGGAGTACATGCTCAACGAGATGTGGCGCGTGGCGCAGTCGCGCCTGTTCATGCACATATTCAGCGACCGCGTCGGGCACGAAAGCCTCGCGAAGCTGCTCGGCGCCTTCACAGGGCAGGCGAAGATGCTGCACGACTCAGCGTCCGGGACCGGCCAGATGTTCGACACGGCCAAGACGCTCATGATGCTTCTCGCCAACACGCGGCCGACCGTCATCGGCGCCGCGGCAGTAGTTGACTCGGTCCCGGACCTCACGGCGGCGATCCGCGCGAAGCTCGCGGCGCAGAAGACGATCTCCAACACGGAGGTCGTCGACGCCGGAATAGAGGAGGGCGCCGCCATGCTGGACGCGGCGATCGCAAAGCATTTCGGTGACGAAAAACAACTGGAGGTACAGCAATGATAAAGGTATCAGAGCAGCGCAGCTATGCGCGTAGGGTCGCGCTCGTCAAGATGGCCACGCCGTTGCGGGCACTTTTGCAGGGTGCGAGAGCCGTGGGTCGTGCTACTCCTGCGTTAGGCAGGGCGTTGAGCAGCGTAGGACTCGGAAAGGCTAGGATGCAGCGACTGATGTCGTCGAGGAGTCCGGGCGCATACGGCCGGTTCCTTGAAAGCCTAGCGCGGCAGAATGCTCGCGTAGATGGCGGCGTGGCGCGTGCCAATAGCGCGCTAGCAGACTATTACCGGGCAGGCGCTGTTCCGCTGACTGGTAACATCTCTCGTACGCCTGATATGGCTGGCGATACTTACGAGCTTAGCCGGTTCCTCAGCGGCGGCAGGCGGGCCCAGTTCAGGCAGGGAGGGCTTGATCTGGTGCGAGATGACGGACTTACTCTTCAGTTTGGGCGTGTCGGCTACCCGAATGGAAGATTGGCAATGCCGCGGCAGTAATCAGACTAACAGGAGGCACAGCGATGACACCATACGAACAGGGATTCGTGGACAAGTGCGCGGAGCTCGGGGTTGACCCGCAGGCTCTCGTAAAGAGCGCCGTCAGCCCCGCTGCTGTCGCAAGGGCGGTTGCCGGGTTTCTCGGCGCTGCTCCCCGGGTTGCCACCGGCATAGCCGGCCGCGGCGCCAGGGCGGCGACAGGCGCCACAGCCCGCGGGGCCGCGTATTTGCTCCCGCCCCGGTACAGGGACGCCGTACTGGCCCGGATGATGTCTCCGCTGGGGCGCATGCGGCAGGGGCTTCCGGCCGCCCCGGGCTTTGTCCGCGTGCCTGGCTCCCGCGGACGCATCTGGCAGCGCGTTCCCGACAGTTTCGGGGAGCGTCTCGCCCAAGGCGGTACGGTGAGCCACGGGACGAAATCGGTCGATCAGCTACTTCGCTCGCCGAGAATAGGCGCACCCACGTTCGCCCCCCATACCAATGCCCATACGTTTGACTCGCAGCTGGAGCGCCTGGACTTCGGGAGGCAGTTCGCCAACAGGGTGAGATCCGAGTGGCCCGGCGCCTATGCGCCGGATTCCGAGTATGCCCTGCTGAGGCAGATAATAGAGAATGCCCGCCGTAACGCGGCGCCCGGCCAGGCCTACGCCATGTAGCCTACGCGGATTTCGGCAGTCACAGCCATGGAGGACAGAAGATGAGCACATTCAAGACACAGCTGAAGGACGCGCTTTCGAGCGCGGTGGCCTATTTCCAGGACGGGGGCGACCCGAACGCGGCGTGCGTGAAGGCGGCCAACGAGGCAGGGTTCAACCGGGACCAGGCCGACAGGCTCGTCGAGACGTTCAACACGGCCCGCGTCATCTGCCACTACAAGGCCGCCTCCGACAAGGCGAGCTCGTGCTCCCTCGCCGACAAGGAGAAGGTGCGCGGCCAGCTCACTGCCCCGGCGCAGGCTGCGAAGTGCGCGGCGTTCGTCTGCGGCGCGGTCGACTACGACTGCTACAAGCAGGCCGAGGTCGACTATGTCGTGCACGAAGTCAAGATGGCCGCATTCGAGGTACACGACGACCCGCTCTCGAAGGAGAACGCAGACTACCTCGCAGTCCGCAAGGCCATGGCCATTCGCGACTGCGTCAAGACGGCCGAGGAAGAGGCCCGCGGCGCGTACGCCATGGCCGACATGCTTGCGGAGAAGGTGGCGATGGCCCTCTCGCGCAACGTCAGCATCGACGACGTCCACGACAAGATGGCGCGCATCGTCGCGGCGTACGCGCTGGACGACCGCTATGCGGCCGGTGTCGAGAAGGTGGCGGCCTTCCTTCCGGAGGCGTCCGACCCGGATCTCTCGCTTCTCAAGAAGTACGCGGCGATGCACGTCGTCGATACCTCCGACCTTGACGGTTTCGTCACCGCCATCAAGGAGGCCTCCGACTTCGTCGCCGAGGGCGCGGCGATGGAGGCCTATGCGGCCAGCATGCGCGAGGAGCTCGCCAAGCAGGGCCAGGCCGTCGACGACCTCGACGGCAAGACCAAGGACGAGCTCGATATGCTTCTCCTGAAGGAGCAGATTCGCGGCGCGCAGCAGCGTCGTGGCGCGGCGGCGCCCTATTCCGGGGGTGGCAGGCCGGGCGGCGGTTCCGGCGGCAAGTCGGGCGGCAAGTCGGGCGGCGGGTTGGGCGGCCTCTCTCCGGTGTCGTTCATGGCGTACCTGACCGAGACGGTGCGCAACTATGACGACGACGCGTCCGCGAGCCGGGTGGAGAAGGCGACGGCCGGCGTCAACAACCTGCGCCGCCAGCTGATCCTGCAGGATCTTCTCGTCAGGGACAAGATACTTTCGCGGGAGGACCCCGACGCGGTTGCGGCGGCGTTTCGCTCGATCAACCAGGTTTCGCCCGACACTACGCTCAACAAGGAGGTGCTCCGCAGCATGCTTCGCGGCGTCGTCCAGTCTGTCGCGCTTTCGCCATACGACGCGAAGACGCTTGCGGACATCGACAAGACGCGGCGCCAGGCGTACGAGGGCAGGGGGTCTTCGGCCAGGAGGGAGAACGACAATGGCTAATTCGATCGCGGATCTGGTTAAGTCCGTCGACTGGGGCAAGATGCTGTCCGGCGGTGACGTGCGCAACGCGCTCGTCGGTTCGGCGCTTGGCGGGCTTGTCCTCGGCGGCACGAGTCTCATGCAGGAGCGAGACCCCGAGGAAAGCAAGTACGCCCCCCTCGGGGACGCGCTCATGGGCGCGGTTCTCGGCGGCGTGGCCGGCTATGGCATTCCGAAGGGGCTTGCGCTCTTTCGCGATTCCGGCGGACTCGCGCCTGACGACGACAGGCTGGTGCCCAATAACCTGGCGTGGGGCGCAGGCGGGGGCCTTGCTGGTCTGGGCATCTTCGGCATCCCGTTGTACCGGACGTTCAAGCGTACTGCAGACAGGTTCCGTGCCGATGCGCAGAGAGACCTGCCGCAGGTGCGTGATCACGCGGAGAGGACGCTCGAGGCAGCTCGCAGCTCCGGGGCTCCCGAGGAGCGGATCGCGCATCTCGAGCGCAAGGTCAAGATACTCGACCCGGAGGGCCCCGCCAGCCGCGCGGGCGACGTGCTTGCAGAGCGGCGTCGCGCGCGGCTCGCCGCTTTGGCCAAGCTGGACTTCAGGGGCGCGAAGCGCATCGGCAAGGAGATCAAGGACCTGAAGCGTTTCCACAACATGGGTACGCGCGGGTACAACAAGGTCTTTCACGACCTGCTGAACCGGGTGGCTTCGGAGCCCACGGGCAAGGTAGACGGCATAGAACGCGGGCGTCCGCTTGGCATTTTCAGGACGCTGTTGCAGAAGGATACGCTGGAGAGGGGGCGCCATCCGTTCGAGCACGCGACGCAGGCGCACTTCTGGACGCACGGCGGCCATTACGCAAGGCGCGCGCCGTGGTGGACGTTCGGGCTCAAGGCGGTCGGGCCGAAGGGCCATGTGGTGGCACGTGCCGGCAAGTACGCGCTCGGCGGCACACTCGCCGCCCTCCTGCTGCACAAGGCGTTCGGGCCAAGCGCCACTAACAACTACAAGGACTGAGGAGGCACAATGGTAAAGCTCATAGAGTCGTCGCAGTTCGCGGACGTGCCGGACATCGGCGTGAAGCTCGCCGAGTTCGACTCGCCCGCCATGTCGAAGGAGGCCGAGACCATATTCGGCCGCAGCTACGACAGCTTGAAGCCTACCGACGACAGCTACGTCGGCATACACCTCACCGCCCTCGGCGAGGAGGAGAGGTTCGGCCCGAACCGCAACATGGACTCCTTCCCCAAGGAGGCCTGCGTCCGCTACCACGACACGTTCGTGAAGCACGGCCACGTCTTCTCGCACCACCACAACGACGCGGAGAAGGACGAGATCCTCGGCGCGATAAAGGCGTCCGCGTATAACGAGAAGATGGGCCGCGTCGAGCTCTTCATCTGGCTTGACAAGGAGAAGGGCAAGGAGGGCCTCGACACCCTCGAGAAGACCGGCGAGTGCGCGTTCTCGATGGCTTGCCGCGTCCCGTGGGACGAGTGCTCCATCTGCGGCGCGCACCGCAAGAACGCGGCCGACCCGAACATGTGCGAGCACATCCGGAGCCAGCTCGGCAAGGTCGCCGAGGACGGCAAGGTGGCGTTCATGCGCAACGTCCTCCCGGACTTCTTCGACATCAGCGTCGTCACGCGCCCGGCCGACCGCCTCGCGTACAGCCTGTACGCCACCAAGGCCGCGGACGTGGACGCCGAGAGCGGCATCGTGACGAGCGAGATGCTCGCAAAGGCCGCCGGCATCGCAGAGCCGGCGTGGCTCGAGCCCGGGCTGGTCGCCGACAAGCGCAACGTGGTGCGTCTCCTGGCCGACCAGTACGAGGCCCATGCGCGCGACGCCAAGACCGCCGAGTTCGTCGTTCCGGTCGCAAAAGTGGCCGAGTCCCTGTTCGACGACGCGACAGTTGATACACTTCGCAGGATGCCGATCAAGGAGGCAATGGCTTTTCTTGCGGACCGCGGCGCGTTCATGGGGCCCGAGGCCTTTTGCCGCTACGCGATGGGCCCCAAGAGCGCGGAGTATGCCGAAATCGCCCCGCATGCGGCGGAGATCGGCCGTCTCGCGGCGCAGGCCATCAAGGAGGCCGCATGGCTCGGACGCTTTGATTTCACGGCTTCGGGCGACTTCGACATCGACCGGTTCACGTCCCGTCCGTCCCGCCGGTTCACCGACGTGGCCAACGCCGACGCGTGCGTCAAGCAGGCCTCGTTCTCCAGCGAGGGCAACGTCATGGACCTTGCGCTGCTCGCCGTTGCCGACCGTCCGGCGGCCTCCGAGAAGACCGCGGGTGCACGTATTGACGCATCTCGGGATTTTTGCTTTAATACAGTTGACAAGCCGGTACTGGCTACAGCGTTGAAGTACGCGGAGTACAAGGTGGCAGCCCTGAACGCCGCACTCAACGGGGGAGCGCAGGACGGCGCGTCGAATACAAACAGCAGAGAAACCTTGCTGGCCCTGGTCGCTGCGCAGGATCTCTAAAAGAGAAACGCAAAATGGCACATCCTACCTTAGAGTACATCAGGGGTCTCCGCAAGACGATGGAGACGAAGAAGGCCGAGATCGTCGGCGAAGACCCGTCGACCATCCCCGGCGCCGAGCACGACGGCAAGCCCGATCCCAACGCCAAGAAGCCCGACCCCGAGGTCAAGGACCAGACGATGGTCCCGAACTCTGGGCTGACCACTGCGGGCGCGGGCGACGACAGCAAGGTCACCCACACTAGCGATTTGACCGCGGAGCAGGCGGCTCTTACGCCGACCAAGAAGCCCGAGGTCACCGACGACGCGGACGCCAAGACGGCCGAGAAGCTCGCCGCCGAGATCACCGAGGGCATCGACGCGTGGTATGCGGCCAAGAAGAAGGCCGAGGGCGGCGTGGACAACACCAAGCCGACCGCTGGCACCCCTCCGTCCGCAGGCACCGGCACTGCCGAGTCGCTCATTACCGACAACGGCAAGGAGCCCGAGCAGACCAAGCCTGCCATCCCTCCGACCAAAAAGCCGGAGATCACCACCAACGCGCAGGCTCCCGCCACGGGCGAGGGTTCTTCCGGTGAGACGGCTGCGGCCGCGAAGGCCGCAGAAGGCGCCGCCGCACAGCCAGCCGCACAGGCCGCCCAGCAGCCTGCCGCGCAGACCGCCGCGAAGGCCGCCGAAGGCGCCGCCGCCCAGCAGCCTGCCGCGCAGACCGCCACTCAGCAGGCAGCTGCCCAGCCCGCCACTGGCAAGGAGGCAGAGGCCGGCGCCGCCGCGCAGCCCGCCACCCAGGCTGGCACCGCCGCAGAGGGTGCTGCTCAGGCAGCTGCCCAGCCCGCCACTGGCAAGGAGGCGGAGGCCGGCAAGAAGAAGGCCGGTGCGCTCGACATGGAGCTTACGAGCGACGTTCTTGCGAAGATCGCCGCGGTTATGCTCTCGACTGAGGAGGGCACGAAGCTCGCGCAGAGCGTGCTCGCCAAGGCGGCTGGCGCCGAGGCAGCCGAGAAGACCATGAATTTCCTCCGCGACCAGAGCGAGCTCGCCGAGAAGCAGGCTGAGTACGAGGCCGGCCGCAACTACGCTCTTGCGTTGCTCAAGCAGGCGCAGGATGCCGGTGCTGCGGGCGAAGGCGCTGCCGCTGCGGGCGAAGGCGCTGCCGCTGCCGACGCGGGTGCTGCAGGCGGCGAGGACGGCGGAATTGCCGCTGTCGCCGACGTACTCGACGAGATGGTTGAGTCCGGCGAGATCACCGAGGACGAGGCCGACCAGGTTGTCGTCCAGCTGGCCCAGGCGCTTACTGGCGAGGATGCGGGTGCGGCGGCTGCTGCTCCTGCCCCTGCGGCCGGTGAGGCCAAGACGGCGCAGGCCGCTCCGGCGGACGCGGGGAATGCGGCTATCGACCAGACGGTCGCGCCCGATCCCGGCCAGTTCGACCCCAACAGCGTCCCGGCGGGCGGCGGCGACATCACCGCGGAAGACGTTGCGGGCGCCATTGACTCGCTCGTCGAGTCCGGCGAGATCACCGAGGACGAGGCCGACCAGCTCGTGGCGGAGATTACCGGCGGTGACGCTGGTGCGGCCGGTGCGGCTGGCGGGGAGGAGGTAAGCCCCGAGGCCATTGCCACGGCGCTCCAGGACGCTGTCGCGTCCGGCGAGCTCAAGCCCGAGGAGGTTCAGCAGGTGCTGACGGAGCTCGAGGGCGTTCCCGCGCCCGAGGGCGAAGGCGCTGCCGCGGCTGCGGCTCCTGCCGCTGGCGCTGCTCCTGCCGCCGGTGCGGCTCCTGCCGCCGGTGCTGCCGCCGTCGCGCCGACCGACGAGGCAAAGACCGCAGGGGCCAAGCTCCTTGCGGCCATCAACGCCGTGCGTGCCGCCAAGGCCGCGCCTGCCGCGAAGTAAGGAGGTTACGGAGATGGCAACGCCGACACCCGATGAGATCATGCGCAAAGCTGCGGACTACGTCAAGGTCGCGCAGCCGCAGCTTGACGCATACAAGGCGCGGCACGAGGCTTTCGTCAAGGGGGCCTCGGCTGCCGCAAAGGTGCTCGTCACTCAGGGGCTCATCGCCCCCGAGTCCGAGCCCGTCTTCGTGCAGAAGGTCGCGGAGGATCCTACCGCGATCTGGGGCTTCCTCGAGAAGCTCGCAAGTTCTTTCACGGCCGACTCGCTGGGTAGCGGGGCACCGGCCGAGATAAAATCCGCCTCTTCTGTCGATCCGTGGGAGGCGAGGCTGTTCCCGGAGTTGCATCCGCAGTACGGCCAGGTAGCGGATTGAAAACCAGAAACAAAGGAGAAAACCTATGTGGCTTAATCCACTGAAGGGTGCTCACCTCACGCTCGGCCAGCTCGACAAGACGCTGCCCGTCGACATGAGTGTGACCAAGAACAAGGCGATTGAGCGTGGTTCCATCGTCTTCATCTCGACCGGCGAGCAGAACAACGGCGTGCCGCGCTTCCAGCTCTATACGGCGACCGAGGCGGGCAAGCCCAACGCTGTCCCGTATGTTGCGCTCATGGGGGTCAACGACTTCCAGGCGGGCATGGCGGGCAACGAGGTCCAGGCCCCTGAGACCATCGGCATCGACAAGGGCACGCCCGGCGGCGACGCGTGGCTCGGCAAGGCCGACGTCCTCGGAGCTCCCGGCGGTATTCGCGGCCCCCGCATCACGGCTATCAGCCTCGTGCAGCCCGCGGAGTGGGAGACGACCGCGTACGACGAGGCTGTCAATGACTACTACGTCGGCAGGCCGCTCACGGTCAACAACGACGGCAAGCTCACAGCTTGGACGTCGGGCAAGAACATCGTCGGCTACGTGACTGCGGTTCCGTACGTGCGCTGGATCAACGACCTCGGCGCGAGCAAGGACGGCGCGCGCATCAGCGGCGGCAACGCCAAGGTCATCGCGTTCTCGACGGCGTGGATTCCCGCAGCGTTCTCGGAGACCGTCCAGCCCGGCGCGCTGAGCGTCAAGGGTGCGGCGAAGCCCGCTGCACAGGCGCAGGCCCCTGCTGCTCCGGCGAAGCCCGCTGCACAGGCGCAGGCCCCTGCTGCTCCGGCGACGCCCGCTGCACAGGCCCCCGACCCTAAGGCCAAGTAAGGAAAGGAGAGACATACCATGTCCCAGGCAACACAGAATGTAAGCACGAGCATGATGAATGCCCGTATTCTCGAGCAGCTCCAGCGTGGCAACACGAAGGTGGCTGAGGACGCGGCGACGGACTACATCCGTACGCACATCCGCGAGGACTCGTTCGCGTTCAAGATTCTGCCTCCGCAGAAGGCGACGAACGACATGCTGGACCGCGCTCTCGACGAGCGTCTCCAGATCATCGAGGAGATCGAGCCCGACGGGCCCGGTGCGATGTGGGTGCCGTTCGAGACGGCGCCGACCGGCGAGTACATCACCGGTCCCCGCTTCGTGATCCCGTTCACCCGCGTGCTGACGCCGAAGTTCATGAAGGACATCGACGAGCTCCGCACGTACAAGATGGACATCCGCAAGGTCCTCGTCGACAACTCCATCAAGGATGGTCTTGCGACGATCGACGGCAAGTTCATCGAGACGGTGAACTCGATCATCTTCAACTG
>Ga0310786_10006304_pt1 | contig 15825 bp, 14 predicted proteins | sample AusTroGonzalo_MG_FD_203881 | JGI IMG/M metagenome (GOLD analysis project Ga0310786, IMG submission 203881) | Bovine rumen microbial communities from tropical cattle in Woodstock, Queensland, Australia - Gonzalo_03 (v2) (version 2) | ecosystem: Host-associated > Mammals > Digestive system >... | reverse complement strand
GGGATTCATGCTCATACCGCTGTCTTCAGAAGACAAAATTTTCTTCATCCACTCGTCAGGTGACATGTTCGTGTCAATCTGCTGGGCAGTGGCAGTTTCCTGAGCTATAGGATTAGCAGCCTTATAGCTGGCCAGCAAGTCCTTTCCGTTATGGAGCAACTGTTGTGAAAGTCCTCCTTTCTGGCTTATCTCTGCGATATAGGCAGCAGGGTCGATATTGCGTTTCGTGCCGTCACTGGCAATGGTCTTGACCTCAAAATGCAGATGTTGCCCTGTTGTCCTGGTGCCAGTATTACCTGATACGCCAATCTTCTGACCGGCATTGACAGTATCACCAACCTTCACGTCGATGCTCGACATGTGCATGTAGGTGGCCTGATACTTGCTGCCGTCCTCACGGTTATACTCAATCGTTACGGACTTGCCGCCGCCAGTGTTGGCATTGTGGTTCACACCAACCACCTTGCCATTGTTCTCCGTGGCAAGAAGCGTCTCGTTCTTGCAACTGATGTCGATGCCCTTATGGAACTGCGTCTTGCTATGGTCCATCGGGTCACGACGATTGCCGAAAGGCGAAGTCACAAGCATGAACTCCTCTCGTTTCAACGGAAGGGAATAAAGACCGTTGGGAGTGGGCTTTACAGAAACAGTGGTGGCTGGAGTGGCAGAGACATCCCCCTTGCGGTAGTCTGTGGTGCCAATCTTCTTACCTTCTCTCTTGGCTTGCTCAATGACCATCTGGTCGTATTTCTGCAGGTTCGCGCCTTCAATGACTCCAACGATGGTGCTGACATAGTTCTTGGCCGTGGCATAGCCGCCAGCCTTGATGCCAGCCGCCCATCCCTTGTAGTCATCAGCGGAGAGTGTTCTGGTGTATTTCTGATAACGTTCAGCCATGAGGACTTTGCTGTGGTCTTCATAGCTTTGACCAACGTTGTCATACTTCTTGAACTTCTCATTTGGCTTGTCATCGTCGGCACGGACGTATGCGCCGTTGTACTCTCCCTTCACACCGAAATGGTTGTTGGCGGTTCTGGCAAGCATACTCTTTCCCTCAGCAGACTCAATGATGCCCTGGGCAAGGGTGACAGATGCAGGTATGCCATATCTGCGCATCTGCTCCATGGCATACTCTGCATACTGTTCAATGTATTGTTGTCTTGATGCTGTCACGTTGTTTACTCTTTTAGGTTATCGATGAAAGGCTTGATGTTTCTCTGGTTCTGCCTTCGGCTCCTTTTCAGGGGCAACACCGGGTGACACTAATTCTGAAATTCCGCGCTTTGCTGTCTGCTTGGGAGCTTCGAGCTGGTCACAGATGGCTACTCGCTCTCCGGCACGGATAAGCTTTGGCAAATAAGTGTCAAGGGCATGGTAAGGGAACCCTGCCATCTTTACAGCGTTACCATCAGGCCCTTTCTGCTTGGAACTCTTGGTGAGGGTGATGCCAAGAATCCTGGATGCTTTCTCTGCGTCCTGTTGGTATGTCTCGTAGAAGTCGCCTTGACGGAACAAAAGCAGCGCATCGGGATGCTTGCTCTTCAAATCAAAGAACTGTTTCATCATAGGTGAAAGGACAACGGCAGCAACGGCTTTGGTCTCTGCTTTGGTGGCTTCTTCCTTGGCTTTCTCCTCACGACGGTCTTTCTCCTTTTGCTCTGGAGAGTTGCGACGCTTCTCCTCTTCCTGTTTCTTCTCGGTTTGGGTCTGCTCCTCCTTCTGTTCTTCCTTCTTGTCTTCCTCTTCATGGACTTCGACATTCTTTGTCTGTTCCTTGGTCTCAGACTGTGCCTCCTGCTCGGTCTTGTCTGTTCCGACAGCTACAGCATCGGTACGCTCCTTACGGAGTACATCGGCAAAAAGCGAAGCTGCAAGATGGGTCTTGTAGTCCTGCTTGTCATCAGCAAGCCACATACGCTGCCACTGCTGTTGATTGACCTCACGGGGCTGGAGCCTGTTGCCGTCGATAGTAGGAGCACACAGAATGACACTCGGCTTGTTCTCCGTGGCCTTTGTCTTGAAGATGTTCACACGCTCGATACGTGCCAGTTCTTCGGCTGATGCCTGGCTTTTGAAGAGATTGGTCTTTAACTCCGGCTTTTCAGTTGCCATGGCATAATATCTGGAGGCCATCTCCAGACGCATGTGGTCGCTGGCTTCTTCATTACCCTGCTTCATGGTCACGAAGAAACGGTTCACATCGGCCTTGTCTGCATACACGGCAAAGGATGGCTCATTCTCTGGCTTCAGGAACATGGCCCACTTGCCAGCGTCATCCCTCAGCATAAGCACCTTGTCGAAAGCGACAGAGTTGGAACGGCTGACGGCTTCTGCGACATCAAGTTTGGCAAGGTCTCTCAGTTCCCAGTTGTTGAGCTTGGAAACGGAAACATCCTTGCCAGCGAAGAAGCTGTCATCAGGGCGATAGCCCAACGAGCCATCCACGTTAAAAAAGGAAACGGTATCAAAACCTTCCTTTCGCAAGGCTTTCTCGATACGCCCTTTGTTCATGCCTGGTATCTCGTTATCAACTTCCAAGGAGGCTCCTGCTGGGAGTACGACATCTGCTTTCTTTGACTCGGTATCACGAACTACGACAAATTCCTTGGTGTCCTTGTTGGGAAGGTTCTTCAGTTCATCTGCTACATAGTAGTGCTTGGGCTGTCCTGCCTGAGTTTCCACATTCTGCTGTGGGGATGACAGTTCAACCTTCTCGCCGCGCTCTGCCTTGTGAAGCATATCCAGAGTGTTGTTGACATCCATTTCCACAATATCAATGAGGCAGGGATTCTCCTTCAGCTCTCGCTGCCAGTAGTCAACCATCTTCATGCTCTCAGCTGAGAACTTGGCAGGAAGTCCCATTTCAAGCATCTTGCTACCAGCAGCCAACTCGACGATAAGACGCTCCTGCTTTGCAGCATCTTCGGAGGATGTGTTGCCGTTGTTCATGCCATTGCGTCCAAGACGCTGTGTATTGCCTGTTGCACTCACAACCTGACGCATGAGTTCATTCGTATAGTCCTTGTAAGACTCGAAATCCTTCTCGCTTGGCATATATACCGTGTCTTTCTTGGCATCGTAGTGGGCAACACCGCTGCCATCGAGACGGATGGGCACAAGGTTGTCCCTTGTCTTCAGGATGAAGTCGTTGACGGAAATACGGAGGTGGTCACTCTCGGATTTGGAATGTTCCCGATCCTCGGAGCCTCCCTGTGTCTTGACCTCCTGCTGATAACGTTCCTTGTCAACGAAAGGAAGGGTAGTCTGGTCGATGTTGAAGAGGGCACGGACTTCACGGGTCCTGACTCCCTTGTATTCTGACTGCTTCGATTCATCCAAGGTTTTGTAGTCCTCACGGCTGATGACATCTTCAGGATTATGCCTGTTGACATATTCCTTCCAGTTGTACCAGTTAAAGGGAACTCCCTTTTCCTTGGACTGTACAGACTCTCCACGTTTCTTTGCCTCACTGAAGAGCGTGTACTCATTTGTCTTGTAGTTGTTCTGGTCACTGTGGAGTGCCATTGTCATGGCATTGAAAGCCGACACATTGACACCTCTCGGATAGAAACGGGGGGCCGTCTTCTCTGAAGGGTTCAACCATACGCCGCCATTCTGCTTGGCTCTTTCCATCGCATTGATAAGAAGTTCTGCCTGTTTCTCGGCTGCTGCCTTCTCCTGTGGATTCTTTTCCTGCATAGCTATATTGATTTAATGGGTTTGTTATCTTTGTACAATAGTCCTGGTCTGAACCTGCTGTTCGCTGGCTGCATAGTTCTCTGCTGCCATCTGACGCATCTGGTCGTTCTTGGCAAGGACGGCATTGGCAAGGGTGTTCAATGGGAGTGCGCCCTGATTGTAGGCATCCACCACCTTATCCGGCAGTGCGATGGTACAAGGAACCCTGTCGATGGTTGCAATGAGATAGTTGCCTTTGATCTGAGGCTGGGAAATACGGGCATTGAGGACTTCATCCTCATAGATCTTATAGTTTCCTCGGATATTGGCATTTCCTCCTTGTCTGTTGCTCACTTCATTGTGATTGTCAAGGGCTTCGTGTCCGGCTTTGTTCAATAGGTTAAGTCCACCCATGCCAATGAGTACCATCTTCAGGATGGGATTCTTGACGAACATACCTGCCACGATGCTGGCCAAAGGTAGCATGTTGTCCTTCAGCCCAAGTGACTTGGTTCTGCCAGTGAAGATGCCTACAAGCAAATCGGGAAGCATGGCCAGAACATAGCCAAGATTGTGACCGATGTCAGAGATGCCGTTAAGACCGAAGGAAGTGAGCAATCCGTTCCAGCCATTCTGGTTGGTCTGTTGTGGTAATTCCTGCACAGCAGTTGGTTGAGGTTGTGACTCAGGTGCCTGAACTGTGGTTTCTCTTGGTGTTTCCTGCCTCACTTCCTCTCTGTTCTGTTTCGGCGGCTCTTTTACATCCTTTTTCTGTGCTTGTTCAGCCTTCCTTTTTGCTTGCTCTGCCTTATATTGCTCCCTGTATTCTGGCGCGATAATCATTGGAACATCATCGTCGCCTGAAGCAGAATTGCCAGTGGGCTTGGATGGGGGCACAGGACTGGATGGGGTGTGAGGTGTCTCTGTATTTTGCGCTACTTTGTCCATTGCAGCATTCAAGGCAAGGTCAACACCTACGAACTTGGTAGCTCCCGTCCAACTGCCAACGACACCGCCCATTGTCAGGTAGTCTGTGGCAGCTCCTAAGACATAGCCCGTACCTTTCTCCAGAGTGGATGGATTATATCTCTTTTCCGCCTGTTCTGTGATATGGTTCTCCAAGGGTGACTTGTTAAGTGCCTGGGGGAGATAGAAAAGGGTGTTGGTTGCCGCCTTCCGTATGATATAGTCAATGGATGACTTAGGAATCTCATCCTTGATCATCTTATCAATCATCATCTTCTCTATCTCAGGAGTGACGGAAATATGCTGTTTTTTCAGCTCGTCCTTCACCATCTGAATATAGTCTTCGGTATGCTTGGAGTTCCACTTTCCTGTATATCGGAGAGAGTAGAGACTGAGAGCTTGTGCCGTCATTCCGCCGTCAGGGCCTCCAGCTCCAGCCATGATATAGGGCAAGCTGCTGGTATGTCTTGCTATCTCTTCAGACTGCTTTAACCGAAGGTCTCGCATTACTTTATCCATAATTGGCAAGACTTTCGTTTTGAATAGTTTATCGTTGTTATTTTCAGCCATTACTTCAAGTAGTTTTACAGGTTATTTGTATATGAGAACTGCCATCGGAACAGCAGATGATTTGGGAAAGAGTCGTGTCGTTATCATATATTCAGTTGATTTAATAACTGTTCTTTTGTCTGTTCAATGGCGTGGTGATAGACTTCCATCTGTTTCGGAAAGTATTCCTCTAACCATTCGTCTTTGTCAATATTGTCGTTGATGAACTTGATAGCCAGCATTCGGTCAATCTCAATGGCTGCTTCACCAGCCTCACTGTTGTTGAACCATGCCTTTGTCCACCATCGGATTCCGCTTTTGTCTGGATAGACACTGACAAGTCTCGGTATGTCGAAGCTCTGCACGTCAATCTCCAGCTCTGCAAGCGGATCGATGAGTCCGCTACTGGCTACGGCTCTGTCTTCAGCTTTTTTTTTTCGAGAGCAGACATCGTACTGAGAAAGACATGGTGCCTCAATGCCAGATAATTGAGGAAATCGGCAATCAGCAGGTTCTGTACCTTCTCTGCCAGTGGAATGCTCCTGGCACCCATGCCCAACGGATTGGCCATGCTGGGCAAGGTCTCGTAGAAGTAGTTCTTCATCGCTGACATCGTGAAGATGTTACGAAGCGCAAGCTCCGTATGCTCAGGAACGGAATACAGGCCTTTGCTCATGTCACTCATATAGTCAGGGAAGAAGCGCATCATCAGCTCCTCAATCTCCTTCTGGTCTTTGTCGTACATGGTATGTACGTCCATGTCGAATGTGACGAACTGCGGCACACCGCCTACCTGACCTTGCTGCTCCAGCGTTTTGAGGTTGCCGTAAATCATCGTGAGAAATTCCAATGGGTTCATTTCCTCACCATTGTACTTGACTTCCATGTGGAGCATGTCGGCACTCACGGCAACGACCTGACCAGCCTTCACCACCTGTCCGTAGTTGGCAAAGATATTGCTCAGATGGGAATAGGTGACTTCGTAATTGCCGTAGCGGATGACCTGATAGATGCCGTGAATGGCATCATTGCCTAAGCCTGACACCTTTCCTGTTGCAACGGCTGATAGGAGATAGTGCTTGACATTGAAGTCAATCCCGTGATGGAAGAATTTCTCCCCAGTCTTGGGGTGCTTCTGCTTGCCGTAGCCAAGCGACATCTCTACATCTTTGTTCTTCTCCTCGAACGGCATACAGTAGCCGCTGTCCGACTGGAGTATCATTTCATGTGTAAACTGCATATTGTTATCCTTGAAAATTTATTCTTTGATTATCTGCCCCTGTGCATCTGCTCCCTTGGCTGTTCCTCCACCTGAACGACCTGTGCCTGTGGCTTCGGAAGTTCCTTCTGTGGAACGTCTTGTGCCAAAGGCTTCTGCTGGCCACCTCCCAGCACCTGACTCATATTGGCATTGTTGCCAATCATCATCATGCCCAGGACTGCTCCTGCGATCTTGCCGAGCCATCCGAAGCGTCCGAAGACAAGCAGGGCTGAAAGTACGAGTCCAGCAAGGCTGAGACCAGACACGTTGCCCTTGCCCAGATTACTGAAGAAGTTGCCGAACATATCCCCACCGTTGCCGGAAAAGATGCCACGAAGGAAGTTGGACATTCCGCTCCATTTGCTGTCCACACTGGTCAGAGCATTGTTCATGGTATCGACAGCACCGCCGACGGAATCTTTCAGTTCAGTTACGGTGTTGGCTACGCCTTCCACCTTGTCACTGACCGTATCAATGGTGTCTGACCCGACAACGGCATCACCCACAATACGGACGACACTCTTGTCTGTAGTAAGCTTTTCCCAGCCGACGTATGCGGCAGCACCGCCGACAGCCGCGGTCTTGGTGGCAGTGCCGAGTCCTCTGATGGTTCTCTGAGGATGGATGACTGCACCACCTACCGATGAAGCCGTTGCCTTGACTGCACGGCCACCGTACTTGACTGTTGCTTTGAGTAATGTTCCCCAACTCATATTCTATTCTTTTTTTTGTTCAATATATGGTTATCTTCGCCCGTTGCGCCTCCATCGTTCCATACATTGCCGTGTGATACTGGCTTTGTCAGCTTCACTCCTGGCACTGTAGTCTATCTCTGCCCACACATCTGCAAGCGACGTGTATTTCACTGCCTTGGTAAGCCGCTGGAGCTTTTTGTTCATGACTTTCAGCTTGGGACGGATGCCGAAGATAATCTCAAACCGTTCCTTCTCAGTCATCTTGGTATTCGCAAGACAGACCTGCCTGATGTCGTTGACTATATCCACGCTCCCCAAGATAATCTCACGATAAATCTTGTTCCGATTCGCGGAAAGTGCCACTGCAAGGGCATTCGTCGGGTGAGCACTTAACTGATGGCTGAAACCTTCAAGGTTGTCAACCATCCTGTCTATCTCATGGTAGAACCCGTATATCTGCGCTGCATAGGCTATGATGTTGTGGAAGTCGTCAAGGTATTTGTTGAACTCCTTCTGGAGGTCAGTGGTTGCATTGACTTCCTCGGTAATCCAGATATGGCCTGTCGCCTCCAGCAGCATCATCTTTTCCTGTTGCTTCAGCTCTTTCTTGGCTTTTTCCGTATAGAGCGCAATCATTCCGGCCAATACGGGGTCATTGCCCTGAGCATGAAGCATACTCCCACCAACTCCCCCAAAGGGGAGGGCGAGAGTCAGCACGATTATGAATAAGAAAGTCCTGTTCAACATGATTCATTCTGGTTTAATAAGCTGCCTTGGCACATCTGATCCATCGCTGGTGTGCCTGGTGTGCTATTTCTCCATTGGTACGGTCAAGCATACCTGCTGTCACACTGTTCCATACATCGGTCATGGTGTAGTAGCGGATGGAGAGATAGAGCCTGGTTAATTTCTTGTTGAAGGCATCGAGCCTGTCATTGAGTGCCCAAAGAGTCTTACTCCTTTCGGCTCCAGTAAGCATGTTCTCTGTGCCTCCCTTGGCAATGGCATCCCTCAATGTCGTGTAGATGGTCACGAGTTCCGTGGCCGTCTCAATGTAGAGGTTGTTCATCGACATGGTTGCAACGATACCTTGCGGATTGTCGGCCATAGCCTTTCTCAGGTTACAGAGGTTGATGAAGATGCGAACACCATCATCATAAAGGGTGGTACAGGCTTTCAGCGTACTGGCATAGCCGTCCACTGTCTTCAGATAGGAGTTGTACTTCTTTTCCCACTTGTGAATCTGCGTAAACTCGGCTGCAATGCCGTTCTGAAGCAAGGCTGTCTTCTGCTGGTCATCGATCTGTGTCTTGATCTGACTATTGATGAGTTCATTGCCTTCTGCCAGTGCGACATATTCCAACGGGTTGCTTGATGCTATCTGAGCATTCGCCTTTCCAAGACTCAACCACAAAAGGACAAACGCCAAAATTGCGACTGTCCACCACCGTTGGTCAAAGTGCCATCGGTCATTGTTGAAGGGATAGATGTTACCGATTGGTGATTTCATAAATGCCTTTCCTGCGTTTATTGTATTCAACTCTTTCTCTGATGATGGCAACCACATCGAGCTTTTCCTTCACACCGTAGATGTCGAGCTTGGGATTTGTCCTGTCGCCGCTATAGATGCTGACAGTCTTCAAACCGAACAGTTGTTCCAGTATATCCCTGCTCTCGCTGAAGTCCACGATACGGTAAAGTTCAATGTAGTCGCTAGTCCTGTGGAAGATGCCATGCTGGATGATAAGCTGCTCAGAGGAAACGATGAACCTGAGCTTGCACAGATAGAGACAGCCGTAAAGCATCATAAGGGTGGTGATGGTGCCGAGTATCAGGAAGGGAGCCTTGAAGGTGATGGCTTCGTGACCGGCAACAAGGAACAGTACCAAACTGACAAGGAACATCAGTCCCTGACTGATGATAAACTGCGCCCAATGTGGACGGAGCGTGATGATGCTGAAGCGTCTGATTACCTGTTCCATAGTTACCGATGATAATGTCTTCGCTCTTCCTGGTCTGATGTCTCTACCTCCATGGACACATTGCCCAGTTCGTCAACACTGGTTGTATAGTCCACGTCATGCTGGATCTTCTTGTCATTGCCTACATCTTCGGATTCCACGTCGAGAGCCGATGTGTCCTCCTTGATGTCGAGAGCCTTGCAAAGACTCTCCCTGAATGTCTTGTAAGCCTCTGATGCTTTATTGATGGCATCCTCTTTGTCGCAAGGTGCAACTAATCTGGATGAACGCATTTCGTAGGCATCCTCATACAACGACTCATATTTGGAGTAGAGCTTCTGAACAGACTTGGGAAGAAGGTCAACCTGTTCCGTGGTGGGGTGGAGAATATCCTTGACGGCAGGAATACTATCAATGCCTTTTCTGAAAGAATCCACATAAGCCTTGTACTCTTCAGGGACGTTGCCCTTTGCCAGTGGATTGTTCTTTCGCTCAATCATGGCAAGCAGCTCTTCGTTGAAGTCCTTATGGCCATCATTGGTTTCTTCACGGACGACACGGTTACTTGACACGTTGGCGTTCTCGGCTAAATCCTTGAACATATCCGCGAACTTCATTCCTGCATCATCCATATCGAAGCCCAAATGGAAGGTGGCATCCTTGGCTGTCTTCAGCAATCCCTCAAACTGTTTTGCTGAAGGATTCCCACCAGTAGAGGCATATACACCACTCATGAGTTCCTTCTTTTCCTGTGTCGTAAGGTTACTGTCCTTGCCAGCCAGCATTTGATAGAAAGCCATTGCATCGTAGGCACTCTCAAAGATGAAAACTCGCTTGGCATCCTGTAGCTTGGTACCGAACGGACTGGCTATCCAAAGTCCTTCACTTGCATTGGAACCTCTGGCCATACCCTTATAGGATGTGCCGTCCTGTTTCCTTCTTCCCCTTTCCTCCAATCCTACAATCTTTCCATCTGTGGAACCAGGAATGGTCATGGGGAAGGAGAGATTCTTATATACCTGGTCATTAACCTTACGTTCTGCAAGGACGAAATGATGGTGAAAGGCATATTGCGTACTGAGGTTGATGCCTCTCGGCTGGAAATAAGGATAGAACGGCTTCTGCGTTTCCCTGTCATTGCCGTCAAAGCGGTGTAGCCTGTAATCCTCAATCTTGAACGGAGGAAGGTCTCGCTGTGGATTGACAATCTTCCTTTCCCTTTCCTCGATAGGATTATTGAGAAGCCTGTTGCAGACAAGGTTGACAAGTCTGTCCTTATCCATGCCGGCTGTGTAGTCGGAGAACATATCAGGATGCTCCTTGATGAAGCTGATGACATTGTAGTTCTTCCTCGTAGGCGGCTGGAAACAGCAAAGGCCGTTAGCCGTGACGATGAACTTGTCACCACGAACACGTCTGCCCTCGCTGTCCAGCCTTACATACGACGGATAGCGCAAGCCGTCACGTCTGTTCAACGTGTAGCCTGCGTCTATCAGCACATCCTGAATACTGAGCCTTCTCTTGAAATCGTCGTAGGTGAGTTCTGCCATTTGTTATCCTGAAAAGTCCTTTTACCTTGTGTGTCCTAATCCTACGCCGTGTTCTCCAGCATTCAGTCCTGCATCAAAAGCCCGTGATGCCAACTCCTGTGGCGAGTCAACACCAGGCTTGAAATACACATGGGGTCTGTCAGGCCCGTGATGCTCCATAAATATGGAAGGTCCACTGTGATGGTGGAAGTCGTGTGTCAATTCATTGGTAAGGGCAAGACCGGCAAGCAAGGCTCCACCGATCTTCGCACCCAGACTGGTGTGCATACCAGGCACGTTCTTCATATCCACCTCACTGAAGATGTGTGAGAAGAGCTTCATGCGATGATAGTCATCGATGGCCATGAACTTGTCATACTGTTTCTGTGTAATCTCATGGCTGATGCTCTCTCCGTTGATGATCGCTGTCATACGGAACTTGGCCTCGCCTTTGGCATCCTTCTCGATTTCACCTTTTTCATTCCTGACAGGCTCGACCTTGATGTCATCCACGCTGACCTCCCGACCGTGTTTCCCTTCACGATACCATCCCTTTCCCTCATTGAGTTCATACAGGGCATTCCCATCTACATGGGCAACGGAACGGTCTTCAGGTTCAGGTTGAATCTGTCTGCCGTCCATCGGAAGCGCAACATTAGCCTGTTCCAGAATCTGCGTCTGACGGTTGTTCAATCCGGCTTCTACCTCTGGATTGAGCTTGATACCTATCTGCTCCTTCGAATTGAGCATATCCATCGTTATCTTCTCGCTGAAGTCGCCCTTGATGACGTTGTTGAGGATGTCGAGACGCTGTTGGACAGGCACTTCCTTGATGGAATTGCTTGTCAGCTTCTTGACTTCATCCTCAGTCAGGTCATAGACGAAATCCTGCTTGGTGGCAGATGACTGGATGGTCAGGGTTTTCTTCTCAGGATCAATCACGATGCCGTGACTGTCCAGACACTCCTTGAACTTCTCGTTGGAGAAATAGACCTTGGAGGTGATGAGTTCGTTATATGGCTTGGCTGGCTCCGTCCTACGAGGAGCCACTTCCATGGGAGTGATGACGGTCTGGAGGTCGGCCAGCACATCTTGTTTCGGTGGCTGTGCCACAGTCTGCTGTCCTTTGTAGTAGAAACCGTAACCGCCATTCTGCAACTCTCCTGGCTTAATTCTTCCGTCTGGACGGTCAGGAACCATCGGCGCACCCTGCATGAAGAGCGCACCGCCTACACGTCGCATGTGGAAACCGGCTTGCTGTCGGGGTGTCCATCCTAAGAAGAAACGGTCGTGCATTCCCCACATAGGTTGAAGGCCGCGTCTGTCCAAAGGCATACGGCCATACTCACCGACACCAATCCTATAACCGTGAAGTCCCATGGCAACACGTCCGTTGGCATCTCGGGCATGGACGAAGTTCCTTGGGACATAGAAGTCATTGCCGACGAGTGCAGCAAAGGTGTTGTAGGCATTCTTGTTTGCATAATTCGTACCCCAGTCAGTCATGGCCTTCACCTGTTGGGCGGAAACTGGGTAGGTGAGAAGCGGAGAGTCATGCCCCTGAACTGCCAATTGAAAGCCATCGCCCTGACGGATGATATGGGCTTGCATACCGTTACGTCTGAGGATGTCCTGCAGTTCAGGTGACAAATCGCCTCTCATAGGTAAAGCATTGGAGCGTATCGACATGATAGTGTTGTTTAGATTTGACAATCAGGCATTGCCCTCGGCAAGTGCCTTTTCAAGTTCTTCTCCTTTGTAGTCCACGAACTTTTCTGCCGACTCATCGCCAACAGTAAGTCCACGCTTGTTGCAGAACTCTGCATATTCGTCCTGCCATTCTTTGGAGTGATGGTTCACATAGTCGAGCCAGCCAAACTCGCCGCTCTGCTTCTTCTGAACCAACTCACTTTCGGGATAATACTTGTTTGTAGCCATAGTCCATTCTTTATAGGGTTATTGAATTAGGATTAGCGCATGTGTCCCATGCTTCTGAGACCCGCTTTTCGCTGCTCATTCCAAAGCTCTTCGGTATAGTCCTCCTCCCTGACATAATCAAGATTGCCGTCATCGCCCATGACCCAACAGCCATAGATGCCGAAGGTGAACTTGTCCCAGTCACGGGTGCGCTGCTCACTCCACATCTTCGCATCGCCTGGAGATACACGTACTCCAGTGTGGTTGTGCAGGTCGATACCTACAGTGATAGGCTCGTCATCTTCATCACGGAGGAAGGTGACAGGTTCGCCGTTCTGGAGGTTGTTGAACTCGGCATCACTAAGATGGATGTCTTCAGCAATCAGCTGGATATTACGGGCGATAACCTGTGTGGGCGCAGACAAAACCTGTTGGTTTTCCTGATCAATCTGTACGAAGGAGCGTACCATGTTGCCGTTCTGGTCTTCAACGGAAGCAATGATACACTTACCTTTCTCTAAAAGAGTGCGCTCCTGTTCGGAGAACTTGCTGAGGTCTGCTTTCTCTATCTCTGGGTAGAAGAGAGCATCCACATTGCCGTCCTCCTTGCGGATGAGCTTAAAGCGGCTACGACTCTTGACCTCATTGCCGTCTTGGTCAATGACCATAATAGGAAGCACAGGCGAGCGTCTTCCTTCGAGAATGTCATTAGTAACCCTGACAGGAAGGTCTTCAATCATTTCACGGGTCAGACCCAAACGGTCAAGGGTCTGGAATGGAATTTCGTTCTCGTTAAACTGCATTTTCTTAAAATTTTATCAGTTGATGAAACAATTTTGGCTGCGAAGGTACACCATAATTATTCATCTGGGGAGAAGAAAATACTAAATCAGATCGATTTTGAGTCTTGATAACATTTGAGTATAATATTGCAAACGAAATCATACTCAAAACTTATCAAATGTTATAAATCTAACATATTGTCTAAGCTGGTTTTTTCAAGTGAAATACGAGTGCTATCTTTGCAACATGAAAAGGACAATACTCGTTATACTCACGTCGGCATTAGCTCCGTTCGTAAGTTTCGCACAGTTCAACACTATCGGTGATGTCGCAAGTCACCAAACAATCAGAACAATAGAAAATCCTTCAGAACAGAAAGCTGTTCCAAAGGATAGTGTTATGCCGTCAGATTCGGCTTCTATTGGAATTACTGAAAGGATGGAAGGGAAAGAAGAGAGACTGAGAAGGTATCTTAGTGTGTCCTTTCCTTTGAAGAATATTCAGATAAACTCGAAGTTCGGAATGAGAAAGCACCCTATATATCATAGGTATATCATGCACAACGGCATCGACCTTCATGCCCGGCATGAGGATGTCTTGTCGATGCTGCCAGGCAAGGTGCTAAGGGTAGGGTATGATAGCCGTTCAGGTAATTATGTGACAATACAGACCGCAAACTACACGGTCAGCTACTGCCACCTGTCAGAACAATATGTGAAAGTCAATGACTACATCCATGCAGGTGAGCCATTGGGACTAACAGGCAATACTGGAGCTTCTACCGGGGAACACCTGCATCTGACAACAAAAAAGGATGGCAAGGCTTTTGACCCGACCATCCTTATCAATTATATCCGCTCTGTTAAGCTATCATGCTTGAACGTCCTGGCTTTTTGATAATCATTGTTTTCACGTTTCAAGTATTCTTATCAGAATCCTTCAAGCGGATTATTCAATGATTGCTTTTTAGTTTCATATTTGGATGTAACTTCATCAGCAGCATTCTTCAACCTATTATTATATTTCTTGGCGTAGCTCTTACTCAGTTCAACATCCTTGAAACCTTCACCAAGCCATACCCTGTATTTGACATAGTAATTGGAGAGAAACTTATCAATATCTGGAATGTAGTATATGAATCTTGTTACATATCTTCCCGGCATCCAGACATTCGCTGAATAATAGCCTTTCAGATAGAACTTGTGTATGGGTTCATCACCATCCATTTCTAAATCAACAACCTCTCCATTGTCGGTTTTCAGATATAGATGCGGCAATGTTTGATTATCAACAGAGTAATACCCACTTCCATTATACAGGTTTACTACACAATAGTACCCCTCCTTGTCAAGGGCAATGTTAAAAGTGGGCTTCCAATAGCTTCCTACAAAACCGGCTTCTGCTTGGAATGCATCAGAAATAGTCCAACTGGCAAACTTGCTTGGCTTTTGAATAGAGTCATTTGACTCTTCCTGTGCAAAGCATACGATGGTGGTCGCCAACAAAAACAAAATTGAAGCAAATCTTTTCATAACGGTATAGTTTTAGAATTAAAAATCAAAGAAATCGTCATAGTCACAGTCGCAGCTGTCACAACAATCATAATCATCATGGCATTGATGGTCATCGTGATCATCATAACCGTCACCATAGCCTTCGTTATAGCCGTGGTCATAACTTCTGCTTGAACAATCAGATTGGCGATTGTTGTTCTGGTCATTTCTCAGGCAGTTCATTAAAGCTCCGAATAAAAGAAAATCTAATAGTCCCATAGTCTTTCAATTTTTGTTCGACGTGGCAAAGGTAAATCTCTATTATGCAGTCTATCTGCACAGATAAAACAAAAATGTGTTTTTCTTGATTTTTTTCGACTAAGCACAAAAATGGAGCAACTAACCTCACGGTGAATTGCTCCTTACAGCATTTGCTATTATTCAGCGTCTGAAACCTCGGAAATTCAAAGATGTTACCACTCGAATAAGTGCCGATGTCCGCGCCTAATATTGATGGAGTCTCACGACTCGTTGTTTCTCAAATAGTCGCCAAACTATATACGACCTCGGCATTGAGGAATACTTTCCGTTACATATCTACCAACTCTATATCTAAGTATTTAGTCTATATTCCAGTAGGCATCTGGATCGCCATCAAAGATAGTATCTATATCATCATCGCTATATCCCATCTCATCCTGGGCATACGAACCATTGTATCTGTCATATGTTGGCTCATCTTGATCAGGAGAATAGTCATCATAATCTTCATCGTATTCATCAACATATTCATCACCATCTTCATCGTCGTATATTTCACGATAAACAGATGCTGATTCATCCCAAATCCCTGTCTCTTCTGTTTCGTTAAGAGGTTTACTACAAATATTCCTTTCATTTGAGTCTGAGAGATGCTTGTAGTCGCAAATAAACTGTGATATTTCGCTATTAACTCGCCAAACAGATTCTCTTACTTCAGGTGACTGTCCTAAA
>Ga0310786_10006303_pt1 | contig 15825 bp, 13 predicted proteins | sample AusTroGonzalo_MG_FD_203881 | JGI IMG/M metagenome (GOLD analysis project Ga0310786, IMG submission 203881) | Bovine rumen microbial communities from tropical cattle in Woodstock, Queensland, Australia - Gonzalo_03 (v2) (version 2) | ecosystem: Host-associated > Mammals > Digestive system >... | reverse complement strand
CACTTCCTCACCTTTAGTAATACCGGTACCTCCGCACTCTTTACATTTGTTTTTGATTATCTTGCCTTCTCCATGACATGTGGGGCAGACTCCTTGGGTCTGCATCATTCCAAAGATGCTTTGAGTGGTATGAGTTATGACGCCTGAACCATGACATGTGGGACATGTCTCGCTGCCGCTGTCTCCTTCGGCACCAGTGCCATGGCAATGAGAACATGTGATATCTTTTCTAACCTTGAACTTCTTGGTAACACCAGTGTTGATTTCCTCAAGCGTTAGTCTGACCTTTAAGCGAAGATCACTGCCTCTGTGCATTTGAGAACGACCACTGCGTCCACTACTAAAACCTCCGAAGCCGTGTCCGCCAAAGATGTCGCCAAACATCGAGAAGATATCATCCATGTTCATAGACGCTCCGCCGAAACCATCAAAGCCTCCACCAAAGCCACCGCCCATCGGTCCATTGAAGCCAAACTGATCATATTGTTGGCGCTTTTGTGGGTCATGTAGCACGTTGTAAGCTTCTGCGGCCTCCTTAAATTTCTCCTCGGCCTCTTTGTCTCCTGGATTGCGGTCGGGATGATATTTGATGGCTATCTTTCGATATGCTTTCTTTATCTCTTCTTCTGAGGCAGTTTTGCTAATGCCTAATACCTCATAATAGTCTCTTTTTTGTGCCATTTTATTGTCCAACAGCTACCTTTGCGTAGCGGATTACTTTATCGTTAAGTTTATAACCTGTTGCCATGCAGTCAATCACCTTGCCTTTTTTGTCATCACCCATACCAGGTACAAGTGCAATGGCCTCGTGAAGGTTGGTGTCAAAATCGGCATTCTCAGTTTCTATCTTGCTAACTCCTTGATCCTCAAGTATCTTAATGAACTTCTGGTAGATGAGTTCCATTCCGTCGCGCAGAACTTGTGGGTCGTCTGTCTTGGCACCATTGGCAATAGCACGCTCCATGTCGTCAATTACGGGAAGTAATGCAGTGATGGCTTTTGCTCCTCCGTTAAAAATTAACTCTTGTCGCTCTTTTAATGTGCGCTTACGATAATTGTCGAATTCAGCGACTTGGCGGAGGTACTTGTCTTTTAAATCGGCAATCTGAGCCTGCGCTTCTTCTAAGGGGTCTTTCTCTTCTTCGGTCTCTGTGTCTTCAATGGCGTCAGTTTCTGCGGATTTCTCAGCAGCTTCTGTCTCTTTGTTCGTCTCATTGAAACATGACTCTTTATCGGTCAGCACATCTTCTTTTTCAGTATTCATTTTCTTTTCTTCCATAGTTGTCGATGTTTTTAGTTCGTACAGCAAATGTTGTGCCTAAACTTAATCCAAACCGTACATTTTTGCTTTCTGCTCTTTGATGGCTTCATCATAGATGTAGTCATCATAGCTCATCAACTTGTCGATAGTGCCTTTAGGCGTCAGCTCAATGATTCGGTCTGCTACGGTGTTGATAAACTCGTGGTCGTGTGAAGCAAAGAGTATATTTCCCTTGAACTGAATCAGGTTGTTGTTGAAGGCCTGAATAGATTCTAGATCGAGATGGTTGGTGGGGGTGTCGAGAATCAGACAGTTGGCATTCTTCAATTGCATGCGGGCAATCATACAACGCATCTTCTCACCACCACTAAGTACGTTGACATGCTTCAGCACGTCTTCCTCCTTGAAGAGCATACGACCCAAGAATGACTTCATTGTTACCTCGTTGCCGGGACCCCACTGACTGAGCCAATCTACAAGGTTCATCTCGCTTTGGAAGAAATCGGTATTGTCGAGGGGTAGGTAGGCTGTAGTGATAGTGACACCCCATTTATAGGTACCGGCCTGTGCCTCGCGGTTGCCGTTGATAATCTCGAAGAGGGCAGTCATGGCCTTGGGATTGTGAGAAAGGAATACGGTCTTCTGTCCCTTCTCGATGGTGAAGTTCACATTATCGAAGAGTACGGTGCCGTCGGCATCCACAGCCTTCAGTCCTTCTACCTCAAGAATCTGTGTGCCAGGTTCGCGTTCCATCTGGAAAATGATACCAGGATACTTACGTGTAGATGGTGTAATCTCTTCAACATTAAGCTTTTCAAGCATTTTCTTTCGAGAAGTAGTTTGCTTTGATTTTGCCACGTTGGCAGAAAAACGTCGGATGAATTCCTCCAACTGTTTGCGCTTTTCCTCTGCTTTCATCTTTTGGTTCTGAGCCTGACGCAGAGCCAACTGACTGGATTCATACCAGAAAGAGTAGTTACCTGAGAAGAGGGTTACTTTGCCAAAGTCGATATCTACGGTTTGGGTTGATACGGCATCGAGAAAGTGACGGTCGTGAGAAACTACGAGCACACACTGTTCCAGTCCGCTGAGGTACTCCTCAAGCCACTGTACAGTATCGAGGTCGAGGTCGTTGGTGGGCTCGTCGAGCAACAGGTTGTCTGGGTGACCGAAGAGGGCCTTGGCCAACATCACGCGTACTTTTTCATTATTAGAGATGTCAGACATCTGACTGTAGTGTACATCCTCTTTGATACCTAGGTTCTGAAGAAGTTGTGCTGCCTCGCTCTCTGCTTCCCAGCCGTTCATCTCGGCAAACGCCATTTCCAGCTCGGCAGCGCGTACACCATCCTCCTCGCTCATTTCGGGCTTGGCATAGAGGGCCTCGCGCTCCTTCATATTCTCCCACAGTGGTTGATGTCCCATCAGCACCGTGTTCATTACGGAGAATTCGTCGTATTTAAAGTGGTCCTGCTCAAGCACACTCATGCGTTCGCCAGGAAGCATTTCGACGGTACCTTTATTAGGTTCCAATTCTCCGCTGATAGCACGGAGCAAGGTTGACTTGCCGGCACCATTGGCACCGATAATTCCATAAATATTTCCACTAGTAAACTTTAGGTTCACATCCTTGTAAAGAACCTTTTTTCCAAATTGAATCGCCAGATTCGTTACTGTAATCATCTCGTATTTTTCTTCTTAAATTCTTAGCGGGTGCAAAGTTACGTATTTTTTGCGATATATGCAAATTGATATTTATTTTTCTTTTTTTATGGAGATGACTATAATAATATATCTTGATTTGCAAAAAAACACCTGAGTTTCAACTCTCAGGTGTTTTCTTTTCTTATAATTGGATTTACTGATTATAGATTCAAATCTTTCTTCAATGCTTCAATCTTTTCCTCTGCTTTCTTCGTACAACGTTCATAATCGGCTGCGCCAGCGAAGCTTGCGTCCTTAACCTCTGTATAGAACTTGATCTTTGGTTCAGTACCTGAAGGACGTACAGAAACCTTAGTGCCATCCTCGCAGAACCACTGAAGTACATTAGAGGTGTCTGGCATATCAAGCTTGGTGACATTGCCCAGAGCATCCTTAGCCTCAAGGGTCTTATAGTCTTTCACCAGAACGATCTTTGAGCCACCCAGTGTCTGAGGAGGATTGTTGCGGAAGTCAGTCATCATCTGCTTAATCTCATCGGCACCAGTCTTACCTGGACGAACCACGTTGATGGTGTACTCCTTAGAGAAACCGTATTCCTTATAGATATTCATGAGCAGGTCATAGAGCGTCATGCCGTTATCGCGTGCCCATGAAGCAATCTCACAGATCAGGCAGATAGATGCTGGAGAATCCTTATCGCGTACCTTATCAAATGGCAGGAAACCGAAGCTTTCCTCACCACCACCGATATACTTCTTCTTGCCTTCGTTCACACGAATCTCATTGGCAATCCACTTGAAACCAGTATAGCAGTCCATCAATTCTACGCCATTCTTCTTGGCAATCTCAGCGATTACCTCGGTAGTTACGATGGTCTTCACGAGGAACTCGTTACCCTTTAGCTGACCAAGTTTCTTCTTGTTTGCAATGATATACCAGCAGAACATCATACAGGTCTGGTTACCATTCAGAATTTCCCACTCGCCCTTGGCATTGCGGCAAACAATAGCCAAACGGTCGGCATCGGGGTCAGAGGCAATCACCAGGTCGGCATTGAGCTTCGTACCCAGTTTCATACCCAATGTCATAGCCTCAGCATTCTCGGGGTTAGGAGAAACAACTGTGGGGAAGTTGCCATCGATAACCATCTGCTCGGGCACAACGTGGATATTCTGGAAGCCCCAAGAACGCAGGGCCATAGGAATAATCACACGACCTGTACCGTGCATAGGAGAATAAACGATGTTGAGGTCTTTCTGGCGCAGAATCACATCCTGATCTACCATAGCCTCTTTCACAGCTGCGATATAGTCCCAGTCCATCTCACCACCAATAGGAATAATCAGGTCCTTGTTTCCCTGGAACTTCACGTCCTCAATCTTCACCTTGTTGACCTCGTCGATGATACCCTTGTCGTGGGGAGCTAGTACTTGGGCACCATCGTCCCAGTATGCCTTATAGCCATTATATTCGCGGGGGTTGTGAGAAGCGGTGACGTTCACACCGGCCTGACACTTCAATTGTCGGATAGCGAAAGAAATCTCTGGTGTAGGACGAAGACTCTCAAAAAGAAAAACTTTAATACCATTGGCTGAGAAAATATCGGCAACGGTCTCAGCAAACATACGACCATTGTTACGACAGTCGTGACCTACAACCACCGCAGGCTGCATGTTGGGGAAAGCCTTGTTTATATAGTTAGCAAAGCCTTGGGTAGCCATTCCAACAATATACTTGTTCATGCGATTGGTGCCGGCACCCATAATGCCACGTAAACCACCCGTGCCAAATTCAAGGTTTTGGTAGAAGGCATCGATGAGGGCAGTTTTGTCCTCGGCATCGAGCATTGCCTGAACTTCTTTACGAGTCTCCTCGTCGAATGACGGAGAGAGCCATACCTTTGCCTGTGCCTCGCACTGAGCAATGAGTTGTGTGTTATTTTCCATAATAAATTTGTTTTAATTCAGATTATTTGGGGCAAAGTTAATAAACTTTTCCGAAACTCCCAAAAAATAGCTTATTTTATTTCTTTTCTGCTTTTTTAAGCGGTTTGATATAGCGCATGTTGGCTTTGATTTGTCGCTGGCGCTTCTTTATATATTTGCTAGGGGCTAAACTGCTGAAGCGGCGTGGGTTGGGCAAAGTGGCAGCAATCAGTGCACACTGACTTGACGTGAGCTCGCTGGCAGAACAACCGAAATGTTCGTGTGCTACAGCCTCGACACCATAGATGCCTGGCCCCATCTCAATTGAATTAAGATAAACTTCCATGATACGCTCTTTTGACCAGAAAATCTCGATGAGTACGGTAAAGTAGGCCTCTAGGCCCTTGCGCACCCATGAGCGACCTGGCCACAAAAAAACGTTCTTTGCCGTCTGTTGACTGATTGTCGATGCGCCTAGCTTGTTTTTCTCAGGATGCTTTCGGTTGCGTTCGGCCGCCTTCTTAATGGCCTCAAAGTCGAAGCCGTGGTGTTCTAGAAATCGGGCGTCCTCGCTGGCCATTACAGCGATGGGCATGTGGGGCGATATCTCGTCGATGGAAATCCACGTGTGGCTGAGTTTCGCCTCATCGAGCTGGAAAAGACGAATGAACATCAGTGGTGTATAATAGACGGGAAAAAACTTCAGCACTACCACTGTGAGAATGGTAGTGCCGAAGAATATTGCAATAGCCCAAAGGGCTATCTTGTGAATGCGTTGAAATATTTTTTTCAATTGTTTGTCTTCAATTCCAATAATTATTTCAAAGTACCTGCCTCAGCAGCCTGAATCATAGCCTGAGATGCATACATGTAAATCTCTACGCGACGGTTCTGCTGACGACCTGCAGCAGTGGAGTTGTCGGCAACGGGATTGGTTGAACCCTGGCCATCAACAGTGCGAATCTGAGCTGCGCTTACACCCTGTCCCTTCAGATAGGTCTCAACAGCCTTAGCACGCTTAACAGAGAGGGGGTTATTGATGGCATCAGAACCAGTATTGTCGGTGTGGCCGAAAATGGCAATGTCGCAGTCGGCATTGTTCTTCAGTAGCGTTGCACACTGATTAAGAGCAGCCTTAGAGTTTGCGTTCAGGTCGCTTTTGTTGGTGGCAAAAAGAATTCCAGAGTCGAAAGTTAGCTTTACTGCCTGAAGGCCGTTAGCATCGGTAACAGACTCGACTTGAGCGTTCTTGACAGCTTCAGCCTCCTTCTTTACCTTATCCATATGCTTACCAATCAGGGCACCTGTGCCAGCACCTACAGCTGTGCCTACGGCGGCACCTACAGCGGTATTGCCAGCCACTTTACCAACGATTGCACCTAACACTGCACCACCGGCAGCGCCAATTGCAGTTCCCTTGGCCAAATTGTTACATCCAGCCATCACAATTCCTGCACACAAGGTCAGGATCATAACTTTCATCTTTTTCATAATGGTAGTTAGTTTTATTAATTAAATTGTTAAACGTTCATGTATTTCGGGTGCAAAGATAGAAAATAATTATGAATTGAATTACTAATTATTAATTTTTTTGTACCTTTGCACCAAAATTTTGAATTTATTGGATAAATCATGGCAAAAGAATTAAAAGAATTAACAAAAAGGGCTGATAACTATAGTCAGTGGTTCAACGATCTTGTGGTGAAAGCTGACCTGGCCGAGCAGAGCGCTGTACGCGGCTGCATGGTTATCAAACCTTACGGCTATGCCATCTGGGAGAAGATGCAGCAACAGCTGGACAAGATGTTTAAGGAGACTGGTGCTCAGAATGCCTATTTCCCCTTGCTTATTCCTAAGTCGTTTCTGAGCCGCGAGGCCGAGCATGTAGAGGGCTTTGCCAAAGAGTGCGCTGTGGTTACCCACTATCGTTTGCGTGCTAAGGATGATAAGAGTGGTGTGGAGGTTGACCCATCTGCTAAGTTGGAAGAAGAGCTGATTGTTCGTCCTACCTCAGAGACCATTATCTGGAATACCTATAAGAATTGGATTCATTCTTGGCGCGATCTGCCACTAATGTGCAACCAGTGGTGTAACGTTATGCGCTGGGAGATGCGCACACGTCCATTCTTGCGTACTTCTGAGTTCTTGTGGCAGGAGGGTCACACAGCTCATGCTACTCGAGAGGAGGCTGAAGAGGAAGCTCAGAAGATGCTGAAGGTTTATGCCAAATTTGCCGAAGAGTGGATGGCTGTACCCGTAGTGCAGGGTGTGAAGAGTGAGACTGAGCGTTTTGCTGGTGCGCTGGATACCTACACTATTGAGGCTATGATGCAGGATGGTAAGGCTCTTCAGAGCGGTACCTCGCATTTCTTAGGCCAGAACTTTGCAAAAGCTTTTGAGGTTACCTACCTGAATAAAGAGAATAAGCCGGAGTATGTTTGGGCTACCTCTTGGGGCGTTTCTACCCGTTTGATTGGTGCACTCATTATGACTCACTCTGACGATAATGGATTGGTATTGCCTCCAAAATTGGCCCCTATTCAGGTTGTCATCATTCCTATCGCTACAAAACCCGAGCAAATGGAGCTGGTAAACAAGGAGGTGACCCCGATTATTGATAAACTGCGTTCTAAGGGTATCACCGTGAAGTTTGACGATGCAGATAACAAACGTCCTGGATTCAAGTTTGCCGACTACGAGCTGAAGGGTGTTCCCGTACGTCTGGTTCTGGGTGCTCGCGACTTAGAGAATGGTACTATCGAAGTAATGCGTCGTGATACACTCGAGAAGGAAACCCGCAGTATTGATGGCATCGCTGAATACGTTGAGCAGTTACTTGATGATATCCAACAGAATATCTTTAAGAAGGCAAAGGACTATCGCGATGCTCATATTTACGAGTGTGAGAACTACGAGGAGTTTAAGGAAAAAGTTAAGGACGGTGGCTTCTTCCTGTGTCATTGGGACGGCACAGCTGAGACTGAGGCAAAAATCAAGGAGGAAACTCAGGCCACTATTCGCTGCGTGCCTTTCGGTGTTGAACAGACCCCTGGAGTTGATATGGTCAGTGGAAAGCCCGCAAAAGCCCGTGTCATTATTGCTCGTAGCTATTAATAACAGAAAAGGAGTAAGACCCACAAGTTCTTACTCCTTTTTTTGTTTTCTTTTGGTTAAATCAGTAATCCAATGCTTACTAACAGCCCATATATGAAAATGTTGCGGGCTGTTTCGCTTAAGCAATTGTTTAATTCACGCCCTTTCCAGATTCTTTTCATCTTTAGGAAGGTGCGTGTGTGGAGTAGGATATAGAGTAAAGGTAGAATAAAGGCCCACCAATGATTATTCAGTCCGAAGATTATTCCCATGAAAAATGCAATGATACCAATGCCCCAATATAATCCTATTGTGTGTTTTTCTCCAATGCGAACCACCAATGTATGTTTCCCTGCTTGCTTATCTGTGTCTCGATCTCGAAAATTGTTGACCAATAGTAGGGTGTCAATCACTATGCCACAGGCTGTTGCAGCCATTAATACTTCAAATGTTAATGTGTGTAATTGAATATAGTAGGTCATACTAACGGGTATTAAACCGAAGAATATCAAGACAAGAACGTCTCCTAATCCTATATAAGAAAGGTGTGTGGTGTAGAGAAAGCAGAATATCACGCAGAGCAATCCAATGAGAATCATTTCTAATCCTCCGAAAAGTACTAGTGGTAATCCTATGATACAAGCTAGTATTGTTGTTGCTGCAATGGCATGTTTCATAGCCTCTGTACTAATCCATCCTTGAGCGCAAGCCCGTTCAGGTCCTAGACGTGTCTTGCAGTCATCTGTTCCTTTAACATAGTCTACAAAATCGTTAATGAAGTTTGCGTCAATCTGCATGATAAAGGCAAAGAGAATGCAAAGTACGGCTGCCGTCCAAGAGAAAGGCTGGTCTATATAATAGATAGAGTCTTTCCATGCGAGTGACAGTCCTATCATCACAGGGACTGCTGCTCCTGTTAATGTCTTGGGACGGGCAGCTAGAACCCATGCCTTTAAAGAGTTTTTCTTCACTTCCATTTCTAACTTTTTTCTAAAAACGTTTGCAAAAGTAAACAAAATCTTGTATATTTGCAAAATAATCTTTATAATAATGCTGAATAATACCGCAAGTCTCGATTTGGTGGAATTTATTGAAACACAAATTCTACCGCAATATGCCAACTTCGACAAGGCTCATAATATGGAGCATGTCACGCGTGTAATTCGTCGTTCTATCGAGTTGGCGCAGAAGACGGGCGCCGACATGAATATGGTATATGCAATTGCAGCTTATCATGATGTTGGGATGTCCGGCCCTCGTGCCATTCATCATTTAACAGGTGCTAAGATCCTCGCTAACGATGCTCGCCTGAAGAAATGGTTCAGTCCTGAACAAATTAAGATTATGAAAGAAGCAATAGAGGATCATCGTGCATCCGCTTCGCGTGCTCCGAGAAGTCTTTATGGAAAGATCGTGGCTGAGGCTGATCGTGACATCGTTCCCGAGGTAGTTTTTCAACGTACCATTCAATTTGGTCTTGCAAATTATCCGGAACTTGACAAGGAACAGCACTGGCAGCGCTTTGCAAAGCACATGGACGAGAAATACTCGGTCAATGGTTATATAAATCTGTGGATTCCCGGGTCTCCGAATGAAGAGAAATTAAAAGAACTGCGCAACATTATAGCGAATCCTCGTTTGCTGCGCGAACAATTTGATAAATATTTTAAAATGGAAAGCGTATGACTAACAAAGAACTGATGCGACGTGCCATAGAACTCTCTAAACAGAGTGTTCGTAATGGCGGAGGGCCCTTCGGGGCCGTCATAGCCCGCAACGGAGAAATCGTTGCTGAGGGTTCCAACTGTGTAACTATCGACTGCGACCCTACGGCTCATGCAGAGGTGTCGACCATCCGTAAGGCTTGTAAGGCTTTGGGAACGTTTGACCTCTCTGGGTGCGAGATTTTTACGTCGTGTGAGCCTTGTCCCATGTGTTTTGGTGCCATATATTGGGCACATCTCGACAAAGTTTATATGGGTAATGACCGAAAGGATGCTGCAAAGATAGGTTTTGACGACGATTTTATTTATCAAGAGATTGCTCTCGATGCCAAAGATCGTAAGAAACCCTCCGAGGTTCTATTGCGCGACGAGGCATTGGTAGCCTTCAAAATGTGGGACGAGAAGGTGGATAAGACAGAGTATTAAGACTTGGTAGGTTGGAAATGTATGAATAATAAAGGAGAATCTCGACGTTGAGGTTCTCTTTTTTTTTATGAATAGCGCTTGGGATATCGGAAGAGAATGGAGAGGAAGGCGGCTACGCCAATAGCCATTGGATAATAAAGCCAGGGGATGATGGAAATTGGGCTGATGCTGGCTAAACCTGCTGCCATCAACACTTGGGCACCATAAGGCAGTAGTCCTTGAATGGTACATGAGAAGGTGTCAAGTAGTGATGCGCATTTCCTTGGATCTAGGTGGAATTGCTCGCCAATCTTGTGGGCAATGCCACCGGTGGTAATGATGGCAACGGTGTTGTTGGCAGTGCAGAGATTGATGATACTTACCAGTAGAGCAATGGTAAACTCGCCGCCTCGCTTGCCGTTGACATGATGGGTGAGGCTGTTGATGATGAAGTCGATGCCACCGTTGTGTTTTATGAGCTGCAATAGACCACCAGCTAGCATTGTGATGACTATCAGTTCGCTCATCGATACTATACCGTTGCCTATGGCACCAATCCATCCCCATATATCGAAAGTTTCAAGCGAAATGCCGATAATGCCCGTGAGAACTATACCAAGAGTGAGTACGACCATCACATTGAGACCGAAGATGGCGGTGATGATGACTGCTAAATAGGGGAGTACCTTTAATAATTCGATGTTTGTAGCGGCAGTAGGCACACTAATGTCTCGGCCTGCATAGAAATATATAATAAGTAGTAAAAGGGCGGCTGGCATCACGATAAACGAGTTGACGCGAAACTTGTCACTAGTTTTGCAGCCTTGTGTCTGGGTGGCAATAATGGTGGTGTCAGATATAAATGAGAGATTGTCGCCAAAGAAAGAGCCTCCCACTACGATGGCTACCATCATTGCCATGTTGGCATCTGTCTGTGATGCTATGCCTGCGGCAATAGGGGTCAGGGCTACGATGGTGCCCACACTGGTGCCGATGGATAGCGAGATGAAACACGCTGCTAGGAAAAGACCAGCCAGTAGCATCTGACTGGGTAAAAGTGACAAAGTCAGGTTGACAGTAGCATCGATGGCGCCCATGGTCTTAGCTGTATGGGCAAAGGCGCCGGCAAGGATGAATATCCAAATCATTAGCATCATCTCGGCAGAGCCTGCGCCGTGACTGAACACGTTGATACGCTTGCGCAGCTTGCCTGGGGTGATGCCGACAGCGTAGATGCTGGCTATGAGAAAAGCTACGGTAATGGGTACTTTGTAAAAGTCGCGCGCGATGATGCTCGTGATGAGGTATAGTACAACAAATACCATCAGAGGAGATAGTGCCAGCAATCCTTTTCTCATGTTTAGTCCTTATGGTTTTGTTTATAGCGTAACTCCGTTTTTGAAGATGGAAATCTCGCGATAATCATTCTCTTCGTTGTGTGTTTTCTCGCCATTGGCCACAGCCAGTATCTTGTCAATAAACTCAGGAATGAGTTCCTGCATGGTGCGACCCTCGATAAGTTGGCCTGCAGAGAAGTCCACCCACTGGGGCTTGCGCTGGGCAAGGGCAGGGTTGGTGGCTATCTTCATTGTGGGAACAAAGGTCCCAAAGGGGGTACCGCGACCTGTGGTGAAGAGTACTATATGGCAACCGCATGAGGCTAAAGCCGTGGCTGCAACGAGGTCGTTACCTGGGGCCGATAGTAAATTGAGTCCATTGGCCGACAGACGGTCGCCATATTCCATCACACCGCTAACGGGCGCTCGACCGCATTTCTGTGTGCAACCCAAAGCCTTGTCCTCAAGAGTCGAGATGCCGCCGGCCTTGTTGCCAGGACTCGGATTTTCGCCAACGGGTTCGCCGTGACTTAGGAAATACTCTTTGAAGTTATTAATCATCGAAACGGTCTGATGAAAGAGCTCAGGTGTCTCGCAACGATTCATGAGAATGGTCTCGGCGCCAAACATCTCGGGTACTTCGGTCAGCACACTGGTACCTCCCTGAGCTACCAGCCAGTCGCTGAACTCACCTACAAGTGGATTTGCAGTGATGCCACTTAAGCCATCTGAGCCACCGCACTTCAAACCCACACGGAGTTTGGATACAGGTACGGCCACACGCTTGTCCAAACGAGCTTTCTCATAGAGTTTGCGAAGAATCTGCATACCGACTTCCACCTCGTCGCCATCCACCTTTTGGGTCACCATCAGTTGGATGCGTTCGTGGTCATAGTTGCCCAAGAACTTCATGAAGTCGTCTGGCTGGTTGTTCTCGCAGCCTAACCCCACCACCAATACTGCACCTGCGTTGGGATGAAGAACAATGTCGCGCAGAATCTTACGGGTGTTCTCATGGTCTTCGCTCAACTGTGAGCATCCGTAGTTATGGTGCCAAGCATAGATGCTGTCAATATCTTTGCAACTTGTCTCTTCGCGCAATTGCTTTGCCAGTCTCTCGGCAATGCCGTTAACACAACCAACGGTAGGTACAATCCAAATCTCGTTGCGTACACCTACATCGCCGTTCTTGCGGATATAGCCATTGAATGTGCGATTAGTATTCTTGATGGTGAGATTCTCGTTGACAGGTTCGTAGGAATATTCAAGGGTGCCAGAAAGGTTGGTCTTCAAATTGTTTTCATTGACCCATTCGCCACCTTTCATATCCTTAGTAACGTGACCAATTGGGTATCCATATTTAATAATATTCTCTCCTTCTTTTACATCGCGTAACAGGACCTTGTGACCTGCAGGCACGTCTTCGGCAAGGACAACGCGTTCGCCGCCAGCCTCAATCACATCACCTTTTTTCTTTTCTGTCAAGCACACAACAACGGTGTCGGCAGGATTAATCTTTAAGTATGTTTGTAGTTCCATAATCTTTTCTTAGACGTTGTCACGCCTATAGAACTCGATGTTTTCCTTGGTTAGTAGTTCTATAGGCATATAGTTCACAGGAGTTACCTCCTTTTTCAGAACAATGGCCTGAAAGAGAGTCTCAATGCACTGATATCCCTGCATAAAGGCATGCTGGGCAATTAAAAACGAAATACTGCCCTGACGCACACATTCTGCATTCTTGGGCACCATGTCGTAGCCCATAATCTGGACGTTGCGACGGTTGGTGCGTAAAAGGAATTCGCCTACTAGGTGAGCCTTTGAGTTGAATGTAATGCAGTGGTGAATATGCGGGTGGATGGAGAAGAACTCCTCGAGAATCTTGTCGTACTGGGCTTTAGATTCGCCCATCGGCAGATTGACGTCTGTTATTTTAATCTCAGGAAAGTGGTCACGCATGTAGTGGCGGAATCCGGTTTCGCGGTTTGATTGCTGCTTAGAGCCTACATGTCCGTCTTTCAACTGTTTCATCATCATGATCTCTTTCTCTTTCGAGGCGATGAGCATCATCATGCGTGCGGCGAAATATCCACTTTGAAAGGAATCCTGTCCAAAGAAAGCCAGCGGTTTGAGGTCAGGCAGATAAGAGTCGAGTAGTATGAAAGGGATATTTTTATCTGCCAGTTGGTCGGTAAACACACGTGTGATTTCTAGTTTGGCAGGTACTACGATGACACCATCAGGGTTTTGCTCCAAACACTCCTTGGTTGCTTTGATAAAAGATGGACCATTGAAACGTTCGTAGTAGAGCATTTTTAATGAGATATGGAAGTCGCGTCGGCGAGCTGTTGCAGCCTTAACGCCCTGTTCTATCTCGTCCCAATATGCCTCGCTGTCATGAAGCGGTATTATGCAGTAGAATGTGTAATCTTTGTTGTAGGCTAGTGCTGATGCATAGACGTTTGGCTGATAGTCCATCTCAGCTAATGCTTTTTCTACCTTTTCTCGGGCAGATTTTGACACGTTAGGTCTTTCGTGGAGCACACGGTCAACTGTGCCCACTGACACGCCAGCACGCTCTGCGATATCCTTAATTCTAATCTTATCTGTTGCCATAAAAAGTTGTTTGTATCTTAATTTGGTGCAAAGGTAATAATATCCGATTGAAAAACCAAATTTATTGTTGAATTAGTTTTGTTGTATGCGTGGAATTAACTACCTTTGCATATAAAAATGAAAGAACGATGAACTACCAAATCATTATTGATGAATATTATCCTGAAGATAACGAACTGAGAGCTTTGTTGTTAAAGCATTCTAGACAGGTTGCCGATAAGTGTCTAGAGACATGTCGGAAACATCCAGAATTAAATATTGATGAGCCATTTGTTGAAGCTGCAGCTATGCTTCATGATATAGGTGTCCGTTGGTGTTATGCTCCAAGTATTTTTTGTGAGGGACGTGAACCTTATATTCGTCATGGCTTGATTGGTGGTGAACTGCTTAGAAGCAAAGGACTTGATGCTTATGCTTGTGTTTGTGAACGACATACAGGCACTGGTCTTACTCAGGAACATATTATTAGCCAAAAATTACCTCTTCCTGTTCGCGACTTTATTCCTGTTACATTGGAAGAGAAGCTGGTTTGCTATGCGGATAAGTTCTTTTCTAAATCTTCTCCGAATAACGTTCGGACTGTAAAGGAGGCTGCACGAAGTCTTGAGAAATTCGGAAGCGAAGGGGTTGAAAAGTTTATGAAATGGGCTGAAATGTTTGAATAGATGCATAGAAACGGGTAAAAAACGTTAAACTGTAGATATAAACTCCTGTCAGTACACCTCAAACTCCTAACTTTTTCGTAATTTTGCAGTCGTGAAACGCAAGTCGGTCATATTTTTATTTCTTTTCGTCTTCCTTTTTGTGATGGCGGGTGTTCCGTCAATACCTTTTTATGGAAATAGGTATGGGATGACGATAGATGATTCTGCATCTACGAATGATGCCGTATCATCTCTTGATATATCTAAAGCATTATCTATAGTAGATACCCTCCGTAAAGATACTGTTGAGTTAGACTCTCTTCATTTGGCGATTCTTCGCCATAATAAGGCTGTTGACGATTCTTTGACTCAAGATAGTCTAAATAAAACGAAGAAAAATGGCATTGATTCTCCTGTTGAGTTCTCTGCTAATGATTCTCTTGTCTTCGTTGCCTCTACGGGTATGGCAAATCTTTATGGTGACTCTCATGTGAAATACCAGAATATGGACCTGAAGAGTGAGAAAATATATATGTGCATGGACTCTTCCTTGGTGCATGCTACAGGTGCTCGTGATACTGCAGGCGTGATTTTTGGAACTCCAGTATTCCATATGGGTAATGATACATATGAGAGTGATACGATGGCTTTTAACTTTAAAACCAAGAAAGGTCTTATCCAACAAGTATACACAGAGCAGGAAGATGGTTTCTTAACTAGTGAGATATCTAAACGTGATGCTGATGGCGTACTTTATTTGCAGCACGGTCGATACACTACCTGTGATGATCCTCATCCTGATTTCTATATAGCTCTCTCTCGAGCTAAAGTTCGCCCAGGAAAAGATGTAGTCTTTGGTCCTGCATATTTGGTCGTTTGTGATGTGCCACTTCCTTTAGCAATTCCTTATGGATTTTTCCCCTTTACAAAGAGTTATTCTAGTGGTTTTATCATGCCAACTTATGGTGATGAAACCTCGCGAGGTTTCTATTTGCGTGATGGTGGCTATTATTTTGCGTTGTCCGACAAAATGGACTTAAAACTGTTGGGGGAAATATACACCAAGGGCTCGTGGGCTGTTAGTGCAGCTTCTAACTATCGTAAGCGTTATCGTTTTAGCGGATCGTTTTATGCTAGTTATCAGAATTCTGTTGA
>Ga0310786_10006302_pt1 | contig 15828 bp, 16 predicted proteins | sample AusTroGonzalo_MG_FD_203881 | JGI IMG/M metagenome (GOLD analysis project Ga0310786, IMG submission 203881) | Bovine rumen microbial communities from tropical cattle in Woodstock, Queensland, Australia - Gonzalo_03 (v2) (version 2) | ecosystem: Host-associated > Mammals > Digestive system >... | reverse complement strand
AGCAGTTTGCGAAATTTTGGACACGAAGATTTGTGAGGGGTTGCCAAAGAAAAATATTGTGCTTTTTCAAGCTCTTGCAAAGAAAGACAAAATGGAACTTATTTTGCAAAAAGCAGTTGAACTAGGTGTGAGTGAAATTATACCTTTTGAAAGCGAGTTTTGCACAGTTAAAAATTCAGAAAATAAAAAAGACAGGCTTGAAAAAATTGTAATTTCTGCCTGCAAACAATGTGAAAGAAGTGTTCCAATGAAGGTTGAAGAAACTTTGTCATTTGAAAAATTTGTTGAAAGGCTCAAATCTTTCAAAAAACTTGACAGCAATATAATTTTGTTTGCAAACGAGAGGGCTGGGGAAAACTTTGATTTTTCAAAGTTAAAAAGCATTGTCAACATCGCCATTGTCGTTGGGACAGAAGGCGGTTTTTCTCAAAAAGAAAAGGGATGTTTGGAAAAAATATGCGAGTCCATCAGCCTTGGGAAAAGAATTCTTCGAAGTGAAAGCGCCTCAATCGTTTTATGCGGAATTGCAAGCATAATTGGAGAAAACTGATGAAAGCGGTTGTTTTTACTTTGGGTTGCAAGGTCAACAAATACGAAAGTGATAGTCTTGTCCGTTCGTTAAAAGAGATGGGTTATACCGTTTCTGAAAATTTGGAAGAGGCAGATGTTTATATCATCAACACGTGTGCAGTGACAAAAGAGGCAGAGAAAAAGTCTAGGCAGGCGATTGCAAGGTGCAAAAAGTTTAATCCTAATGCAAAAGTTTTTGTTGTGGGTTGTGCAAGCGAAAAAAATGCAAAACAGTTTGACGGAAAGGGAGTGTCTTTTGTTAGAGGCACAGAAAAAAAAGATAAGATTTTGAATTCTTTGGACAAAGTGGGGAGTGAAATTGAACCCATCTCTCTATCATATCAAAATATGAATTTTGCAGAGCAGTCAAGGACGAGAGCATATATCAAAATTCAAGATGGTTGCAACAATTTTTGCACATACTGCATTATTCCATATCTTCGTGGCAGAAGTAGGTCGAGAGATTTGGTTGATATATTGAACGAGGCAAAGACCCTCAATGATGAAGTAAAGGAAATAGTTTTAACAGGCATAAATGTCGCAGATTTCAAAGTTGGCGAAGAAAAGGGACTTTTGAAACTTTTGCAAGAACTCGATGCTCTTGGCAAAAGGTTGAGACTTTCATCTATGGAAGATTGTCTTGTGACAGAGGATTTTGTAAGGGGCCTTTCAAACCTTCAAAACTTTTGCCCACACTTTCACTTATCTTTACAAAGTGGAAGTGAAGGCGTTTTGAAGAGAATGAACAGACATTACACTCCAAAAGAATTTGAAAATTCTGTCAAACTTATCCGCAAGTATTTTCCACTTGCTGGCATAACAACAGATGTCATTGTCGGTTTTTGTGATGAAAGTGATGAAGAATTTGAAGAGACGTATAAGTTTATACAAAAAGTCAAGTTTAGTGATTTGCACATTTTCTCATACTCTCCAAGAGAGGGAACCGTGGCATATAAACTATATAAAGATTTGCCAAGTGAAGTGAAAAAAGAAAGAAGCAAAAAACTCGAAAAATTGGCACAGAAACTCAAAACCGATTTTATAAAACAGAATCAATTTGGAGAAGTTTTGTTTGAAGAAAAAAGCGGAAGTTTTTATGTTGGCTATACGAAAAACTACATAAAATGTTATGTTGAAAGTGAAAAAGATTTAACAAACAAGGTTTTGAAGGTTAAACTGAAAAAAGTGCATTTAGATGGTGCAATTTGTGAAATTGCCCCTTGACAAAAAAAAATATTGTGATAATATGTTTGTATAACAAAGGAGAGGTTATGACGAAAGAAGAAAGAAAAGAAATCTATGCAAAATTGCTTGACAATTTGCAATACAATGAAAACTATGGGATCCCAGAATGTGAGATCAGAAAGAAAATGGCGAAATTTCCAATTTCTGGAAGATTGAAATTTAACGAAGAAAGAATTGACGCCGCTGATTATGACCACAAAGTCCCAGGCAACAGTTATGATGCTGCGCTTTATCTTGTGAAGAAATTTCACGGAGTTATGTTCCAAAAAAAGCACAATGAAAATGTGATACATTATTATGTTGCATATCTTGATGAAAATGGCATTGTTAGAGTTGCAAACCCTGCATCAGATTTCAACACTCCAAAGGAAAGTGATAACAATTGGAGATTGGATATCCCTCTTGAAAACTTCAAACCAAAATCACAATTCCAAACTGAAATCGGAGTTCAACAAATGTTTATTGCAAATTGCGAATCCGCAAGATTAGTATTGAAAATAAACAGCAATCTTATTGTTCATAATTACAATGCATTTTATGGAGAATATCCAAAAAAGAGCAAATTGATCGAACTTAATATCGAACCAAGCACAATAACGGCATTCCTTGCTGAAGACGACGCAAAAGCAGCTTGCAAAGATAATCGCACAAAATAGTTGACATTTTGTTTTGTTGTTGTTATAATATCACAGAATTTAGGAACTAAAAGGTGGTGAGATCACTATGACAATGGTTAAGGTTGGAGAAAATGAAAACCTTGAAAGCGCTTTGAAAAGATTCAAAAGAAAATGTCAAAAAGATGGCATTATTGGAGATATAAGAAGAAAAGAAGCTTATTTGAAACCTAGCGTTGCAAAAAAGAAGAAAAGAGAAGCTGCAAGAAAAAGAAAGAGAAAAAACGGTTAAAACTTTAGTGCGAAACAAGTTCGCACTTTTGTTTTTATAAGATATCGAAAAGACCTTCTATAAAAGGTTTTTCTTCGACAAATATAGACAGTTTAATGCTGTCTTTTTTCTTTGTTAATTTTTGCTTGAAATGTATAATTGACTTGTCATCATCAAATATAGGAGAGAATATGGGAAACAGAACACTTAAAAATCTTGCAGTAAGTGCAAGGAATAGGCTTATACAAAAGAGTGGATGTGTTGTTGGGAAAGCCCAAACATCTGGGCTCGCAAAATTCAAACTTATAACAAGCGAAGACGAAGCGTTTGTTGAAAAAGTTAAATCTTTATTAGAAGAGAATTCAATTTGTCCAATTAAAGAACTTATGGACAAAAAGAAATATGACGAGATGTCTTTTTATTCTAAACAAAAATATTTGCTTGATACGCTTGACAGATTTAATCAAATAAAAAAACAAATTGAAATAGAAAATGAGCGCAAGATTGTTTACTAATTTTTTTTAATGTGATAAAATAAACTTATGAAAAAATTTGACATCAATGATTTGAACGAAGAACAGAAGAAAGCGCTTTTTGCAATCGATGGAGCAATTCTTGTTTCAGCGGGAGCAGGGAGTGGAAAAACAAGATTGTTGACGCACAGAATTGCCTATTTGATTGAAAGTGGCATTTCTCCTTTTTCAATACTTGCAATAACTTTCACAAACAAGGCGACAAACGAGATGAAGGAAAGAGTTGGGTCTTTGGTTGACAATGCGGACAACATTTGGATTTCAACTTTTCACTCTATGTGCGTGAGAATTTTGAGAAAAGATATTGAACATCTTGGAGATGACAGAAACAAATATTTCACAATTTATTCCGAAACGGACAGTGAAAAAGTCATAAAAGATATCTTGCAACGAAGAAATATTGCAGATGACAAATTCAAGAAAAATGTTTTGTATCATCTTTCAAATTGGAAAAACAACATTTTGTCACTTGAGGAATATAAGCACGAATTTTCGGTCGTTCCAGACATAACAAAAATTTGTGGAATAATAAGTGAATATGAAGACACATTGAGAAAGAACAATGCTTTAGATTTTGACGATTTGCTTGCAAAAACATTTATTCTCTTTAAGAAATGTCCCGAAGTTTTGCAATATTATGCAAACAGATTTAGATATATTTTGGTTGATGAATTCCAAGATACAAACTTGGTGCAATATGAGCTTGTAAAAATGCTTGCAAGCGTTCACGGAAACATCTTTGTTGTTGGTGACGAAGACCAATGCATTTATTCGTGGCGTGGTGCAAACTTTCGAAATATTTTAAATTTCAAAAATGATTTCAAAGATGTGCAGGTTTTCAAACTTGAGAGGAATTATCGTTCAAGCAAATCAATTTTGAACAGCGCAAACAATCTTATAAGCAAAAATCAGTCTAGATTTGAAAAAAAATTATGGACAGAGAATGCAGAAGGCAAAAAGCCGGAAGTGTATAATGCAATCGACGAACGAGACGAGGCGTTGTATGTTGCTTCAATGATAAAGGCGTTTGTCGCAAGAGGAAGAAGCTATAGTGATTTTGCAGTTTTGATGAGAGTGAATGCTCTTTCACAGAGTTTGGAAGAGGCGCTTTTGTCATACAATATTCCACATAAAATTTATGGCGGGTTTAAGTTCTATGAAAGAGCAGAAGTTAAGGTTGTGCTTGCATATTTGAGACTTTTTGTAAATCCCAAAGACGATGTTGCTTTTGAAAAAGTTATAAACTTTCCAAAGCGTGGCATTGGTGAAGGAGCGATAAGCAAAATAAGGGACTGTTCAGAAGGCGATTCTCTTTTAAATACAATTTTGTCATATAAGGTTGAACACGAAAAAGCATTGTTGAACAAGGTGCAACCATTTATTGATGCTTATTGGCAACTTTCATCGCTGAGAGAAACTCTTTCGCTCAGTGAGTTTGTTGCAAAAGTGATTGAAAAGTTTAATATTAAATCGGCATTTATGCCACTTGACGAAGAAAATCAAAACAAACTAATGAATATAGATTCTCTCATTTCAGCAGTTGAAACTTATGAAAAAGACAACCCAGATGCAAAACTTGAGGACTACCTTGAAAATGTGACATTGACTTCCGAACTCGACACTTTGGGAGAAGATGGCAATGTCGTGCTTGCAACAATTCACGCAGTGAAAGGGCTTGAATTCAAAATCGTTTTTATTGTCGGGGCAGAAGAGGGAATTTTCCCACTTGAAAAGAGTATTTATTCCACGAGTGAACTCGAAGAAGAACGTCGACTTATGTATGTGGCAGTTACAAGGGCAGAGGAGCTTGTTTACATCACTTATTGCACAAAAAGATATATGTATGGCAAAAATAATTTTCAAATGGGAAGCAGGTTTATAAAAGAGCTTGGACTTTTGAACAGAAATGTTGTCCAAGCAGAAAAAAAACCAGCAGTTGACGACATTGGGTCGTTCTTTAATAAGGCAAATTGGAAAGCACAAGAAAAGAAAGAAGAGTTGCCGGAAAAAGATGTTTCCAGATATAGAGTTGGACAAAGGGTTGTGCATCCAAAGTATGATGTTGGGCAAATCGTTTCAATATCAGATGATGGTCTTGTTGGAGATATAGAATTTGAAAGTTTTGGCAAAAAGAGTTTGATGCTTAACATTGCAGACTTAACGATTTTGGAGGGAGAAGATGAATAAACAAGAGAGAATGGATTTTCTTGTAAAAGAGATTGAAAAGCACAACATAAATTACTATGTTCTTGACAACCCAACAATTTCTGACAAGGAATATGACAAACTATATTATGAGCTTGTTGATCTTGAAAAAGAACTTGGTTTTTCTTATCCAAATTCTCCGACACATAGAGTTGGTGGCGATGTTCTTAAAGGGTTTGAAAAAAGAAAACACGAGGTAAGGCTTTACAGTTTGAACAAAGTTAGGTCGATTGAAGAACTTGGACAATGGATTGAAAATATGAAAAAGTTTTCACCAAACACACTTTTTGCTCTTGAATATAAATATGATGGGCTTCAAATTGTGCTTGAGTATGAAAATGGTTTGCTTAAAAACGCAACCACAAGAGGAAACGGAATTGTGGGCGAAGATATCACTGCGCAGGTTAAGACAATAAAAAGCGTGCCACTTGAAATTCCTTTCAAGAACAAATTGATTGTTCAAGGGGAAGGAATGATGACACTTTCCAACTTGAAAAAGTATAATCAAACGGCGGAAGAAAAACTTAAAAATGCAAGAAATGCAGCCGCTGGAGCGATAAGAAATCTTGATCCAAAGGTGACGGCAAAGAGAAATTTGGATTACTTTTGTTATTCCATACTTTTTGCAGAGGGACAAAAGTTTTCCACACAAGTTGGAATGCACCAATTTCTGATTGACAACAAATTCAAGACGGGAGACTTTTTTGCAACATTTTCGACTATTGATGAGGCGAAAGAGTACATTTACAAAATTGATGAAAAAAAATCTAAACTTGACATACTTATTGACGGACTTGTTTTCAAAATCAATGACGTTGGAGCGAGAGAAGAGATTGGCTGGACAGAAAAGTTCCCAAGGTGGGCAATCGCTTTTAAGTTTGAAGCAATGGAAGTTTCGACAAAACTTTTGGACGTGACTTGGCAAGTTGGAAGAACGGGAAGAATAACGCCTATAGCAATTTTGGAGCCTGTTGATATTGCAGGGGTAACGGTTCAAAGGGCGACCCTTAACAATATTGATGATATTAAAAAGAAAAAAGTAAGAATTGGCGATAGAGTTTTTGTGCGAAGAAGCAACGAGGTTATCCCAGAAATTTTAGGAGTGGCGGAGGAAAGCGAAGATGCAAAAGCGATAAACGAGATAGAACTTTGTCCATCTTGTCATTCGGTTCTTGTGAAAAAAGGGCCAATACTTTATTGTGAAAACAAAGACGGGTGTAGAGAACAAATTGTTGACAGACTGACTCATTTTGTGAGCAGAAATGCTTTCAATATTGAAGGTTTTTCGGTTAAAACAGCCGAAACACTCTTTGATAAATTAAATTTAAGAAAATTGTCTGAGATTTTTGTTTTAACACAAGAGGATTTGCTAACTCTTGACAAAGTTAAAGACAAAAAATCAAGCAATCTTATTTCACAAATTGAAAAGTCAAAAGAAATTGAACTTTTTAGGTTCTTGTATGCACTATCTATAGGCGAAGTGGGGATCAAAACTGCAAGGGATATTGCAAATAACTTCAGAGATTTGAAAAGTGTTATGTTTGCAACCGAGGAAGAGTTTGCAAGCATCGATGACATTGGCTCGGTTATAGCAAAAAACATTGTTGAATACTTCAAGGACGAAGAGAACCTAAAAGAAATCAACACCCTTATTGAAAAAGGCGTAAAAATCAAAGAAGCAGAAAAGAACGAAAATCAAAAATTTGCAGGATTGAAGTTTGTTTTGACAGGCACTTTGTCATCTTTTACAAGAGATGAGGCAAGTGAAATTATTCTTTCAATGGGCGGGCAAGTTTCCTCTTCAGTTTCAAAATTGACTAGCTATGTTCTTGCGGGCGAAAACGCTGGTTCAAAACTCACGAAAGCACGCGAACTTGGGATTCAAGTGATATCTGAAAACGATTTCAAGAACTTGATAGAAAATTGAATTTAAGTATTGACTTTTTGCTGCATTTCTGGTATAATAAAAGTGTTAATAAGAGGAGACGAAAATGGATAAAAGACAAAAAGACATTCTTGCCTCAATGAAGAGGGATAAGAAGAAAAATTTCGAAGATTTTGTTAATCTAAACATCACTGCATTGAAAGAGACTTATGGAATTAGCGACAAGGATATGTCAGACAGAGAATTTACATTGAGCTTGACAGGAATGACACCTTGTTTCATTGACCATTATGATTTCAAATTGTTTTCAAGTGTATATGCGAAAGAACTTGTTGACCAAGTGAAAATTTTCAGCGTAGATATGGTTGAACAAGGGATCTACTCAAAAGAAGGAATTATGGGTGATATGGAATATACACAAGATGTTATCAAAGGGAAATCGGCGCTAAGAGCAGCATACAACAAAAACAGAAACGCACTTAATGCAAGATATCAAGATTTAGATGCAAGAAAACTAGGTATGAGGAAAATGTGATGACAGAGAAAGAAAAGAAAGAAGCAATTGCTTTAATAAACAAAAAATGCGATGAAATCAAAAAGATGATTGATCAAATCTACAAAATCGCAGATGAGTTGAAAGATTAAATGAAAAAACCACAAGAAACGCTTGTGGATTTTTTTTGTAAAAATATAATAAAAATATGTGAAAAACGCTTGACAAGGGATTTGTTCTTATATATAATATCAACGTATTTCTGTTGTCGAGAGATATATGCCTTTGAAATAAGCGCATAAACAAACAACAAGTGTTGACAAAAATGCTAGTTGGTCATCACTGATTTGGGATTTCCCCAAAGTTGCGAAGAAGTTGCAATTGTGTTGTTCATGTTTACAAGAAGGGATTTTCACTGCCATCTGGCAGAGTAAGACAAAATTTTGCATAAGTTAGCATTTGGCTGATATTTTTTTGTTGAATGAAAACTTATAGCTTGAAAAGGAGGAAATGGAATGCCTACGTTTAATCAATTGGTTAGAAAGGGAAGAAAAAGCTTCGACAAAAAGTCAAAGTCACCACTTCTTGAAGAATGCCCTCAAAAGAGAGGAGTTTGTCTTTCAGTGAGAACTGCAACTCCAAAGAAACCTAACTCTGCTCTCAGAAAAATCGCTAGGGTTAAGTTCTCGAACAAACAAGAAGGAACTTGCTATATCCCAGGTGAAGGACACAACCTTCAAGAACACAATGTTGTGCTTGTTCGTGGCGGAAGAGTTAAAGACCTTCCTGGTGTTCGTTATCACATTATTCGTGGAACACTTGACACTGCTGGCGTTGCGAACAGAAAACAAAGCCGTTCAAAATATGGTGCAAAAAGACCTAAAAACTAATTCGCTATTAGCGTAAAATCAAAATCTCAAACGAAAGTTTGATTAAAAGGAAAGAAAAGATATGCCAAGAAGAAATAGTGCCGTAAAAAAACCTGTGCTTCCTGACCCAAAGTTTAATAGCGAAACAGTTACAAAACTTATCAACCAAACAATGGTTAGTGGGAAGAAAGGACTTGCACAAAGAATAGTTTACAGTGCATTTGATATTATCAAAGAAAAGACAGGACTTGAAGGTGTTGAAGTTTATAACCAAGCACTCGAAAACGTTAAACCTGTTCTTGAAACAAAGGGAAGAAGAGTTGGAGGAGCTATGTATCAAGTTCCAATCGAAATTCGTCCTGAAAGAAGACAAACTCTTGCAATCCGTTGGCTTGTTACTTTCGCAAGAAAGAGAACGGGTGAAAGAGGAATGGAAGCAAAACTCGCTGGTGAGATCATTGATGCTTACAACAACACTGGTGCATCAATCAAAAAGAGAGATGAACTTCACAGAATGGCTGAAGCAAACAAAGCTTTTGCTCATTACAATTGGTAATAGGTTTGTTTATTCCTTAAAAAATAGACAAAAATTTAAAATAGGAGAAAAAATATGGCCCAAGATTTAACAAAAACCAGAAACGTTGGAATCATGGCTCACATCGATGCGGGAAAAACAACAACAACCGAAAGAATTCTTTTCTACACAGGAAAGAGTCACAAAATCGGAGAAGTTCACGATGGTGAAGCAACAATGGACTGGATGGCCCAAGAACAAGAAAGAGGAATCACAATCACTTCTGCTTGCACAACTTGCCAATGGAAAGGACACAAGATCAACATCATTGACACTCCAGGACACGTTGACTTTACAGTTGAAGTTGAAAGATCTTTGAAAGTTCTTGATGGTTCTGTTCTCGTGCTTTCTGCTCGTGACAAAGTTCAACCACAAACTGAAACAGTTTGGCGTCAAGCAACAAGATACAAAGTTCCAACGATTATATATGTTAACAAAATGGACAGAGATGCTGCGGACTTCTTTGCTTGTTTGGATTCAATTAAACAGAGACTTAAAACAAATCCTCTTGCAATCCAAATGCCTATTGGAGAAGCGGAAACTTTCCAAGGAATTATTGACCTTCTTACAATGAAGGCTGAAATATATAAAGATGACCTTGGACAACAAATTGAAATAACAGACGTTCCTGCAGGACTTAAAGCAAAAGCGGAACAAATGAGAAGCGAACTTGTTGAAAAAGTTGTTGAAACAGATGACAAACTTCTTGAAAGATATTTTGAAGGAGATGAGATTTCTGTTGATGAACTTAAAATTGCAATAAGAAAAGCCTGCATAGCAAAAACTTTAACTCCAGTGCTTTGCGGATCATCTTATAAAAACAAGGGTGTTCAAATGCTTCTTGATGCGATGGTTGAATATCTTCCATCTCCACTTGACATTGACCACATAAAAGGAATCAACCCAGACACAGGAGCAGAAGAAACCAGAGAACCATCTGAAAACGCTCCACTTGCTGGACTTGCATTCAAAATTATGACCGACCCATTTGTTGGGGGACTCACATTCTTCCGTGTTTACAGCGGTGTGCTTAAAGCCGGATCATATGTTTATAACTCAAACAATGGAAAAACAGAAAGAGTTGGACGTCTTATCCGTATGCACGCAAACAACCGTCAAGAAATCACAGAGGTTGGGGCTGGAGATATCGCTGCGATTGTTGGACTTAAAGACACGATCACAGGACATACTCTTTGCGATGAAAAACACCCAATTCAACTTGAAAGTATGCAATTCCCAGAACCAGTTATCCAACTTGCAATCGAACCAAAAACAAAAGATATGCAAGAAAAGATGGCTCTTGCTCTTGCAAAACTTATGAGAGAAGACCCTTCATTCAGAGTTACAACAAATCAAGAGACAGGACAAACCCTTATTGCTGGAATGGGAGAACTTCACCTTGAAATTATCGTTGACAGACTTTTGCGTGAATTCAAAGTTGAAGCGAACGTCGGAGAACCTCAAGTTTCTTACAGAGAAACAATCAGAAAACCTGTTAAAGCAGAAGGAAAATTCATTCGTCAATCTGGTGGTAAGGGACAATATGGTCACTGCGTGATCGAAATGGAACCACTTCCAGCAGGTTCAGGATATGAATTTATTGACAAAACGGTTGGCGGATCAATTCCAAAAGAATACATTCAACCTGTTAACAACGGAATTATTGAAGCAAAGAAGAGCGGTGTGCTTGCAGGATACGAAACAGTTGACTTTAGAGTTACTCTTATCGACGGATCATATCACGAAGTTGATTCTTCTGAAATGGCCTTCAAAATTGCTGGTTCACTTGCTTTCCAAGATGGATGCAAGAAGGCAGACCCAGTTATACTCGAACCTATTATGAAAGTTTCAGTTGAAGTTCCAGATGATTATCTTGGAACAGTTATGGGAAATCTCACTTCAAGAAGAGGTGTTTTGACCGGTAACGAATCAACTGCGGGCGTTCAAATAGTTAACGCAGAAGTTCCACTTGCAGAAATGTTTGGATATGCAACTGACCTTCGTTCACAAACACAAGGAAGAGGAAACTACGTTATGGAACCTCTTAAATATCAAGAAGTTCCAAGATCAATTGCTGAGAAAATCATTGGAAATAGGGCGAAAAAAGACTAATTTCATTTGACAACCTAAGCAAAATAAAAAAAATATGAAAAAATATGTAAAAATGCTTTGAAAAAAAATAAAAGTATGCTAAAATATCAAAGTAAATCAAATAAAGGAGAATTTATAAAATGGCAAAAGAACAATTTGACCGTGCACTTGAACACGTTAACATTGGAACAATTGGACACGTTGACCACGGTAAAACAACATTAACTGCGGCTATCTGCCGATACTGCGCACTTCTTGGAAACGCAGATGCTATGAAATATGAAGATATTGACAAAGCACCAGAAGAAAAAGCTAGAGGAATCACAATCAACACGGCTCACGTTGAGTATAAAACAGCAAAAAGACACTATGCTCACGTTGACTGCCCAGGACACGCTGACTATGTTAAAAACATGATCACTGGTGCTGCTCAAATGGACGGAGCTATCCTTGTTGTTGCTTCAACAGATGGACCTATGCCTCAAACTAGAGAGCACATCCTTCTTGCAAGACAAGTTGGTGTTCCTTACATCGTTGTATTTATGAACAAAGTTGATCAAGTTGATGATCCTGAACTTCTTGACCTCGTTGAGATGGAAATCAGAGATCTTCTTACTGAATACGGATTCCCAGGAGACAAAACTCCAGTTATCAGAGGATCAGCTCTCAAAGCAAATGAAGCTTGTGACAGAAATGATGTAAACAGCCCAGATCTTAAACCAATTCAAGAACTTCTTGATGCTGTTGACTCATATATTCCATCACCACAAAGAGACACAGACAAACCATTCCTTATGCCTGTTGAAGATGTTTTCACAATCACAGGAAGAGGAACAGTTGCAACTGGTAGAGTTGAACGTGGAACAATCAAAATGAACGAAACTGTTGAAATCGTTGGAATGGGAGCAAAGAAACAAACTGTTGTTACAGGAATTGAAATGTTCAGAAAACTCCTTGATGAAGCAAGAGCCGGAGATAACGTTGGTCTTCTTCTTCGTGGAATTGACAGAGCAGACATCGAAAGAGGACAAGTTCTCTGCAAACCTGGAACAATCAACCCACACACAAAGTTCACAGCTCAAGTTTACGTTTTGAAGAAAGAAGAAGGTGGACGTCATACTCCATTCTTCAATGGATATAGACCACAATTCTATTTCAGAACAACAGACGTTACTGGAACAATTGAACTCGAAAAAGGTGTTGAAATGGTTATGCCAGGTGACCACGTTACTATGACAATCACTCTTATCACACCAATCGCTATTGAACAAGGTCTTAAATTCGCTATTCGTGAAGGTGGAAAGACTGTTGGTTCAGGTGTTGTTTCAACAATCATTGAATAATTTTAAAATAAACAAAAAAGAAGGATTTTTCCTTCTTTTTTTAATATAAACAGACGATATTGACATCACGTGTTGTTTATGTTATAATTGCGTAGGAGTAAAAAAATGAAGAAATATGAATTGACAAACGGAGAATTAATCAGTGAAAGAAAATTGCTTAAAAGTGTTTGTGCGGGCAAGCTTTCTTTGGGAGTGATTAAAAATCCTGATCAATTATTTTATGACAAATTGTTTAAAAAAACAGAACTTTTGCATATTATTCCAAAAGAATATATTCAAGAGTGGATGGTTAACAGAGTTGTTGAAACGGAAGAAATAAACACATTGTATTATTATTCAAACAATCAAATTTTGAGAAGCATCCTTGCTTTACAAGCCATTCCAAGCAAGTTTTTGACAGCAGAAGTGCTCCTGAAAATTGCCGATATGAAAAAAATAGGCTGTTTGACAATCCCACAATTTCAAGGCATTCCACATGAAGAGATTATGACATTTGCAGATAAATGTCCTAATATGTTCTATATGTTGCCAATAGGAGTGTTTAACGAAGAAGAGCAAATGAGTTTCATAAAAAGAGGGTATAAAATAATTGACAAAGTAAATCTAATGAAATTATACGAAAACCCAAGAATTGAATACGTTGGGCAAAACCCTTCTGCAGTGCGTTGGCTTTCAGATGAACACTTTTTATCTGAGCAAAAAATGAAACCTTATATTGCTTCAATGGCATCTCACTTAAACGAACTCACAAAAGACAAAAACAATTTTGAAAAGAGTGAAAAAAGAATTGAAGAATTTAACGATGCTTTAAACTTCATCAATCAAAGACGTTCAGAAGCATTGATTGCCAAAAGAGCAGAAGAAACTTCTGACAAAAATGAAGAAATTTATGATTACAGACCAAAACAAAATTGGGGAGAAGAAAAACGAAAATAACATATCTTTTGATATGTTTTTTTGTTGCCACAATTGGTTTTTTAACATTTTTTAATTTTCTTTTGATTTTTGCTTAAAAATGTGATATTCTATAACAGAATAGAGGTGTTTTATGGGCTTTTTTGGAAAAATGATGAGTGCTATTGGCTTTCAAAGTGCAGAAGAGAAACCTAAGAAAAAAGATAAAAATTCAGCAAAAAAGGCATCATATGATTTAAGAAAACAAGAAAAGCAAGAAAAGATTGACAACATCGACGGAATAAGAGTTTTTTACCCAGAGGAAATTGCAGAAGTAAAGGAAATTTTTGAGTATTTCAAAAAAGGTGAACCCGTTGTCATAAATTTTGAATATGCAGATGAAATTGAAAGTGCCAAAATCAAAGCATACTTTTATGGTGTGGCAGATGCGTCAAATGTTAAGTTTTTGAGTATTGATAGAGAAAAAATGTATATATTGCTGCCAGAAGGAGTCGACGTTGAAAATTAATAAATTGTTTTATTATGTTGTTTTGCCTGTTTTTGTTGGAATTGTTGCGATTGACCTTTTGACAAAAAGTTTTATTGCTGACAGGTTGGATGGAAATATAGTCGCTGTGATTCCAAATATTTTTAACTTTTTGTATGTGAAAAACTTTGGTGCAGCGTGGAATATTTTTTCGGGGGATAGGACATTTCTGATCATAATTTCTCTTGCTTTTGTTGCACTGCTTGCAATTTTCTACATTGTTGAAAACAAGAGGGGTGTTTTGTTCCAAATAGGGATTGGATTACTTCTTGGAGGAGCAGTTGGAAATTTAATTGACAGAATTTTTCTTGGATATGTTAGAGATTTTATCCAATTCGATTTCTGGAAAACTTTTCCTGTTTTTAATATAGCTGATTCGGCAATAACAATAGGAATTGCTTTGCTTGCAGCCCATATGATTGTTTCGTTGTTTAAAGGTGAAAAAAATGGTAAAAAAGCTTGAAATTAAAGAAGAAAACAAGGGAAAAAGATTAGACGTTTTTATTTCTGAAAACATATCTGATTTCACGCGTTCATATATAAAAAATATGATTGAAAAGGGCAATGTTTTGGTAAATAATGGCATTGTCAAATCGGGCTATAAGTTAAGAGAAGGTGACAAAATTGAAGTGAATATTTTGCCTCCCGAGAAACTTGAAGCGAAGGCAGAAAATGTTGACTTTGAGATTGTTTATGAAGATGAGGATCTCCTTGTTATAAACAAACCTCAAGGACTTGTTGTGCATCCTTGCTCTTCGACAAAATCTGGAACACTTGTCAATGGGCTTCTTGCAAAAGTTAAAGATTTAAGTGGGATCAATGGCGTTTTAAGACCGGGAATAATACACAGGCTTGACAAGAACACGTCAGGGCTTATGCTTGTTGCAAAAAATGATTTTTCACATAAGGTTTTGTCTGAACAGATAAAAAATAAAACCTGCCACAGAACATATTTGGCACTTGTTGACGGGCATTTGAAGAACTCGGAAGGGAAAATTGAAACATTTATTGATCGGAACAAAAAAGACAGAAAAAAAATGGCTGTGTCTGATAGTGGAAAATGGGCTGTGACAAATTACAAAGTTCTGAAAGAATATGAGAAATACAGCCTTGTTCAGTTTGATTTACAGACCGGAAGGACTCATCAAATAAGGGTTCACAGTGCATTTTTGGGGCATCCAGTCGTTGGTGATGATGTTTATGGCAAAAAATTAAACTCATTAGAAGGTCAACTTTTGCACTCGTATAGGATTTCATTCGTCCATCCAAAAAAGCAGAAAACGTTGGTTTTTGAGTGCAATTTGCCCAAATATTTTGAAGATTTTATAAAAAAAACAAAATAATTTGTTAAAATCCATTTACAAATTCTTAAAATTATTATAAAATGTAAGTGTAAAGGAGAAAGAATTATGAAAGATACGGCAAAATACGGACGTAATTCAGAAATAATTTGGCACGACAGAAAAAGAACCTTTTTGGGACTACCTTGGTCTTTCACGCGTTATAGACTTGTAAAAGACAAAGAAAACAAATGGTGCAAGATTTATTCAGAGATAGGGCTTTTATATACAAGCCTTGATGAAATCAATTTATACAGAATAAAGGATATTGCCCTCCATCAATCATTGTTTGACAAGATGTTTGGCACGGGAACTATAACACTTTACTCAAACGATTCGGCTGCTCCTGTTTTT
>Ga0310786_10006300_pt1 | contig 15829 bp, 15 predicted proteins | sample AusTroGonzalo_MG_FD_203881 | JGI IMG/M metagenome (GOLD analysis project Ga0310786, IMG submission 203881) | Bovine rumen microbial communities from tropical cattle in Woodstock, Queensland, Australia - Gonzalo_03 (v2) (version 2) | ecosystem: Host-associated > Mammals > Digestive system >... | reverse complement strand
TATACGATTTGCTTCTTCATAACAAGGATGCCTATGTAGAAAAAATCGATGCTTTGTGTAAGGATATTATGACACGTTTTAATTATATCAAAACGGCTTCTGTAGCAGCTGCTATTCTATCCTTAATAACAGGGTGGTGTCCTATTTTAGATAAGAAGTTTGTACCCGTTGATAAAAAGTTCAACAGTTTTACAAAGGATGATATGTTCGATATACTTGATATATTGTCACCATTGATTGATATCTTTATGGCAGAATTGGGGACAATATATGGAATCGAACTACCAGTATTTTGGGCGTGTATTCATTCTGCTATAAATTGTTATAAACACTTTAATAAATATTAATTGTTATGAAAACCAAACTTTTATCTCTTCTGCTTGCCATAGTGACAGGCATAGGAACAATCTTTGCCCAAAAAGTAAAAATCGGCGAGTTGTATTTCAACCTTGATGTTAACAAACAAACGGCAGAGGTAACATGGGATAGAGATGAGTCTTATTATAATTATTCAGACTTGACAATCGTCAATATTCCTTCTTCTGTCACTTATAATGAAATCGAATATCCTGTTACTTCAATTGGAAAGAAGGCTTTTTATATGAGCGAAGGCTTGACATCCGTCACCATCCCTAACTCCGTCATTTTGATTGGCGATTATTGTTTCTATGATTGCAATGGATTGAAATCGGTTACTATTCCCAACTCTGTCACTTCGATTGGCGATGGAGCTTTTTGGGGTTGCACCGGTTTGACATCGTTTATCTGTGAAGCTAATACACCACCAACCTTGGGCAATTATACCCTTGCCAACACATCTTGCCTCATATTTGTTCCTTGCGGCACATTGAAAGCCTATCAGAGGGCAGGATGGCCTAGGGTGCAATACGCTGCACTACCTTACAAGATAACGATTCATTGTGATACACAAAAAGGAGCTGTGACGCCCGAATCTCCAGCTACAATTTGCGATAAAGAGTTAAAAGCTATTCCTAATAGAGGATATGGTTTCGCTAAATGGTCCGATGGTAATACGGACAACCCGCGTATAATTGAATTGACGCAGGATACTACCTTAGAAGCAGTATTTGACTATCTCAAGGAAGGCAAATGCGGCAAGGATAATGTTCTTGCTTGGACCTTCGAACCAAAAACAATGGCATTGGAAATCACCGGCACAGGAGCCTTGTCTGACAACTATACCTACGGCGCATTCATTGAATCCGTAACCATCGGAAAAGGAGTAACCCTGATTGGCGCCGATGCTTTCCGTGATTGCAACAAACTGAGCAGCATCCTTATCGGTACCGGCGTGAAGGTGATAGAAGAAGGTGCATTTTACGGATGTTCTTCCATTAAGGTCATTACCTGTTACAGTATGCGTCCGCCAACGGTAAACAACGCATTCCAAAACTTGGATTACAGCACAATTGTCTATGTGCCTGCGGATTACCTGAACACCTATAAGATGCATGATTTCTGGGGCTTATATGATGTCCGTCCGTTAGGTGCCACAACCACCGAAACAACCGAACTGAAAGTGGATCCGGAAGGCACGACTGCGGATATTGTCTGGCCAATAGTCGTTGATGCAACCAGTTATGAGTTGGTCATCAAGGACAAGGACGGCAATGTCGTTTGCACACTAATCTTCAATGCCAAGGGACAATTGACACAGATTGCCTTCAATGCACCTGCACGCAATAATGCGCCCCAACAGGCACAGGCAAGCGGTTTCGCATTTACCGTGACAGGCTTGAAAGAAGGTACATCGTATGACCTGACAATAACCGCCAAGGACAACAACGGAACCGTTTTGGATGAAAAGACCATGTCCTTCACCACCAAAGGTACGGAAGGCATCAACTCTGTCTCTGTCAATAACGCTGCCGTACAGAAAGTATTCCGCAACGGTGTGCTGTACATCCTCCGCGACGGCAAGATCTATACTGCCACGGGCGTAGAGGTGGAATAGAAGTTGGACCGCCTGCGGCTGTTGGAGGTTAGAAAAGTACTCTCTGTCTGTTATTTGCAGGCAGAGAGTATTTTTGGTTTGTCTTTTCGAGTCGCAACCGAGACGCTACCGAGACGCAACCGAGACGGTAAAATAGCAGACCTTACGCTGACGTTACGCCGAGGATAGAAATATAGAAATGGCAAAAAAACTGATTTTTTTTGAGCCAATTCATCAAAAAGAGATTTATTTTATGTCGAAAAGTTCGCTACTAAAAGTTCGTGTCGAAAAAGAGGGTGATGGATCAGGGTGTGAAAAGGAGGAAAATGTATAAAAAATGTGATAATTATTCGTTGGTATTTGCGTATATTGAGAAAAAATTGTACCTTTGCCGCCGATTTGTAAAATGAAACACTATGAAACATTGTTTTAGCAAAATGCTTGCAATAAGTTTGGCGGTGATGTTGGTTCTGCCGGTAGCGGCGAAAAAGCAACAGCAGCCGCAGGCAACTGATTCCACAGCGACAGAGGAACCGGTAAAAAAGCCCAAGAAACAAAAGAAACCGCAGGAAGTGGACTCTCTCGGGCGGAAAATCAAAACCGGTTGGAACTTTGGTATTCTGCCATCTATTGCGTATGATGCCGATTACGGATTTCAGGGTGGTGTGTTGACGAATGTGTATTACTACGGTGACGGTTCTCAATACCCTGAGTATATCCACTCGCTGTATGTAGAGGCGGCTTATACGACGAAGCACCACGGCATATTCCGTTTCAACTACGATTCGAAGTATCTTATTCCGGGTTATCGTCTGACGTTGGATGCGACGTATCTTCCGGACGCCATGTGCGACTTTTACGGCTTTAACGGCTTCCAATCAAAGTACCACTACGACTGGCATAACTGGTCCAAGCAGCCTGAGAAGATGTCTGTAGAAGACTATCGCACGCGCGTGTTCTATAAGTATAAACGCGACCTTATCCGCGTGGCGGGTGATATCGAGGGCACGATTTACAAGGACCTCAAATGGAATGCAGGTTTGGGTGTGCTTGGCTATATCATAGACGACTGCGACATCGACATGCTTAACGGCAAGAACGAGTACGACCCTACATTGGCGCATCAGAAAGCGCTGAATCCGGATGCCCAACTGCTCTATGACAAGTACAAGACTTGGGGGCTGATTGGCAAGGACGAGGAGAACGGCGGCTGGCATCCGTACCTTCGCGGCGGTATAACGTACGATACCCGCGACAAACGTCAAGGACCGAATAAGGGCATCTACACAGATGCGTTCTTTACCTATTCGGCGGCGTTTAATGCGAAGTACGGCAATCAGGCTTCGGCGGGCTACAACCATCTGCAGTTCAACTTTACCTTCCGCCACTATGTGCCTTGCTATACGGACAAGAACGGTCAGAACCGCATCACGTTTGCGTATCGGTTGGGTCTGCAGAACAACATTGCCGGGAAGTCGCCGTTCTACATGAACAACTACATGAACGCGCTCTTTATCCAGCGTGTATATTACGAAGGACTTGGTGGCGGTAACTCCGTGCGCGGCATGATGGCAAACCGTATTCTTGCGGACGGTTTTGCGTTTGCGAATATCGAATTCCGCTTCCGCGTTGTGAACTTCGATATCAAGCACCAACACTTCTACATTGGTCTAAATCCGTTCTTCGACCTCGGAATCATTACGCAGCCGTATAAGCTGGACGAGCTTGTGAACCTTCACACCGACGGCAAGTACACAACCTTGAAGGAAAGTGTTGCCGCGGCAGGAGACAATTACGACGACTACTTCACCTCCGACTCGAAGGATATCTATCTGCCTCACATGACGGCAGGATTGGGTCTCAAAATCGGTATGAACGAGAACTTCGTGCTTTCTGCAGATTGGGCAATGCCGATAAACAAACAGGACAACCAGAAGTGGGCGAACTTCTATGTTAAAATGGGATACTTATTTTAGTTAGATGAATATGCTCTCACGCAACAAAACATTTCAAAAGGCCCGCGGCGGTTTGTGGATTTTGATTGTGGCAGCCGTTGTATTGGAAGCCATTTCATGTATTCAGTATTTTACCAGTCGTGCGTCTATTCGTAATGAAGCGGAGCTACGTGCCAAGACGGAATTGAGCCGTGCCGAGCTGGAGATAGAGAAGCACACAATCGAGATGGAAACGGCAGCGCAATTGTTAGCTATGTTGGCAGAAAGGCACGTAAACAACCCCGATTCCATCTATTCGGCTACCCGTTTGATTGTTGGTACAATCAAGAATACCAGCAGTGTGGCGGTTGCCTACGTGCCGGAATATTTTCCTAAGAAGGGGTGGTATTTCGAGGTGTGCAGTAGCCGAATCTCATCCGATAGTATCTATACCCGCCAAATAGGTAGTTCGGCGCACGACTACACGCAGATGGAGTGGTTTCTGAATGGTCTGAAAGATGCCAATTGCCTTTGGAGCGAACCTTATTTGGACGACTCCGGTTCACAAACCTATGTGGTCAGCTGCTCCTGTCCGGTGCATGGAAAGAACGGCGAAGTTGTGGCAGTTGTATGTGTCGATTTGTCGCTTGATTACTTGCAGCAGATTTCCGAATACCTGCAGATATATAAGGGCAGTTATTACTCAATCCGCTCCTCAAAAGGCGAAGATATAGTTGCCCATCCGGACACGGTTGCGGGGCAGAAGTATGCCATCTTTGCCGAAGATATAGAGGCGACGGGCTGGACAATCTCTATTATTATCCCCGATGATGTCATTTATGCCGAACTCAAACGGATTGGTTTGATAGTCTCTTTGCTGATGTTGTTCGGTTTGGTATTGCTGCTGTTTATTATAATTCGGTCAGCAAAGAACCTTATCAATGTGGTTAACCTCAGCAATCAGCAAGAGCGTATGGAGAGTGAACTGGGTATTGCCAGAAGTATTCAGATGGCGATGCTTCCTACGCGTTTCCCGCCTTTTGATGATTATCCGAATCTTGCTGCATACGGCGTGGTAATCCCCGCTAAAGAGGTTGGCGGCGATTTGTTTGATTTCTATATCCGCGAGAACAAACTCTTCTTCTGTATCGGCGATGTCAGCGGCAAAGGTGTTCCTGCCTCCTTGGTGATGGCGGTGACACGTTCGCTTTTCCGCAGTTACACTTCATATATGGATAGTCCTGCGCAAATAGTGATGCAAATGAACGCCTCTTTAACCGATGAGAGCAATGAGCAGAACATGTTCGTCACCCTTTTCCTCGGTATCTTAGACCTCGCCTCCGGAGAGTTGCGTTTCTGCAATGCCGGTCACAATGCGCCCATTCATTTACAATCCGGTCAGGAACGATGTGTTGTTTTGCATTGCGTAGCCAATCTGCCCTTGGGGGTACTCGCCGGATTTGAATACAACGGGCAAGCCGTTTCGATGAATGAGGGTGATACGCTGTTCCTTTATACGGACGGACTGAACGAGGCGGAGAATATCGGGCATGAACAATTCGGCGACAAGCGCATTACAGAGTGTCTGACACGTAGTGAAAACGAGGGACCGAGTGAGATTATTCATACAATGCAAACGGAAGTGGCAACATTCGTAGGGGACGCCCAGCAGAGCGATGACCTGACCATGTTCGCTTTTCGACTGCTGAATAAATCAACCATCAACCATCAACCATCACAAATCAAAACAGGCCACCATTCGCTCGTCATGCGTAATGACATTCAGCAGATTCCGACCCTTGCAGAGTGGATTGATTCGCTCAATCTGCCGCAGGAACTGAATATGCCGGTTAATTTAGCGCTGGAGGAAATTGTCAGCAATGTCATGCTTTACGCGTACCCTGAGAACAAGAGCGGACAGGTGCTCGTTGAGGCGGAAACGGCTCCGAAACGAGTGGTATTCACTATTTCCGATACCGGTATTCCTTTCGACCCGACCCAACAGGAAGAACCCGATATCACCTTGGCGGCGGAAGACCGACAAATAGGGGGATTGGGAATATATCTTGTACGGCAACTGATGGATGAGATACAATACGAACGAAAAGATAACAAGAATATTTTGACGCTTATTAAGAATATATGAAAACCTCTATCGAAACAAATGCCGACCAACTGATTGCGCATTTTGAAGGTCGCCTTGACACGGCTGCAGCAGTGCAAACAACAGAGGATGTAAAACCGTTGCTCAATGCTGCCAACAAGGAGATTGTGCTGGACTGCACCAATCTTGAATACATCTCCTCATCCGGTTTGCGTATCTTCCTCGCTATCCGCAAGGAGGCCGCAGCCAAAGGGTCTAAGGTTGTTGTTAGCAATATCAATGCCGATATCCGTCAGGTCTTTATGATGACCGGCTTCATCAGCCTATTTGAGATAAAGTGAAAGGGAGAATAAAGGCGAAAGGCTAAAGGTTATAGGCTAAAGGGGAGCCATAATGCATTATGGCTCTACAAGCGATGAAAAAAAAGTGAAAGGTGAAAGGTATGGATTTTCGCACAGAAATGCTTTTGGAGCAGTACGATGAATTGTTGCCCGTTTTGGAACGGATGCGCGATGTGGTCGTCAAACTGCTTGAACAAACACTCGAACATAACGGTATAGAGGTGACTACGGTCAAGACTCGCATCAAAACCCGCGATAGTTTGGCGGGCAAACTTTTGCTCAAAGGCAATAAGTACAACGATATTACGGACATCACCGATTTGCTTGGGGCACGAATCATCACCTTCTACACTGATGATGTGGACCGCATGGCAGCTATTGCCGAGAAACTTTTCGATATCGATTGGGACAACTCTGTCGATAAACGGCGCCTCCACGACCTTGACAGCTTTGGATACAACTCGTTGCACTATATATGCCGGCTGCCCAAGGCAATTGTGGAAGACCCATCCTGCCCGCAACTGAATACCATACGCTTTGAACTCCAGCTACGAACAACTATCCAGCACGCTTGGGCGGCTATCAATCACGATATCGGCTACAAGTCGGGGGTTGAGATTCCGCGTGAGTACGTGCGTCAGATGAACCGTCTGGCAGGGATGCTTGAACTGGCGGACGATGAGTTCAGTCGCATTCGTCTTGCCATTACAGACTATCGCCGACGTGTACAGCAACTCGTTCAAAACGGGAAACTGGATGATGTTCAACTGGATGGCGATACTTTCAGCAGTTTCCTCAAAGCGGGTCCGTTTGAAATGCTTAACCAGCGTATTGCCGCTATCAATCAGGCGGAAATACAGGAAGTGCCGCTCAATAATTACCTCCACGTATTTGCCAATTTGGGCTGTAAGACGCTCGGGGATGTTGACAGATTGATCAAACAATACGCCGAAGACGCCTATTCTCTGGCTCGACACCAATTGGGTACTACGGACCTTGATATACTCTCTTCTTCCGTCGGTGTACAGAATATCTGTATTGTTTGTATTCTCGCGCAGGGTGGGGGAAAGATGGGATTGCTGCGACTCTTTAACCTTTTGAATGGTGAAAACCCGCAGAATGTTCAACTTGCAGACCTTACTTTCCAACAGGCACAAAACCTGCCCTTTATGACTAAGGCCTAAATCAAATATCCTTTAGCCTATAACCAATAACCATTCGCCATTATAAAAAATCGCACAAAATGCAAATATATTTGCACATGTGCGATTTTTTTTGTACTTTTGCGCGCTAAAATGTACTATTATGGCAAAAACGGAGATTTCTACATTGGGAGAGTTTGGATTGATTAAGCATCTGACAGAGAATATCACCCTTCGGCAACCGTCCACGGTAAAGGGTGTCGGCGATGATGCTGCGGTGATGAAGTTTGGTAACCAGCGCGTATTGATGACGACGGATCTGCTGTTGGAAGGTGTGCATTTCAATTTAGAATATGTGCCGCTAAAGCATTTGGGCTACAAGGCGGCGGTAGTTAACTTCTCTGATATTTATGCCATGAACGGTACGCCGACGCAGATTACGGTGTCGTTGGGTGTTTCTGCGCGTTTCGGCGTGGAAGACATGGAGCAACTATATGCAGGAATCCGCTTGGCTTGCGAGTTGTACGGCGTTGATTTGGTTGGTGGGGATACTTCCGCTTCGATGACTGGTTTGACGATATCTATCACTTGTCTCGGCACGGCGGCGGAGAAGGACATTGTTTATCGCAACGGTGCCAAGGAGCACGATTTGATTTGTGTGACAGGCAATCTTGGTACGGCTTACATGGGTTTGCAACTGTTAGAACGGGAGCGATTAGCGGTTATGGGTGACGGGTTACAGGTTACGGGACAGCCGGATTTTGCGGGGAAGGAGTACTTGTTGGAGCGGCAGTTGAAACCGGAAGCGCGGAGGGATATTATCGAACAATTGCGCAAGGCGGGCATCAAGCCGACGGCGATGATGGATATAAGTGACGGTTTGTCATCGGAAATTATGCATATTTGCCAGCAGTCGAACTGCGGTTGTGCGATATACGAGGATAAGCTGCCGATAGATTATCAGGCAGCGGCGCTGGCGGAAGAGATGAACCTGAATATCGTAACATGTGCGCTTAACGGCGGCGAGGATTACGAGTTGCCGTTCACCTGCGACATCAAGGACTACGAGAAACTTATTCCGTTGGACGATGTGTATATTGTCGGGCACATCACCAAGCCCGAGTTCGGCACAGTATTAGTCGGACGCAACGGCGAGGAAATGGCACTCAAGGCGCAAGGGTGGAATGCGTTTAGTGAATAATGAATAGTGAATAATGAATATCAAATTTTCCATAATAGTACCAGTGTATAACCGTCCGGATGAAGTGGATGAGTTATTGGCGAGTTTGTGCAAGCAGACCGACAAAGGCTTCGAGGTGCTGATTATTGAGGACGGTTCGTCTGTGCCGTGCGAGGAGGTTTGCAAGAAATATGAGAAAGAATTGGCGCTTACGTACTACTTCAAGCCCAATTCGGGTCGCAGCGAGACTCGCAACTACGGTATGGACCGGGCTACCGGAGACTGGTTCATCATCTACGATTCGGATGTGATTGTCCCGCCGCAGTATATCGCCACCGTCCGCGCAGAACTGGCAAAGACCGACGTTGACTGCTACGGCGGACCGGATGCGGCAGACAGCAGTTTCAGCGATGTACAGAAAGCCATCAACTACTCGATGACCTCGTTTATGACCACCGGTGGTATCCGTGGTGGCACGAAGAACAAGGAGAAGTTTTCGCCACGTTCGTTCAATATGGGAATCTCGCGCAAATGTTACGAGACCATCGGTGGCTATAAGAATATGATAGGCGAGGATATAGACCTCAGTATCCGTATTCAAGAAGCAGGTTTCAAAACGACACTCATTCCGGAAGCCTATGTATTCCACAAGCGGCGTGTGAGCCTCAAGAAGTTCTTCGGGCAGGTGAACACCTTTGGCAAAGGACGTGTATTGCTGGGCGAGATGCATCCGGGGTCACTGAAGTTGGTGCACCTGATGCCGGCGGTGTTTGTGATTGGAAATGTGGCGCTCGTGCTTGCTGCCATTGTGCTGGCAGTATTCAGTATTCAGTATTCAGCATTCAGCCCTTGGTGGGCGTTGGTGGTTCTGGCACCGATAGTACTATTTGTTGTAGGTATTTTTACGGAGTCGCTGATTAAGAACAAGTCAGTCAAGATAGCACTTCTATCGATAGTTGCCGCCTATATGCAGTTGTTCGGGTACGGAACCGGATTCTTGGGCGAGTGCTTAACCCATAAAGCAAGAAAAAAGAAACAAGAAGAACTATATAAATAGTTGAAAATTGAAGATAGAAAATTGAAAGATATATGAAGAAGATTTTAGTAACCGGCGGTGCCGGATTCCTTGGTTCTCACTTGTGCGAGGCGCTGCTCAAACAAGGTAACGAGGTTATCTGTATGGATAACTATTTCACGGGCAGCAAGTCCAATATCGTTCACTTGCTGGACAATCCGTACTTTGAGCTTTACCGCCACGACATCACGATGCCGGCACACGTGGAAGTGGATGAAATTTACAACCTTGCCTGCCCCGCATCGCCCGTACACTATCAGTACGACCCGATTAAGACCATTCAGACATCCGTTATGGGTGCCATCAATATGCTGGGTGTGGCCAAACGAACAGGCGCAAAGATTCTGCAGGCGTCCACGAGCGAAGTCTATGGCGACCCGCACATTCATCCGCAGCCGGAGAGCTATTGGGGCAATGTCAACCCGATTGGTATCCGTTCCTGCTACGACGAGGGCAAACGTTGCGCAGAGACGCTGTTCTTTGACTACCACCGCCAGAACAATGTGCGCATCAAGGTTATCCGTATATTCAATACCTATGGCCCTCATATGCACCCGAACGACGGGCGTGTGGTGTCGAACTTTATCGTGCAGGCACTCAAAGGCAAGGATATCACCATCTATGGCGATGGTAGTCAGACCCGCAGTTTCTGCTATTGCGACGACCTTATTCGAGGCATGATTGCAATGATGGCAACGCCCGACGAGATAACCGGTCCGGTTAACCTCGGCAACCCTAACGAGTTTACTATCAAGCAGTTGGCGGAACTGGTGATTGAGTTGACCGGTGCCAAATCCAAACTGATTTATGAGCCGCTGCCGTCCGATGACCCGACGCAGCGTCAACCGGTGATTGACCAAGCGAAAGAACTTCTGAACTGGGAGCCGACCGTGCAACTGCGTGAAGGACTGGTCAAGACGATTGAGTATTTTGAGGACAAACTGACCCGCGAAGGACTGCTGTAATGCGCAATATTGCCGTCATATTAGCTGCGGGAACAGGCACTCGTGCCGGAGCCGGCGAGCCGAAACAGTTCCGGTTGCTTGCGAACGGACGAACCGTTCTGGAGACCTGTGTGGCGGCGTTTATGACGTGTGGTGAGATAGATGCGGTGTGCGTAGTTTCGCACCCTGACTATGCAGATAAGACACGCCGGTTGCTGAACGATGACCATATATTGGTTGTCAATGGGGGCAAAGAACGCTGGGAGTCCTCGTGGAATGCTATTCAGGCACTTGCCGGAGAGGAGGTGAATGTGCTTATTCACGACTGCGCAAGACCATTCGTCAGTCACGATATTATTCGTGCTGTTTGTGATGCCTTGCGGACTCACGAAGCGGTTACGGTGGCTGTCCCGTCAACGGATACGCTCTATCGCGTTGAGAACGGCTGTGTGGCAGTAATCCCGCAACGGGCAGATTATATGCGTGCGCAGACACCCCAGGCTTTCCGGCTTCCGTTGATACGCCGTGCCTACGAACTGGCCTTGCAGGACCCGAATGGTGTGGCTGTAACGGACGATTGCGGAATAGTCAAACATTATATGCCCAACCAGCCGATATTCATTGTCGCGGGCGAAGAAAAGAATCGTAAATTAACGTATAAACAAGATTTCCAATGATAAAACTGTTCCTTACTGATGTAGATGGTTGCCTGACCGATGGCGGCATGTACTATTCCGCCAATGGCGAAGAACTCAAACGGTTCTGTGTCTATGACGGCATGGGTATGGTCTTGCTGCGACAGGCAGGTATAAAATGCGGAATCCTGACGTCTGAAACAACAGAAATTGTGGCAAGTCGGGCGCGCAAGCTGCGTTTGGATTATTTGCGCATGGGAGTCGGTGCCCAAAACGAACAGTCCAAACTCGATGCCGCCAAAGAGATTTGTAACGAAATGGAGATTTCGCTGGACGAAGTTTGTTATGTCGGCGATGACATCAACGATTTGGATTTACTGCGTGCGGTCGGACTGCCGGCTTGTCCGGCTTCGGCATTGCCGATTGTCAAAATAGTGCCGAATATCCGTATTTTGGAGCACAAGGGCGGAGACGGTGCAATTCGGGAATTGTGTGACTGGATACTGGCAAATTAATGGAAGTACGGGAAATCTTTGCGTTGCGGAAAGCCGGTCATATTGAAGAGGCGTATGACCAGATTCGTGAGAAGTACAAGAACTATCATGGACATTACACCTCGCTATGTATGTTCTGGTGTGCCAGTGATGTGGCGGAATTGCGTGTGGAAGAAGGGCGAATGGATGAGGCCAAACAAATCCTTCTCGCCCTCGAGCGAATGCTTCCCAATCTGCCTGATGAGGATTCTATTGGAAACCGTATGTCCTACTTGCGCAAATTGATAAAAGATAAGAATAATCAATAATATTGAGAAAAAGAATGAATGGTGCAATACTTTTAGCAGCAGGGTTCGGAGCAAGATATCACGCGAAGAAACAGGATCTCATCTTCCACGGAAAACCTTTATGGCGATTTGCCTATGAAACAACATTGGAAGTCGTCGGGAAGGAGAATATTGTTGCTGTAGGTAAGGATATTCAAGGGGGAGCAACACGTACAGGGTCTGTGAAAAATGGTTTGGCAGCATTGCCGGAAGCAGTTGACAGAGTTATTATTGTTGAGGCAGCACGCCCGATGGTTACTAATGCACAGATTCTTCAATTGCTCAATGACCCGCATCCTTCATCAACATTTGTGCGCCCGTTGGTTAATACCGTGATTTATCGCGATGGGACCTATGTTAACAGAAATGAAATGTACGATTTGCTCACACCGCAAGCTTTTGATAGGAAAATGTTACAGGAAGCCTATCAAAGTGGCAGATTTGATGACATGACAGATGAAACGAGGGTAATGTTTGAGTTTTATGGAGTGAAGCCCCATTTTATTGAGACAGAATCTAATCTGTTCAAAATAACGTACCCCGGCGATTTAGATATTCTTGAATCAATCTATAAGACATTCGTAGAAAAACGATAATGAAAACAAAAGTACTCATAACCGGAGGAAAAGGGGATATAGCGCAAGCGATAAAGGCTCTCTTGGAAAAAGAGGGAGACTATGACGTGTTGGCTCCCGGAAGACAGGAATTGGATGTAACGAATTGGGATAGTATTGATGCCGTCATTCGGCAATTTGTACCAGATATACTTATTAACAATGCCGGCTATGTTGTGCCTGAGTCTATTCGGACTATGAATTTAGAAAACACCAAAAAACATTTTGATATCAATTTGGGCGGAACTTTCTATTGTACCGGTATAGGGCTAAAATACAATCCGAATTTGCAAATAATTAATATTGTTTCTGCAGCGTCAATAGAACCTCATGCTACTTGGAGCGAGTATTGTGCTTCAAAAGCGGCGGTTGCTATGGCTACCAAATGTTGGGCAGAAGATGGTTTATATGTTGTGGCAGTATCTCCCGGAAGAACGAGAACAAAAATGCGTAAGAACCTCTTTCCAGATGAAAATCAGGAGACCTTATTAGAACCTGTTGATTTTGCCAAGGTAGTCATGAAGGCTGTGCGAAAAGAATTCCCTTCCGGTAGCAATATTATTGTAAAAAAACAGAATGTGCAACAACTATTAAATGAATGATATGAATTGTTCAGAGTATTTGGTTGATTTTTTAATAAATCATGGCGTAACGGATGTGTTCGGTTATGCGGGTGGATATATAGTTCCTTTTATGGATGCGTTGTATAAACGTAAAAATGAAATTCGGACTCACGTCTGCTACCATGAACAAGGATGTGCTTTAGCTGCCAACGGCTTTGCAAGAACTAGCGGCAAGATAGGAGTATATTTTACAACCTCCGGTCCCGGTGCCGTTAATGCGTTGGGTGGCTTGGCAGATGCATGGTTTGATAGTGTGCCATTAATTGGTATTTGTGGGAACGTGCCAACGAATGAAATGAAGGGCTTTTCAGGTATTCGACAGAATGGTTTTCAGGAAATGGATATTGTTTCTATGACGAGAAATATCACGAAGTACTCTGTAACGGCGAATAGTGCTGAAGGATTTGGCGATATTGTTAATCGTGCATACAATCTTGCTCTTGGAGGAAGAAAGGGAGGAGTTATCATAGATTTCCCTCTTGATATCCAACAAGTAGAATTTATTAATCCAGTCTATTAAAATGTTTGTAGTATGATTTTTCAACAAAAATACAGGAAACCAGTACTTTTGGTAGGTAATGGGGTGCGAATGGCAGAAGCTGTTGAATTAGTTCATGCATTTGTAGATAGAACGCATATTCCATTGCTGACAACGATGAATGCAGTGGACTTGGCTCCGGAAAAGTATCACATTGGTTTTATAGGCACCCATGGTAATAGAATAGCCAATATGATTCTCAATGAGTGTGATTTGATAATTTCAGTTGGGGCTCGTTTAGGCGTTCGGCAAGTCGGAAGATATACCGCAAATTTCGCTCCTCATGCAGATTTAGTGCGAGTTGATATAGATGAAAATGAATTGGGTAGGAATATTAAAGCCAATGAGCGGAAATTTCATACTGATGCTCGCGAATTCATGCAAATGCTTCTTGAGGAGACTATTGATGATTATTCAGATTGGGAAAAACAATGTTTGGCTGCAAAGAAGTTATTGGAGGATTTTGACAAGCAGGACGGGAATCGTGCTATAGAAAAAATAAGTTCACTTCTATGTGAGAATGCAATTGTCTCTGTTGACGTCGGGATGAACCAATGTTGGTGCGCGCAATCGCTTATACTTAAAGGTAATGGAGGAAGAATACTTGTAAGTGGAGGTTATGGCACTATGGGATGTGCTCTTCCGTTTGCGATAGGGGCATCTATCAGTCAAGGGAACAGGATTGTTTATTGTATCTCCGGCGATGGCGGCTTACAGATGAATATGCAAGAATTAGAAACCATAAAACGTGAAAAACTGCCCATTAAAATCTTTGTGCTTAATAATCGTGTTTTAGGTAAAATTAGTGAGACACAACATTTCAATCACGGTGACAGGTTCGCGAATACTGCTATGTCCGGTGGATATTCTGTTCCGGATTTCAAGAAGATAGCTGAGGCTTACGGAATTAAAGCTGCATCCCTCAAATCGTATGAAGAGTTGGATAACTTCAATGATTGGATTTCCGATAATGAACCTTGCTTATTTGACATTTCCCTTCCCGAGAGTAGTTTCTTGACACCGAAGATTAAATGGGAAACAGGAAAAATATTCCCTGAAATTCCTTTGAGTGTTGTTGATGAGGTAAAAGCTATATTGCGTCATTAGGTGTTTAGGTTATGTGGACGTTGGTGCGTGATAAAATTCGTCAAATTGTTGGTATCTCGTTTGTGGATAGTATCTATAAATCTCTTACTTTCCACGATTTCTTTATTGCAGCATTACCTGTTTGTATGCGTTGGCGTATTCGTCGCGTGCGGAAGGCTCAACAGCATAAGATTGAACAACTTCGTCAACAAGACAAATGCCGTGTATTATTCTTCTTGCAAACACCTTCTGTGTGGAAGTATGATGCTTTATACTGGAAATTGAGAGATGACAAGCGATTTGAGCCAATAGTTGTTGTCTCTCCATATAATGTGCATTTGATATACGATAAACAGGAGTGCTTTAAAGTGATGCGTCAGACGGAGACTTTTGCAAAAAATCAACATTATGACTATATTTCTGCATACGATTGGCAAACGAAGAAATGGCGCGATATAAAGAAAATATGTCAACCGGATATTGTTTTCTTTACTAAGCCGTATAAAGACACACTACCTCAATATCATTTATACCATTATCAGGATACGCTTACGCTGTATTTATCGTATGGCATCAATTGTATTAAATTATTCCACAATGCATACGGCTTACCATTCCAATCATTACTTTGGAAATTCCTTGTTGAGACCAAGTTCCAGAAGCAATATGCAGATATTTATGAGAAAAGTCATGGCGATAATGTTGAAATTGTAGGGGCTTTAGCAGAAGAAAAATTAATGCAGAAGAACTATATTCCGAATGATGTATGGAAAAAACAGTCAAAACAGAAAAAGCGGATTATTTGGGCTCCACATCATACAGTGGATTATTTGTTCAAT
>Ga0310786_10006299_pt1 | contig 15830 bp, 20 predicted proteins | sample AusTroGonzalo_MG_FD_203881 | JGI IMG/M metagenome (GOLD analysis project Ga0310786, IMG submission 203881) | Bovine rumen microbial communities from tropical cattle in Woodstock, Queensland, Australia - Gonzalo_03 (v2) (version 2) | ecosystem: Host-associated > Mammals > Digestive system >... | reverse complement strand
ATAAGATAAAAAGAGTATTCACAAATAAAAAAAGAAGTTATGAAAAAGTTTTCAAAATGGTTTGGGTTTTTGGTAGCTGCAATGGCTATCATCCTAAGTTCTGGAAGTTGCTTCGCTATGGCTGACGAGGCTGCTATTACAGATCCTGTGCATGATCTTGATGGTGGTGCTGGTGTAGGCGTAGGTGGAGCCAACACTCTTACTCAGTCTCAGGCTATCATGGAAGAGCAGATGAAGGACTTTGATTTCTATCAGAAGCAGATCAACAAACATATTGTTGAGATGAAGCTGGAGAGCTGTCCTGTTGATCAGATCCTGAGAGCCACGAACAAGACACAGAAGTCTAAGAGTATTGTAGTAAAGTACTATGAGATCGGTCAGCGTCCTATTAAGACCACTCTGCAAGAGGCAATCACAGCTACTGCAGATGGTGTTCCACATGCTGTCATCCCTGTAAACAACACTGTATTTGACTCGATGGATACCATTCTCTTCCCAGAGATTATGGGTTATAAGGATGATGGTACAACACGCGAGACATTTAAACCTCTTATGGTTCGCGTTGTAGCACAGAGTCCAGAGGAGTATCCAATGGTTATCGCTGTTAATGGTAAGAAGAACGGCACAAAGGGTAATCGCTGGGATCTTCCAGAGATTCCTGCTGGTTCAACAATGCTTCGCCTGGGCCGTGCAGCTGGTGAAAAGGACGTAGAGACAGCTAGCTACTATGAGCTGCCTGAGCAGAGTGAGCAGTACTGCCAGCGCTTTATCATGCAAGCTGAGGAGTCTATCATCGAGCGCATGAGCGCAAAGGTTGTTGACTGGGATTTCTCTAAGCAGGAGCGTATCGCAATGGACGACATGCGTGATGGCATGGAGCGTAGCGGTCTCTTTGGTATTAAGTCGCTGACTCGCTATGGTAAGACTGGTAACGTTTATACCACAGGTGGAATTTACTGGCTTGCTGGTAAGGATATTCAGCTTGGTCACTGGGCTCCAAAGACAGAGATTGGTGCAAACGGACAGCCTGTTGCTGTGACTGTAAAGATTGGAGAAGGTGAGGGTGCTGTTGTAAAGAATGTGTATGAGTATGTCATCAGTGAGGGCGAGCTTCACGACTTTGTACGCATGGCCATTCAGGATGCTGGTAACGGAAGCCGCACAAAGATCCTGTTTGTTGACAACCTGATTTACAAGGCTTTCTGTAATTTGAAGAGCCAGCGTCGCATCATTACTCAGACTGAGAATAACTACCAGAATTGGGGCCTTGATTTCGAGAGTTTCAACTCGATGGGAACAAAGATCCTGATTTATCGTCATGACTCATTCAACTATATGGGTATGAGTGGTTGCGCCTTCCTGTTGGATCAGCGTTATCTGGAGAAATGGGTATTTGGTGACTGGAGCCGCCAGGAGTATGATCTGAAGAAGCTGTTCATCCGCAACTCTAACGCGGTTGTTATGGAAGAGTTCAGCTGCTGGACGCTTTACTTCCCTAATGCTCACGCCCGTGTTTACCGCCCAGACTTTGATCCAGAGCTTGGTGTAACTGACGAGCTGGAGGCAGCATAAGCATAGTACCCCCGCCTCTGTCGGGACGGGGGTACATCTTTTTAACTCAGAAACAAAATAGCATGAAATATGTATTCGCAGCCGAAAGAAAGCTGGTGTTTCCAGTAGCCGCAGGTGGCATTAAACGCCTTGTAGAGTTTAGTGACCGAAATTCCCAAGGTGCATCTGTTTTTCAGACCGATGACGCAAATATTGCCAAAGCGATTACTAATACGTCTTTGGCTAGAAGAGGAGTTATTTCTGTTGTATCATGTCCTCCTGAGGAAGAGGATAAGGCACAGTCTCCTGTAGTGCCGAAATCGGAAATCGCAAACAAACCTTCAAATCGCTTGCGTAGGAAGGCAAATAAAGCTGACTTGAAAGAACAGGAGCCAGATAAATCGCCTAAGACCGCTATTCAGAACGAGAAGGTACGCGAGTACGCTAACTTTACTTTAGCAAAAGAAGCTATATCCAAGGAATTTGGTATTGACAAAAATATTATTAAGAACCCGATAGTTCTTGCAAGAATTGCAAAAGACAATGGTATTTTGATCAAATATCAAGATGCATAAAATGGAGATTACCAAGGGCAATATAATAAGTGAGATCCGTCATGCTATCGACGACATAGCTCCGTCGATTACGGATAGTTTTACTGACAACACCGATGACGAGCTGTGGCAGGCTGTACAGCACGCTGTAGGATCTCTTCTTATGGAATTGCCGATAGATTTGCTCGAACCAGTGTTGCAAGAAAACCCTGTAATACGCAGCAATGATTGGGATGGTTATATAATGCTTGACGATGATTTTCTTCGATTCGTATCGCTAGATGTTGGTGGATGGATACATCCTGTATATGAGCTGATAGAACCAGGAAGCGACGAAGAAAAACGCCAGAGTTCTTCCTGGGGAAGAGCGACAGAAGAAAAGCCGAAAGCAATGCTCACCTATTATCCTGAAGATGGTAAAAGATGCCTGAGATATTGGGGTACGAATAATCCTGTAGTAAATCATTTATTGTACATACCAATGTATTCAGTGGAAAACGGAACCATTTCCTGCGCTTTGAAAGAGGCTGCAAAACCGATGGTAATCTACAGATCTGCTGCTATATTCTTTGAAGGAAAAAAAGATTCAGACACTGCAGACAAATTTAAAAATTTAATCACAGCTTAAGATGAGTATTAGAAAAAAGAAAGTGTTGAATTTTGCAGAATTGAAACGTTTTGCAAAACCTGGAGAAGAAGAAGGCGGTTCTACTCCAGCACAGAATAGTGTCGGAACGGAGCAGATAAAAAACGGAAGCATCCAGGAAGAGGATCTTCATCCAGACTTACAGGCTGGACTACATGAGCTTGACAATGAAGAGAACTACGCAACCGACGAGATGGTAGCACGGCTCTTCAACGACAATCAGTAAGTTGTATTTCTACGTATTTTCCATACAATAGTTTTCTTATTTTATTAATCTTTTAATTAAACATCATTTATGACAGACGACGAGAAGAAATTGATTATCAGACTTGAACAGCTCGACGCTTTCAAGACTGCTTTGGAGTCACTCTTTTATCAGTTGCCAGAGGGCGGTATTCCTAAGACCGACCTCGCCAGCGCAGTTCAGACCTCACTCGGCAAGGCTGACACAGCCCTGCAGTCTAGCGACCTTTCTACCTTGGAGGGTAAGGTAGCTGCTTTGGAGGCACTGATCAGTGAGGATCCAGAAGCCACCACGCATGCCATCGACAAGTTCAATGAGATTGTTGACTTCCTGGCTGGTATCACAGACTCTGAGACTCTTGCAGGCATCGTTTCAGGCATCAACAACGCCATTGCCCTGAAGGCTGCCAAGCTGGGTGCTGCTTTCGATGCTACCCAGCCTTATGCCGCTGGAGCCATCGTAACCAACAACGGAAAGATCTGGAAGTTTACTGAGGCTCATGCAGCTGGTGCATGGACTGGCGAGGACGTGACAGAGATAACAGACGAGCTGCTGCTTCTGCAGGCTGATGGTAGCTACAAGCCTTCTGGAAAGAAGATTTCCGATTTCCAGGCTGCTGGTAACTATAAGACTACTCAGACTGCCAAGACCTCTCCTTCTACAGGCAGCACTCCTGCCAAGGCTTTTATCACTACCATTACGCAGAACGCCAATGGCGAGATCGAGGCCACCAAGGAGAATGTGCAGGTTGCAACTCCTTACGTCAGCGCACAGAACGCTGGCCAGGATGGTCTGATGTCTGCTCAGGACAAAGCAAAACTTGACGAGGTAGACTACGCTGACAATGACGACATTGCAGCTCTCTTTGCTTCGGAGTAAACTAACAAAGGAAAATGGTGGGTTCGACTCCCACCATTTTCCACTAACAAAAAAGTATAAGTGATGGCAACTATAGAGCAACTTGAAAGGAAAATTGAACAACTAGAGAACCAGCTGCAAACGCAGATGGATGAAACCCGTCAGCTTATAGAAAAAAGTGAAAAAGCTCTCGATTGGGCGAAACACTCCTATCGAGTTGACCATTACGGATTTATTTGGGCATGGGATGTAAATGCGCAAAAATATCGCAAAAGCAACATGCGCGTTTGTTCTCCTGAAATAATAACGATGTCTATTACTGGAGACAAACTTGCTCCAGGAGCCGTTACGGGAGACAAGATTGCTCCAAACGCAATAACCAAAGATAAAATTGCCCCAGGCACATTAGACGGAAAGTATGTGCTTGCAGATCTGAATTTGCTTGATCTTTATATCGAAGAGAATGGTGACATTGTGGCTGACCTTGATGAGACAATTATACCTGGTGAGTTTATTGATCGCGAAGTAACAACTGACGAAATCAAGGACGGAACCATCCAGAAAGAAGATCTCAACGAAGAGCTGCAAGAAGAGATCGAAAGAGGTGGCGCACCTGATGCCACAGAAGAAGATCTTAATGAGATAATCAATTATTAGCGCGATATGGGTAAACTTACAAATCCTTTTAGTCTAATCAGAGTATTGCATCTTGCAAAGTTCAAGAAGGCAATAGAAGGTTTGTTTATCAAGAAGTCAGAGAAAGGCGCTGCAGGCGGTGTAGCGACACTTGACAACAATATGAAGCTACCATTGTCGCAGATTCCTGATGGAACCATCGGTGCAGTAGGCCCCACAGGCCCAACTGGTGCAACAGGCGCTAATGGTAGTGATGGAGCTGTAGGCCCCACAGGCCCAACGGGCGCTACAGGTAGTGATGGAGTTGTAGGCCCCACAGGCCCCAAGGGCGATCCCAGCGGTATCACCATGCTGGAGATAGAAGAGAATGGCGATGTCGTAGCAACTATTACAGATGATTTCGATCCAGAGATCTTTGATGATGATGCTACAGACGAAGATTTACAGGAAATTATAAATTACTAAGATATGGGCATAATTACAAATCCTTTCCGCATTATCCGCGTAGCACAGCTGGCAGAGTTTAAGCGCCTGCTACAAAACATCTTCCTCAATTCGTCAAAGGCCACCACAGAAGATGGCGACGACACAATCACAACCTACACTATCAGCTAAGGCGTATGAATAAGATTTGTGTTTACGCTATCTGTAAGGACGAAAAGCATTTTGTTGAGCGCTGGCTCGACTCAATGCAGGAGGCCGATTATATCGTAGTGCTTGATACAGGCTCTACAGATGGTACGTTTGAGGCTTTGAAAGCCGATAAGCGCGTAACCCGCGTAGAGCAGAAGATTATCAAACCTTGGCGCTTCGATGTGGCACGCAACGAGTCGCTACGGCTGGTTCCTGAAGATGCAAATATCCTGATATGTACCGACCTGGACGAGATTCTTCATACAGGATGGGCGCAGCCACTACGCGACAAATGGATTGATGGCAAGCATATCAGATGTTACTATCAGTATATCTGGAGCCATACCAAGACTGGAGAACCAGGCCGCGTTTTTCTCTACGACAAGATACATGATCGTAACTGGAAATGGACTTTTCCCGTCCATGAAATGCTGATAGATACGCTTAACCGCAGCGACGAATATCTGCGTGAACATACTATTACACTTTGGGACGATGTAGTTCTGGAGCATTTCCCCGACCAGACGAAATCGCGCGGATCATATCTGCCACTGCTGGAGCTTCGTGCCCAGGAGAATCCCGATGATTACTACGGACTCTTCTACCTGAGTCACGAATACAACTATCGAGGAATGTACGATAAGTCAACCGAGCTGCTAAAACGTCTGCTTAGCGACTATAGCCACCGTTTTTCGATTACAGAAATGGCTGCTGCATATCTTTTCCTGGGTGACAATTATCGCGCACTGGATGATAAACAGAAAGCGCTTTATTACTACAATAAGGGTATTCAGACGGAGCCAGCATATCGTGAGTGTTATCTTAATGCAGCCGAGGTGTATAACGAGCTACAGATGTACGATGCTGCAGTAGCCTACGTACAGATGGCACTCAAAAAAAGCTATCGTCACTATGTATGGGTAGAACGTGACAACTCATGGATGGGACAACCTTCTGATATACTTGCAATTGCCTTTTATTATCTTGCTATGCAAGAAGAAGCCGAGGAAAGAAAAATATTGCTCCAGCGTGCAAGCTATTACATCAACGTGGCTCTGCAGTATTGCCCAGACGATGATCGACTGAAATATAATCAGAAATTTATTGTTGACGAACTAAATAAAATATAATAAGCTATGGCAGACAAAAAGATTTTCAACTTCCTGGGAGAAATACAACAGAACGGTGTACCAGTAAACGGATCAGGCCCTACTGGTCCTGCAGGCGCTACTGGTAGTACAGGCCCAACTGGCCCAACGGGAGCAACAGGCGGTACTGGAGGCACAGGCCCAACAGGCCCAACAGGAGCAACAGGAGGTACTGGTGGTACAGGCCCTACTGGCCCAACAGGTGCAACGGGTGGCACTGGAGGTACAGGCCCTACTGGCCCAACAGGTGCAACGGGTGGCACTGGAGGTACAGGCCCAACTGGCCCAACAGGCCCTGCTGGATCTAATGGTTCTAATGGTAGCACTGGCCCTACTGGCCCAACAGGAGCAACAGGAGGTACTGGTGGTACTGGCCCGACTGGCCCAACAGGTGCAACAGGAGGCACAGGTGGTACTGGTCCAACGGGTCCAACGGGAGCAACAGGTGGAACAGGTAGCACAGGCCCTACTGGCCCAACAGGTGCAGCTGGTAGCAATGGTACTAATGGAACATCAGCCCAGTGGTTCACAGGCACGGCAGTAACCGGTACTGGTACTGGCATCAGTGCATCAGTCAGCGGATCAAAGGCTGGCGACATGTATCTGAACACATCTAACAGCAACGTATATATTGCAACCGCAGCCAACAAATGGAACTATTCTTGCAATATCAAGGGTGCTACAGGACAGAACGGAACAAACGGAACCAATGGTAGCACAGGACCAACTGGACCAACTGGAGCAACCGGTGGCACAGGAGGAACTGGACCAACTGGCCCAACGGGCCCTGCTGGATCTTATTCAGCTGGTACTGCAGCATTAATCTCTGCGGGAACCGATACTGCAAACAGAGTATGGCCGGCGAAAGTCTTAAAAGACGAAATGAAAACATATCTTCCCTTGTCAGGTGGTACTCTGACTGGTCCTTTGCGCATTGAATTGCCAAATTCTGGAGGATTCCAGGAAGGACTTGTCTTGTATGACAATGGAACAGGAGCTGATCAGGGCGCATATATACATTTTGCGACAAAAGAACATCAGAATCTAAAACTAGTTGGCAAACCGTCGACAAGTGAACTTGCAGTAGGTTATGCAAATGATTGGTTTGTCATTCTTGATACTCACAACTCTTCAGTCTCCAAAAGTGGTGAACAACTAACTGTAAAAATAGGTGGAACAGAGAAATCACTAACAAACACCTGGCGTGGAATTCAGGACAATCTAACATCATCAGCAGCCTCTACTGATTCGTTGTCAGCAAAGCAAGGATATCTGCTTGCAAACGGAAGCGCAAGAGATAATACAAAGCTTCCTTTGACTGGTGGAACCTTGACACTTTCAGGAGAAGAGAAATTGGTTGTTAACCAAACAGGAGGTGGTAATGCTCAGATAAGATTCAAATCTACAGTCAATCAAAACGTCTTGGTCTTTACAAAAGGTGACACTTATGAAGGACAGATAGGAGTAGGCCCAAACCAAGAAGTATGGATGTATAATTATCTTTCCAACAAGATGATTAAGATTCAGACTGATGGAAAAATCGTTGCTGATGGAGAGGTACGTGCCCCGAATTTTGTTCAAGATTCTGACGAAAGGCTAAAAAAGGTCATAGCTCCAGTAAAACTTTGTGTCGAGGATATTGCTAATGCTCCTTCATTTATCTTTGAATGGAAAGATAAGGAAAAGAGAGATGATCGCAGGCATGTGGGAACTTCTGCGCAATATTGGCAAGAGAAACTTCCAGAAGTAGTAGACGAGAACAACGGTGAACTCTCTATGAGTTACGGACCTGTAGCTCTTACAGCAGCTAAAGCTCTTGCAGAAAAAGTACTGAAATTAGAAGAAGAGATTTCTTGTTTGAAAGAGAAACTAAAATAATAAGAATATGAAAAAGGTTATTGGAAGAGTAACGGTTAATAGAGGAGAGTTTGATCCCAACATGTTAGGTGGATATGATGCCACCAACCGCGTATTCCTCTACTCAATAGAATGGGAGTCAAAAATCAATGGTAACACCTATCCGCCAGCAACTATGGTGGATGGTGTTATGGTAGAAGATACAGAACACTGGAAGAGGGTGACAGGCGGAGCAGGCACAACAGGTCCAACAGGACCTACTGGAGCAACTGGAAACACTGGCCCTACTGGTCCAACGGGAGCTACAGGCGGTACAGGTGCTACTGGCCCGACTGGCCCGACTGGTGCAACCGGTGGTACTGGTGGCACAGGCCCTACTGGCCCAACAGGAGCAACGGGAAGCACAGGCGCAACAGGTCCAACAGGACCTACTGGAGCAACGCCAGATCTGGGAATAACTAAAGGTTGTATAACCTACCCCAGAAAGTATGCTGAAGGGTTGGATTACATTATAGATTATAATGTATATGTTCCTACTACACTTATGAGTAAGGCGTATCTGGTATTTCTAATGTATTCTTCGGAATATAACAGAATTTACGTCGGATTCCGCGATTATGCGACCAATACGCAACACTATGGTATAACGCGCGAATTTGCAAGACCTTCTACCGGAATTAAAACTTATGGTATTATTTTTGACGATGCAAACTTTATCTACGCTAATCTCACCGTCGATTGGTCAAAATATACAGGAGTCAGCTTGGAAGATGGGAATGGAGTAGGAACTTACAAAGACATTACTTTCTCTCCAAAAATACTTTCATCTTCTACAAAGATTGTAGGTGAGGAATTGCGTCTGGTACGCACTGGTGGAGGTAACATAAATCTTGAAAACATAAATCTCATTGGAGATAAGACATGGATACGTGTTAAGTCAGGTACATTTTTGAATCTAAGTAATGCTTCTGTTTCAGGATTCACTTTCGTATATGAGGATTCTGATGGTATCTTTGACAGGACGGAATGGCAAGACGATTACGGAAGTCTTCGCCTTGTACCTATTAAATCAAAACAAGATTTCTCTGATCATAGTATTTTTAACAACACTCCTGCTTTCATAAATATAACGAGAGACTCAGATCAGTGTGTAATCAAAGACTGCTTATTTAGCTCTTTCCCTTATGTCGCAGTAAGGACATCGGCTGGAGGTAGACATATCAATCCATACCACTCTGTGATTGAAGATTGTCTATTCACTTATTGTTATTGCGGAATAGATCAGTTGGAAGAGTTTACAAGAATCGCCCATTGTGTATTCCTAGGAAATGTAGTTGGTGTATTCTGCGAGCTGTCTAACATACATCTCGTTGACAATAAATTCCTGAGATGTGATGTAGGATTGTACTTTCCCCCAGGTAACGATGCTTACGGACATGCTAACAGTTGCGCTTTCTGTCATTGTGGCGTAGCAGCTGTTTATGCGCATCTCATAAACAGATCGTTAGGATTCATGCTTCATAATGTGCAGATTTCTCAGGCTCCAGTAATTTGTAAGGAAGCTCATGCTTTCTCAATAACTAACAGTATTCTTGATACATATTTCGAGATTAACGCAGGATCAAAGAATATAATTACTATGAATACTATGAGAAAGGCTTATGCAGAAATAGATGGCGTTACAAATATATTTAACGTACCATCGGACACACAGATTACACTCAATAGAGCTATAGAAAGCAATATTGAAGATAGTGTTTTTAATAGAGAGAATTAACACTGCCATCCTATTATACAAAGTCAGGGGAAAAGAAAATCCCCCGACTTTTTCTACAAATAGCACCACCCATTTATAGATAGCCCACAGGCCGAGCGTCGGGGGATAACTCCTGCTCTCTGCCTGTGGGTATTTTTGTATCTATATGGATGGTGCGGGTGCAAATATAGGAATTTATCATTAATCAACCAAGTTTTTGCACAATGAAAATTGCAGAATTAGTAAAAATTAGCATGGAAACCCTCAAAATGATGTCAGTTTCTGGCATCAAGACCGAGGATTGGCAACACATCAAGATGTACGACGAATACATGGATATGCGCAGGAACCGCGAGAAGTTCCGCTATATCCTGGCTTATCTTGCTGAGAAGTACAGCATAAGCGAAAGCTCAGTGAAACGCATCGTGAAAAGGCTTTCGGCTGAGGTCATTCCGTGAACCCTGAGATACAGGAAAACACACACTCTTGTTGATTAATAAGGTGTATATTTGCCATTGTCAAAGCGCAATGACACTAGAGAATATTCACATTAGTATTAATCAACAAAACATTTATGTTCTATGGAAATGAATGATCTTATGACACTGAAAGCCTTGGAGAACAAGGACGGAATGTCGCCTTATGAGCAGTACATGATGGGCTACAAGCAGAGCAAGAGCCACACCAGCGGTATTGGTGTTGCTGGCCTGGTACTGGGAACCGTAGGCACAGCAGCTGCCATCGGAGCCTGGATCTTTGGCCCCACCTATGCCAACGCCAAGAGCAATGGCTTGCGTGACCTGGCTAATGCCCGCTACGATGCTACTCAGAACACCCTGAACCAGCTTACTTCTCTGCTGGCTGCAGAGCGCAGTGAGCGTATTGCTGGCGACGTAACTCTGACAAACACCGTCAACGACTCTGTATCAGGATCGCAGCAGGGTAGCCTGACCGCACAACAGGCAGCTGAACTCAGCTCTATCCAGAGCGTGCAGCAGAACCTCTTTAACCAGGCTGTGATGGGTAATCTCTCAGAGAACCCTCAGAAGGTGATGCTCTATAGCGCACCTCAGCCATGTGGTTGCCCAGGTTGCGGTTGCAACGGCTAAGGTTTTTCGGTCTAGAGGCTCTGGGATTGCTGGGGCCTCTAGCTTATCATCCAATACACGGCAAATATGTTATGGTTCAACAGATTCAACAAGAAGAAAATGGCATTTCTACAGAATTTTACACCGACAAGTAAGGCGCAGCTGATACAGGTGGCCATGTATATGAATAAGGGCGACGTACAGAAGGCACAGGAGTTTGTGGATTTCTATGCAAAGAACCTCGACCTACCCGACTTCGATCCTGTAGCACCTACCTTCATGCAGCAGATGAGGGGGAATGTATCAGAACTCTATTCCTGGATCAAGGAAAACCAGAGCGACATTGTTCAGGGCTATCAGTTTATCCAGAGCATCATCAAGAACAAAGGAGCGCTGCCTGCAGCGGAACCACCAGCAGCACCGCTACCAAACATTAACGGTTAATCAGTCACGGCATTATGGAACAGGAAATTAGACAGATTACATTTAATATCTACGCAAGTAATGATATGGAAGCTGAAAGAGGTAGACAAGCCTGTATTCAGTTCATCAACATTATGGGTATGAATGGAGCGAGAGTAACAGGCGATAAGCTCTACGAAGCTTTCAAGAAGCTTAACTCCAGCCCATTTATCACAAGTCAGATTATCAACTTCTTTAAAAAACAATAACTATGGCAGAGAATCAAAGTAAGTGTACTGGCAACTGCATGGCCTGTACCATGTTTCAGAGGCAGTATTGCGCAAGCCAGCTGGCATATTCTAACATGCGCATGCTGGAGCAGATGCAGAAAACAGTGATCGACATGAAGGAGAAGGTAGAGGCCCTGCAGAATAACGAGGCTACGTTATTCGATCCTACAGCGAAAGCACCCAGTGAGGAACCCAAGGAGCAACCAAAGCCCGCTATAACGCCTAACGGGAGTGGCGCAGTAATAGCTCCCAAGATAGTTTAACCATTTAAAAACAAAGTATTATGGCAAATTGTAATTGTTGTTGCAAGAACGGATCCGACGTACAGGACTTTCTTGTAAGTGTACCTGGTAGCACTGCAGCTGATGCTACCTTCATGATTGGTCTCACCCACTACACATGTGGAGGACGTAAGATGTTGCTAGCCGATGACACCCACCCTGTTATCGCCCAGTTGGAAGCAACGCCTATAGGCACGCCTATCGATGTAGGCAATGGCGCTTTCTGTCAGGAGTGCCGTATCGCAGGCACGGTAACGTATAAGCCATGTGGCTGCTGCAGCCCTCGCACAGAGTATGTAACTACCCAGGTATGCTTGCCCTGCAGCTCTGCAGTGACTCCTAAGCTTGGTATCGAGACGGTGGTAGCATCGCCAAAGCCTATCACGTACTATCAGGCAAGTGCATGCGGATGCTGTGCTGGCACATATCCCAGCACCAACCAGATTGCTATCACCACAAGTATTAATGTAGCAACTGCATAACGATGAACTGGATGGGTATTGTGAGCGTGGTGTTTATCTGCGTGACTGCCAACCACCTTGGGCTGGTTAAAGCCATCGAGGACACCATAAACCGAGAGCTGAGGATAGTAAACTGCCCGAAGTGTCTAACCTTCTGGAGTGCCCTCGCCTATTCCATCATGACATCGCGCGACATAATCGCCTCGCTTGCAATATCCTTCCTGGCTAGCTATGCAGCAATATGGCTGGAGCTGACAGAAGGAATAATAGACACATTTTATAACAAGATCTATGGGAAGATTTATTCAACAGCAGATAATGCCGATGATTAGCCGTTTCATCCCAAGGGCTATATGCCCCAGGTGTGGCAGTCAGTCGGCTGCAGTTATCAAGCAGGAGCCAGCTCCTGTAGTATCAACCACTAAACGGAGGAAGAAGAAATGAGTGCAAACGAACTGAAAGATAAATACTGGTCGCTCTATGAGTTTATGGCCAGCAGCCGAAAGCCAGAGAATATGAAGGCTTTTGGGCGCGTAATGACAGCTATGATGGACGATATGATAACCAATAGCCCATCGAAGGCCGAAGAGTATATAGGTAAGCTGGAGAGTATCAAGTGGAATAACTACCTGACTCCAGCTGAGGCCGACAAGATAGTAGCCGCAATGGATCCAAAGGCTCCCTGGAGCCGTGACCAATGGAAAGCGGCTATGCAGCAGAATGGATTGGAGCTGGAGAAATGGCCATGCTACAACCGCTGTGCGCTCTACACCACCATGAACATGATTATGAGCGACTCTTCGGCTACATTGAGCCAGTTTGTCAGCGGCAACGATCTGTTTAAGGCTGTGTACCAGCTGGCAGTAGACAAACTGACAGACCAGGACGGTATGTTTAATATCCGTAGCTATTTTGGCGTATGAACCATCGCGACCTGATGATACTGCAAGAGCTGCAGGAAATAAAGCGCAAGCAGAGCTGGTGGCTCGACTTCTCCAGTAACGTAGCTGGCAACGCAGTGTTCGATGGGGCCGTATGGCTTATATCCAAACTGATCAAGAGATTGTAACCATCATGCCGTGTTGATGGGAGGGAGTGACCTTGTGGCCACTCCCTGATTGTTATAACTTAGCGTATTTGTTGATGATCTCCAGCTCCATCTGTTGATAATATTCGCTTGGCTTTAATGTCAGAGATAGAGCAATACGGAAGAAGCGATACGGATGACCTGGTAGGTAGTTGTGGAAATCCTTTGCGCTGTTACCAATATATATCCAGCTCTTCTGATCATTAGATCCATAGAAATAGATCTTCTGGTTGAATGTGCTGTTGTGCATCTGTCGGTATCCTCGTATCAAATCCATAGTGTCGGAGTATGACAAAATACGGGTAACAATAAAGCCGTACTCTCCTCTCCTGCTATAGAAATCGCTATATGGCTTATCCAGCAAACGTAGCTTACCGTTAGCGTACTGCATATACGGATAAGGATAGCCGTTGATAAACGATCTCATTGTGCTAAGAGCAACAGTAGACCAGGTTCCATCATGGATCGAGAATATATAAGCGACAATATAGGTGGCTCCAGCAGGATTCATATTCTTTGGAACAATCAGCAATCTGGATCCTGTATAGTCGTAGATGATCTTTGCATCTGCAATAATGTCGGCAAACTTGGTATTACTTTCTGCCAACACTTTTGTATTACCATTGACTTTCACGTCATCATATACTGCAGGCATTAAGTTCTGTATATCGAATGGTACACCATCCAATATATCACTTATGCAAGCGACATCAGATTCTACAAACTTGTATAATCCTCTCTTGGTGGCAAAGATCACTGACTGATCGAGCTGTGTAATTGATCCTGGATTAGAACAAACTTCGCGTGATATGTTGTGTTTGTCAGAATAAGATCCCTCGGCAGATACCTTCATTACCCAGATACCATCAGTAGAGAATACAACCAGGTCGTGATCTCCCACCTGGCCAGCACTCAAAGCTCGAGTGACAGCTGCCAGGCCGATGATTGTACCTGTACCAACAGTGTTGATCACATCGGCAGGGAAATAATACGGATTATCCATCTCGGAGGTGTAGATCTTACTTGGCATAGGAACCAGGTCGTTACCATTATCCAGAGGGAAATAGCTAATAATGTCGTAAGCATAGAAGGCTCCATTGAGCGACATGTGTTCGCTAAGTTTAAACTTGCGACTGTCATCCTCTGTTTCTCCATATACGAAGGCAATACTGTTGGCCCTGGCATCAGGATAGAAGGCATATCCTTTGATTGCGTCAGGAATATATGGCGTATTGCATATTTTCTCTACGCGCTTTAGGCCGTTGTCGGTGTTGAGCGTCACAATTACCTTGTTTATTTTTTCTGTAGAGTTCATCCAGGGGAACAATATATCAGGAGAAAAGCCTTCAAACAGACGCTCAGCGATACCATAGACGTTAAGACGATGATTATATGTATACAGTCCATATTTTTCATCAGCGATAGGAATAAGCTGGTTGTGCGACTTATAATCATCCTTCATTTGAGTCTGTACTACAATGTTTGACGCAATATTATTCTCTATAGGAATATCTGAGAAAGTGCTTGAAACACGATTTGACAGATCTTCTGTCTTAAAGGATACCAGTTTGAAGAATGTGCTGGCAGTCTTAATCTTCTCTTTAAATTCAGCTTCTGTACACATTGGTATCTCCAGACCTCCCTGTTGATACGTAAATCCGTCTGCAGTTCTTTTAATCTCGGCTGCATAGTAGCTGTTATATGCACCATCAAGTAGTCCTTCACCAAGTTTGCGATCAAATGAATTTTTGATGAACTTTATCTGATCAGCCGTATTAATACGTGTGATTTGTGGAGTGATAAAGATGTCTACGGACTTTATTATATCACTCCATGCAGCAAGCGACTCAATCACCTGGGGGTTCATACAGCGCATCTGAAGCTTTGCTGTTAGGATTGTGATGTTGCAGGTAAACTTGTCGTCAAAGTTGTGATACTGATTGTTTGCAATGGCTCCTCTATAAAATTCCTTGACTCCAGCCACAATCTCATTGCTCTTAGCTGGCATCATCAACACAGGGGCCGAATGGAAAATCATAGATGTTCCGTCAAACAGTCGGTAACAATATCTAATCAGGAATGGTGAGTGAAATAGGCCTTCTTCGGTAGCCTCACTAATAAGCTTGTTTGCTGCAGCCATCACCTGCTCAGTAATGATTGTACGATAGCCTTCACGGATATTCCAGCCACCTGTACCTATCTGTGTCTGATCGTACTGGATCCAGCTGCCTCCATCTCCTTCCAGGCTGATAATACCTCCCTCCTGACCAGCCACCTCAATGTCAACATCTACTTTATCCTTTCCTGTCTGCTGAGCCATATTAAACTGCAGCTCCAG
>Ga0310786_10006298_pt1 | contig 15833 bp, 14 predicted proteins | sample AusTroGonzalo_MG_FD_203881 | JGI IMG/M metagenome (GOLD analysis project Ga0310786, IMG submission 203881) | Bovine rumen microbial communities from tropical cattle in Woodstock, Queensland, Australia - Gonzalo_03 (v2) (version 2) | ecosystem: Host-associated > Mammals > Digestive system >... | reverse complement strand
GGAATGAGAATCTAGCTTTAGCTTTTACGTAGAATAGACCGCCAAATCCAAAATCTCCTTCACGATATCGAACAATATTGTTTGGACATTTATTGACTTTGATTCTATCAAATCCCCATTTTCTATAATTGGTTGGATCGGCAGGTGTTCCATCATAAAGCGAATAATAACCAACTTCTAATGTCACATCTTTGTAATACGCGTGACCATTGTATGTTTGGTCGGTAAGACGATAATAATCGTCATTGTTATCTAATTCAATCGATGTTCCTTCGTAAGTTATTACACCCTCATCGACATCAAATTGCGCGATTGACATTTTGATCGTGTTTTCAATTTGATAAGTTGGGATGTTTTCGCTTGGAACGTGATTCACATCGTATTCGAAAAGAGAAACGCTTTCTGTTTTAGCGATATCGATTGGATTTTCACTAGCCTTGCCATCGGCAGTGGTTAAATACGAAGTTAAGATTCTAGTGGAAATGTTTCTAACAGTCCAACCAATACCAAGGACTTCATCTTTGTAGAAGTCGATGACGTCTAAACGTTTTGTTTGTTTAACATACGATGTTTCTTGTTTTGAAGGAGTGATCTTCGATGATTCAATTTCAACTTTAGTTGAAGAATAATAACCAATGATATGCTGACTATCTTTGACGTATGTATTGTTAGACGAATAAGAAATAGAAACAATTGGTTCTCCCTCTTCATCTTTTGGAGCAGAAGTCTTTTCGATGGTTTTAACTAAATATTGATTCCAATTTGGTCCAATGTTAGCGACGCTGGAGAAGTGTTCATAACCTTCTTCGGTTCCATAACGGGTGTAAGATACTCCATTGTTACTTGTAGTAACAGAATAAAGAACCGAATAATCGGTATCTTGCGGTTCACCTTCACGAGCTGGCTTAATACCGAACCAAGAAATTCTTTTCTCACTTTGATTGCCAGTTGCAGTGTTATCACCAAAATTAATTAGTGTGTCTGTGGTGGTGGTTTCATCAACGCAGTTTGAATAATAAAGAATCTCAGAATATTTAGAGGTTTGTTTACTGGTCGCGTATGAGGAAAATGCTCCAGTGTAGAAATAGGTATCATCGAGGATATCAGTATAGTCGATACGAAGGGATGTGGTGTAGGAGAGGTTGTTATACGCTTCGTTAGCGACAAGCTTTGCTTCATTATCAGAAATGACTTCCAAATTATCACCGATGGTGAAAGGGTCGTATTCTGGATCTTGCGATTTGCTGCAACCCGCTAAAAGCGGCAATGTAAGCGACAAAATCATTAATATTTTCTTTGTTTTCATGTTTTCCTCCTACCTATACTGCGTGTGTCTTAAATTCGAGATAACTAAATCGGTTATAATCGCAACATTTTCTTCGATGCTACCTTTATCGTAGACAACCCAGTTCATAAATGTTCCAAAAATACCTGAGACTACGTACTCCACTATTATCTCATTTTTCAAAACCGGTTTTAAAGATTCTAATATGAAAGTCTTAATCTTTCTTAACTTAAAAGTTAAATAACCAGAGAGATTCTGATCAGTTAAAATGATGCGATATAACTCGACATGCTCTTTAACAATTAAAAAGATTTTGTTGATAAGTTCTTTGAGTAATCTTCGGGATTGACGGGCTTTTAAATAGTCCGCCATATTAAAATCCGATAGTTCTTTAGTGAAGATTTCGTCGATCAAAGTTTCAATAATTTGTTCTTTAGAATCATAATGAAGATAAATAGTGTTCCTATTGACGTTAGCACGTCTAGCAATATCAATTATCTTGATGTTTTCGAAACCTTTTTCTTCTATTAAAGAAATAAACGCGTTTTTAATCGCTTCTTTAGTTTTAATTACTCTAAGATCTTCTTTCATAAGATAATAGGCATTTTAACATAAATGCACATTAATAGGCAAATGCACAAATCTGCCTATTGTTATATTTTACGCATATACTACAATACACACTAGCGAAAAAGGAGAGACTAAAATGAACAAAATCGCTTTATTCGGTGATTCTACCTGTGATTTGACTCCAGAACTTAGAAAAGCTCGCGACATCGATTATGTCCGTATGCTTGTCAACTGGAAAGACAAAGACAAAAAGGATCACGAAATTTATGCTTCTTTAGATTGGGAAGTTCTCAGTCCAAAAGAATATTATGACTTAATGAGAAATGGTGCAGTTATCTACACATCTCAAGTCACTGAACAAGAATTTGATGAAAAATTTGTTCCTCACCTAGAAAAGGGTGAAGACATCTTATATATCAGCTGCGCTTCTGCGTTATCACAATCTGGTAACTTAGCAGTTCGTTTAGCGAAAGAAAAATACGCTGCTCAATATCCAAATTCCCGCATTGTCGTCGTGGATTCTCTTTGTTCCTGCATGGGACAAGGTTCCATGATCCTCAAAGCCGCTGATATGCGTGATGCAGGTAAGAGCATCGATGAAATCGCTGAATATATCACTAAAGAAAGACTTCACTTTAACCAAGCTGCAACTGTTGAAGACTTATCAACTCTTGCTAAACACGGACGTGTTAAAGCCGCGAAAGCCTTCTTTGGAAATATCTTTGGTGTTAAACCAATCATTATTTCTGATGGAAGAGGTAATAACTATGCGGTCGAAAAAGCTAAAGGAAGAAGAAATGCTTTAGTTCGACTTGCTGAAATCGTCAAAGAAAGAGTTATTAAACCAGAAGATCAAATCTGCTACGTTTCACACGCTGATGCAAAACCAGAAGATGTGGAATTAGTTGTTTCCAAAATCAAAGAAATTGGTTTTAAGGATGTTGTCGTTGGTAATCTTGGACCAATCATCTCTGCCTCCTGTGGACCTGCTACCTTTGGTATTTACTACTATGGTCAAGAAGAAACCAGGATTGGTGAATAATCATGATTTTGAACAAATTAAACGGTGAACAATTTAAAGAATTAGTTACTAACGGCGCCAAAAATCTTCGCTTAAATATCGAAGAAGTTGACTCCCTTAACGTTTTCCCTGTCCCCGATGGGGACACCGGTACCAACATGACTAGAACCATTGAAGGCGGTATCGATGCTGTCAAATCAATGAACGAAAAGAATCTAGGCGTGTTAGGAAAGGCGTTATCTAAAGGCATGCTTTTAGGCGCGAGAGGAAACTCTGGTGTTATTCTTTCGCAAATCTTCCGTGGCATTTGCCGTGGATTTGAAGGTAAAGAAGAAGTCAATGCTTTAGAACTTGCTGAAGCCTATAAGATTGGTGTTAAGCAAGCTTATGGAGCGGTTGTCACTCCAGTTGAAGGAACAATTCTCACCGTCTTTAGAGAGGCGACCGAATCTGCCTCCAAGATTGTTACAAAAGATTCCACAATCAACGAATTCTTTGAAGAACATTTAAAACAAGCAAACATTTCTTTAAAGAAAACCATCGATTTATTACCAGTTTTAAAAGAAGCTGGAGTCATTGACTCTGGTGGTGCTGGTTATGTCTACATCGTTAAAGGTATTGTCAAATATCTTGACGGCGAAAAGATTGAACAAGAATTATCAACTTCTTCTGATAATAAATCGGAGCAAGCTCCTATCGACTTCTCAGCCTTTGGAGCGGACGATATTCTTCAATTCGGTTACTGCACTGAATTTATTCTCCGACTTCAAAATTCTAAAGTTAATGTCGAGGAATTCGATGTTCAAACTATCATTGATAATTTGAATGAAGAAGATATCGCTGGCGATTCTATCGTCGCCTTAAAAGACGGAGACGTCATTAAAGTGCACGTGCACACCAAAGAACCAGGCTTAGTGCTCCATAAAATGCGTAAGTACGGCGAATTCTTAACCACTAAGATTGAGAATATGGCCTTACAACACAATGAGAATCTTTCCGAAGAAGAACATTCTCAAAAGAAGATGGAACACAAGAAATACGCCATCGTTGCTGTTGCACAAGGTGAAGGCATCAAAGAACAATTCGAAGCTTTTGGAGTTGATGTGGTGGTCTCTGGCAATCAAACCATGAACCCATCCACCGAAGACTTCATTAGAGCCTTCAAACAAGTTGATGCAGACAATATTATTGTCTTCCCAAATAATAAAAACATTATTATGGCCGCCAAACAAGCTGCCCAATTATACAAGGGTGCGAATGTGAAAATTGCTCAAAGCAATTCTATCCCACAATGTTATAGCGCACTCACGATGTTAGACTTCTCCAGTGATGATTTAACTCTCATCATGGGTAACTTTAATGAAGCAATTAGAAATGTTGTAACTGTTGAAATTACCACAGCGATTAGATCTACACGTGTCCATGGTGTTATCATTCGTAAGAACGACCACATGGGTATCGTTGACGGTAAGATCGTCTACGCTGGAAGAATGAAAAATAGAATTGTCTATGATGTCCTTCGTAAAATCAAAGACATCAAAGATAAACAAGTCGTTACCATAATTTATGGTAAAGATGTCACTGAAGACGAAAAAGTTAAAAATATGCAGATGCTTAAAGCCCGATTCCCATATCTCGAATTTGGGGCCATCGATGGTGGACAAGCTGTCTACAAATACTTAATCGCCGTTGAATAAAATAAATACCAACCATAAGAAAGTTCAAAAATATGGTTGGTTTTTTTATTCTCACATAAGCACATAGTGTATAATAGACACGTACAAACTAGGCAAAGGATTCACATTATGAAAAGATTACGAGTTTTATCCTTATTACCTGCTCTTCTTTTAGCATCTTGCTCAAAAGTAGATTATGCAGGTGTTTATGAATTCAGATTAGGTAAGACTGATGGTAGCCATTTAGCGGTTACCGCTACTTTGACCAATGAAGACTATATTGTCGAAGGTTCAAAGAAGATGTCTATCACGGCTGATTTAGGTGCGGAGATGTCTCCGACCGCCATCATTGAACAATATGGAGAAGAATATCCACTTCTTGAACCATTCATCGACATCATCACCGATGAAGTTGCAGGCATAAAAGAAATTCCTTTGTACTATAGTGTGCTTAACCAAAAAGACGCAAAACGTGGCTATAAATTATCACTTGGCTCAGATTTTGCAGCGCAAAAAGTTGCCGAACTCAAAGAAAAATATCCAATAGTTAAAGAGCTATTGGACCTTTTCCATATCGAAGATACTAGATTTCGTTTAGAACCAGAAACAGTCCGCTACTACGTTGGTGCGTACGTTGACTCTAAAACTCTTACATTTGAAATGCCAGTTTCTATGGAAGATTTAGAGATGCAAAAATTCTGGTACGGAAAATCCAATAGAATTAGCGATGATTATGTTGATAAGCTTCCAGGCGAGAAAGGTGATTTGCGTTTTGGAACCCATCCAAAGGTTACAACAAACGCTCAAGGAATTATTACCGCCAGCGAAGTTAAACAAGTAAATAGAGATTTTGAAAAAGAATTTTCAAATACTCCAATCGTTGATGGAGACGATAACAAAATCGCTGTCTTAGTTCAAGATGAGGTCGAAGGCAAAAAAGTTTTAAGATGCCATTTAACTTCAACAGATCCAGAAATAACTTACCCACACTCAATAGAAGGATTTGTTTATACAAAAGACATGGTTGGAGAATTTGAACATAAACAAGCAATCAAGTTTAAAGTAAGCGCTGACGGCTCAGCTGTTGTTGCATACAATGACAAAAACGGAAGAGATGAAGGTTTTATCGATGATAACGATACTGAATTTAGATTTGCCGATACCATTCAAGCCCCTTATGAATTCCGTGATTTCCACACTGTTAATGTAGGTTTAACAAAGATTTAATATGCCAGAAAAAAACGAATTAATTATTGATGTGAGTCATCTCACCAAAGACTATGGCTATGGTCGTGGTGTTTTCGATGTATCTATTCAAGTTCACAAAGGTGAATGTTATGGATACTTAGGCCCAAATGGCGCGGGAAAATCCACAACTATTAGACATATTATGGGTTTTTCAAAACCTATGAAAGGCAGTGTCAAACTATTTGGCATTGATACTTTTGGTCATACTGATGAGATTTTAGATAGAGTAGGTTATCTTCCTGGTGAACCATCAATCCCGCAGGGATTAAATGGCTGGGGCTTCATCAAAATGATGCAAGGAATGCGCAAGGAAGTTAACGAAGAAAGACTCAAATATCTTTTGGATTTGTTTAAGCTTGATCCATCTCCAATGGTCAAAGAAATGTCTCTAGGAGACAAACGTAAATTAGCGGTTGTTGCAGCGTTTATGAATGATCCAGATATTCTAATTCTTGATGAACCAACCAGCGGACTTGATCCATTAATGCAGCAAATCTTCATTAAATTCATTATTAATGAAAAGAAGAGAGGGAAAACAATTTTGCTTTCCTCTCACATCTTCGCGGAAGTTGAAGCGACATGTGACAAGATTTCAATCATCAAAGATGGAAAGCACGTTTCTTCATTTAACGCGGCAGATCTAAAGAAAATTGATACAAAGGTCTATATTCTCCGCTTCAAAGATAAAGAGAATATGGACAAATATGTCGCAAGCTGCCCGTTTGAAGTAGTGGAGAACATTCCAGAAAGATTAACTTTGACAATCAAATTCCAAACCAAGGATTATCAAAAATTTATTTCTTCGGTTATGGGTATTAAATTACATACATTTGCAGAAAGACCATTTACTCTTCAGGATTATTTCATGTCCTTCTATAAAGAAGAGAAAACATTTGGTGGTCTTGGTGGCGTTGTAGGAAATGAGAAATAATTATGCTTGAGAAAGAATTATTTAAACACGCGCCAAAACTAGCGAACTTCAAAGAAGAAGAAATCGAAATTGAAGTCAATCATATCGTAAAAGACTACGGAAACAATCGTGGCTTATTTGATATATCTTTCGTTGTTCCTAAGGGAAAAACATTTGGATATTGTGGCACAAATGGTGCAGGTAAGACTACAACCATCAGACATATCATGGGCTTTTTAAAACCCGATAGCGGTTTTGTGAAAGTTAAAGGCTTAGATGCTTGGAAACAATCCGAAGAAATTAAAAAATACATTGGTTATCTTCCAGGCGAAATTGCTTTCCCACCTCTTGAAACCGGTAGCGATTTCTTAAAAGCCCAAGCAGAACTCTTAGATTTAGGCGATATGTCTAAAGCCGAAAGAATGATTAACATTCTTCAATTAGATCCAACCGCAAATCTTAAACGTATGTCTAAAGGCATGAAACAAAAGACAGCGTTAGTGGCGGCCTTCATGCATTCTCCAGAAATCATCTTATTAGATGAGCCAACAACGGGTCTTGATCCACTCATGAGAGACGCCTTTATCAATCTCATCAAAGAAGAGAAAGCTCGAGGAGCGACAATCATCATGTCAAACCATATGTTTGATGAACTTGAAGAGACATGCGATTATGTCGGATTCATCAAAGATGGCAAGATTGTAGATATTGTTGATTTAGAAGAAATACATAATAGGCCATACCGAGAATATCAAATCGCCTTTGCTTCTAAAATAGACTTTGAGAAAGTTGATGCAAGCCAAGTTGAAGTCTTAGAGAAGCGGCCCGAAACATTCACTTACATAGTAAGGGTGCCGAATGAAAAGATTGATGGAATGTTCAGGGAATTACATAAATTCAAGGTCGCTCTTATAAAAGAGATTCAATATACATTAGAAAAATACTTCATGGAAAACATTGCGAAAGGAGAAGAAAAAGATGAATAAAGCACTTAAAAAAGAAATTATATCCAAACCACTTTTTAAACAATCCATAAAATCGAATTTCCTTTTATGGCTCATCCTTTCGTTAGGAAGTATGGGTATCTTCGTTCTTATCAATCTAGTTGTGGGCACAAGAACCATCTTCTCAAACATCGATATGAACTCTGTTCAAGCCTACGTTAAAGATGAAGGTTTGAATTGGCTTCAAATCCTTGGTCTTCTTGAACAGATGGGATTCTCTTTAAGTAGAATTCAAACCATGTCGCAAATCGACCTTAACTCTGTTATGAATGATCTTGTCTACAAGATTGCTGGTGTTTTACTTCCAATGATTTACGTCATGATCACTTGTAACAAGTTAATCGCCTCACAAGTTAGCGATGGTTCAATGGCATATATTTTATCCACTCCAACAAACCGTAAAACAGTTGTGAGAACTCAGTATTTGTTTATGATTGCCTCACTTGTTGCGATGTATTTAATTATCACCATTGGCGCATACGCTTCTGGTGCAGTTGGTTATTTTATAACCAAACCTACCAACATTAACTTTGGAACATTCACTTTAAGAACCCTTCTATATTGCTTAGGTTCATTCATGGCCATGTTTGCTTTAACTGGAATTTGCTTTGGAGCATCTTGCTGGTTTAACAAATCCAACAACTCCACAGCCGTTGGTGGTGGAGCCTGTGTCTTAGCCTTCCTTTGCTGTATCTTAGGACTCTTTGGTAACAAAGTATTCGTCTCTGTCGGTGTTGGCGTTCAAGCTATGAGCGCATTCAACTATTTAACCATTTACACTTTGATCGATACTGAATCGATGAGCAATTTCGCTAAATACGTTACAGGCGCATACGGCGGAATCATGTCACTCTCTTGGTTATGGGAAATTGGAATCCTATTTGTAATAGGTGTCGCCTTAACCTTTGTTGGTGGATTTAGATTCATCAAAAAAGATTTACCACTTTAATAAATTGGTTTTTGATAAAGACTCTTTATTGAGTCTTTTTCTTTTTTACTAAATAATCTTCGATTTTTGTCGTAACGTAAAATGTATTTTACAAATTGCCGGAAAAATGTAAAATACATGTAACATTAGAGGTATTTTATGGTAAACGAATTATTTGTCCTTACTCCAAGAATCGAAAACAACGTCAAAGCATTAGGCGAAAATATTAAGCTAGCAAGACTGCGTCGCAATCTTCCAATGCGTGTAATATGCGAGAAAGCCAGAATATCTCGTCCGACTTTGTCTAGAATGGAAAAAGGAGATTACCGTGTTTCGATCGGTAAGTACGCAATGGTGTTGCATGCTTTAGGAGGTTATTCTGAAGAACTTGCTAAAGTGATGCGAGAAGACGAACGTGGGAGAACTATTCAAGATTTGAACATTATTACTCCAAAAAGAGGTGGTCGTTAAAGATTATTGAAAAATCCGTGTTAAATCGCGGATTTTTTTCTTTATCTTTGGGAATAAAATTTTGCTTATTTATCCTTCAAATCTATTCCCAATTCTTTTCCTTCGTACATGTAATCAAACCATGGGAAGTTTTTGAATCTGTTAATGTGATATCTATGCATTTCTTCAGTGAGCATAATCACTTTAGCAGCACATGGGGTTTCAGGGAAGAAGTCATAATATTCTTCGTTAACGAATAAGGAGAAGATTGTGACGTCAACTGTCATTGGGTAAGTCCAGACTTCTTTATAAGAAAGGTCGAATTCCCAAGGTTCACCATGCTTGGTGCCTTTAAAGTGAAGGCCTTTATGATCAATTGTGTAAATACCTTCTCCACATATTTCAGATGTGGTTTCCTTTGGAACATAGTGATCTTTTGGAAGATAGCCAACTTTCACTTTGATTGAGAACGAATAGTTTGGGTCTTTTCTAATCTCATTTATGAGAAGTTGTCTTTCTTCATGTGCCCAATCGGTTGGAGTGTCTGGAATGACACACGACTCATCAAACTTGATGAGATTGTATTCGTTATCCATAGTCGCTCCATTACCGCAGTGTTTACATTTAATGTAATTATCTTTAGCTTCCATCTCATATTCGTGACCACATTTTGGACAACGATATAAAATATCGCTTAATCCTTTAGTGATTTGTCCGTCTTTCGCGACATATTTAATATGAGCTTCTTTGTTCCACTTGTAATCGTCGTGGTGGAACTCTTCATTAATCTTGTCGTCAATCTCTTGAGGACTCATCTTTTTAAGATCTTCAGGAGTGAACAATAATTTTGTTTTGCAAAAGACTTCACCGATACGGTCTTCAATATCAACTTTGTTGTTGGTGAGATAGCTGCCTTTAAGGTAGGCCATAAAGACAGGCACACCAAAGACTTGTAAGAATCTTCCTGTCCCAGGAACGATAGGTTGGTTATCACCAAAGATTGAAGAAGTTCCTTCTGGAGAGAAGGCAACAATTCCGCCTTTTTGAATAATGCTTCGCATTGCTCTTAAGCTTGGCACATCATTGCAGAATACTTTCTTCGGAATGATTTGATTCATCTTTAGCGGCCACGCTAAATGTTCACGGAAAAATTCATTATAACCACAGACGATATTGATTCTTCTTGGCCAAGCTGCGGTGGTGATGAAAGTATGATCTCTACGAGATTGGTGGTTCCAAATTATAAAAGCGGGGCCTTTGTGCTTACCAATCTTGTCCACGTATTCATAATGAGGATGATACTTCTTACCGAGCAGTTTGGTTCTACCTACTACATAGTAGATAAAATAAAGAAGTGGATTTGGTTTATGAAACTTCCTTTGAGCAAGCTCAGCTTGTAAATCTTTTTCTTTTTTCATGTTTATCTATGTTTGGCGTGGAAGGTTACACCTAGGGTGTCTGGACCGCAGTGACAAACCGCAGTTGGATTAACATCTTCCACCATGATATTGAGATCATCACCGAATTGCTTTTTAAGCATTGGGATGAATTCGTCGACTAAATACATCGCATCTCCGTGTGCGATGATGACTGGATACTTTTTGATATCTTCTTCAAGTTCGATAACGTAATCCAAAATCTTTTGAAGAGCGTTCTTTCTTCCTTTTGCCTTACCAATTGAGGTCATTTTGCCGTCAGAGCCGATATAGATGATTGGCTTAATACCAATAATACCGCCCATAAAGGCCGCAAAGCCCCCTACACGGCCACTTTTAGCGAAGAACTTTAAATTATCCGCGAAGAAATAAAAGGCCTGCTTATCGACGTTAATTTTGGCCCACTCTTTAATATCTTCAATGGATTTGCCTTCTTTGTAGAGTTGACCCATGGACATACAAAGGGACAATGAACCAAGAGTGATACCTTTTGTATCAATCATTTCTAATCTTCTGTCTGGATATTTCTCTTTGAGATCTTCCATGGCGAGTCTAAGCGAGTTGAATGTCGCAGACATAACCGCTGAGAAGTGGACATATAAAACATCACGACCTGCTTTAAATTCAGGTTCGAAATATTCTTTGTATGCTTCTGGAGACAAAGCGGAAGTGCTTGGGAGAGCGCCTTTACGCATTTGCTCGTTTAATTCGTGAGCGTCATATTTTTCGTAGCTAACATATGGGAAATATTCTTTGCCATTTATTTCATAAGGCATTGAAATGAGTTTTGCTCCATACGAATTAGCAATCTCTGGAGTGATATCGCAATCAGTGTCAAAAAATAAGGTATACATTTAAACTTCTCCTATCTATCTTATTTGCTGGCATTCCTCTCTAAATAGGAGAGAACATCTTTAACTGTTTCAAATTTTTCTGGTTTTTCAAAGTGAACACCAAATTCGTCTTCCATGGACATGGATAACATCATTAATGCTAAAGAATCAAAACCTAAATCTTCAACGAGTTTTGAGTTTTCATTAGCTTTGCTAACATCCATATCTGGCATTGCATCTTGGATGAGTTTTAATAATCTTTCGTACATAACTTCTCCTATTTTCGATGGTCATCGATACCATCATAAATATTTTTATCTTCACTTAAATTGATTAAGACATTTGAAGCAGTAGCGATCGCTTCTTTCTTACAAGAGCCACGGCATTTGATGACTGGATATTTGATTCCAAGAACAATACCCGCTCCTAAGGATTCAAAGTCATATGTCTTCATAAGATAGCCAATCAAAGGCATGATATGTTCTTCTTCGTGATTAACTTTCGCATATTTAACCATCTCAGTAATGAGATTGACTGCCATACCTTCGGCATTCTTAAGAACTTGGTTACCTGCAAAGCCATCACACACGAGTACGTCGCATAATCCAGACAAAGTCTTGTTACCTTCGATATTACCAACAAAGTTGAGTTCTTTATCTTCGGCGAAAACCTTATGAGCTTCTTTAACTAACTTGTTACCTTTGGTAGGTTCACTTCCATTAGATAACAAACCAATTCTTGGGTTATCAATCTTGTATAACTTCTTCATGAAGTCTCTTCCAAGTCTAGCGAATTCATGAAGTTGATTCACGCCGACATCGATAGAGGCGCCTGTATCCACAAGGGCGGTGTAGCCACCTTTGGTGTTTGGCATAATTGCCGCTAAACAAGGACGAGTTCTTTGAGGGGTTAACAAATACTTAACCGCACCTACAAGCACTGCGCCCGAATTACCAGCGGTGATCATTCCAATCGCGTTCCCTTTGGAAAGTTCTTCCATACCTTTGAAGATGGAAACAACTTTGCCTTCATAAAATGAAAGCATTGGATTGTCATAGTTTGTCACTGTATCTGGAGCGTGCAAAATCTTTACACGCGAAAAATCTAAATCGTGTTTTTTGATGATTTTTTCATCACCCACAATTGTGAGACTAACTTCTGGATATTTTTCTAAGACCGCTTTTGCGCCATCTAAGATAGCTTCTGGTCCGTTATCGGAACCAAGAGTATCAATAATAATCGTATGTTTCATAATCAACCAAAGAATCCCTCTCCAGAGAAATCACTTTCAGTGATGTTGGTGTGTACCCCTAACCAATTAACAGCCTCATCAAGGCAGTTGAATGGTAGTTTCACTGGAGGGTGAGCCGCTCCGCTAGTAAAAGCGGACGGAAAACAATTATAGTATTTTTCATATGAATCGTTAACACCAATATGGAAACCATTGTAATTAAAAACAATTACATCGTGATAAACGCTTGATGATCCAGTAGAGGTAAACGTCGGATCTTTATATCCATACGAATACGCTAATTGAGTGGAAATATTTTTATCGGATGAAGAGATAATATAAATATCATTCAAGAACGGATGAGTTTCAAAAAGATTTGAATATGTGAAAGCACCTTCTTTTAATTCTCTTCGAGAAGTGTTGAAGATTGCAGCCTTAATATCATAACTAGAAAATTCAGGTAAGCTTTTAGCTTTATCATAGGTAATCTTGCCATAGAATTTTGACATAGCTCCGCTACTGATTTCGCCTCCAGCGGCATTATTTCCAATGACGTCATTAAAGACTGAAGTATGATTCGCTTTCCAAGCATCTATCTTTGCTTGAACACCTGCATCTGGTTCTAGATTCATTGCGTTCAAATATTCGTAATCATACTTTTGTAAAGACAACACTCCATTATTTTTGTTAAACCAGAAATTAACGGTGGACACACCTCTAGAGTAAGCGCTGGCTTGAAGGAATGGCACTCCGTCAACATCGTACTTTACATACCTATGGGTGTGGGCTTCAAATACAGCGTCTACGTGTTTAGCGATGCTAGTGTCCGCATCAGCAGAATGATAGTCTGCGACGACTATATCACAACCTTTTTCGTTTCTAAGTTCATCCGCTAAAGAGATGACTATATCCGTAGGATCTAAAAAGATATAATCCTCGACATATGTAGAAGTGATAGAAGTGATTTGGTCTTGACCAATAACTCCAATAACACCAACTTTAACTTCGTATTTTGTGCCTTCATTTAATTTGATTATTTTATATTCCTTCCCAAGGGAAGATTTATTCCATTCTGAATCAGTTTTTGGATAATCATATATGTTCGCGCCTAAAAAGGAATCGCCTAAATATTCTTCGAATTTGAAGACATTTTCGACACCCCAATCGAATTCGTGATTGCCAATCGTGTGAGCGTCAAAGCCAATTTCTTTAAATGTTTCAGACACTAGCTTTCCTTTGTCTTCGTAGCATTGGTATGAACCTTGATAGTTATCTCCGCTTGATAACAAGATGTCTCCAGCAGCCTTTCTATCTTTCAAATAGGTTGCCATCTTTGCAAGACCAACACGATAATCATCAGCCTCTTCATCAACTTGCCCATGAAAGTCGTTGATAACCGTAAAATTGACTGGGATTTTTTCAATCTCATGATCATATTCACCAGAGGTGCTTGTCGATTGGCTCGTACTGGAGCTAGAAGTTCCTTTGTGAGAGTGTGCTCCTGTACAACCAGTGAGAAGTACCGCTAGTAATAATGATGCAATTCTTCGGCTTTGCATATCATAATGATATCACTAACGATGTTTGTTCTCATAATGTAAAATAGTTATCGATGAAATCACGATTTCAAAATGTAACCGGTAAATGCGTTGATCTCTCCTTTGAAGGCAAAGGAGTGGTGAAACTTTCCTATGGAACAGTGTTCGTTGATGGGCTTTTTCCTGGTGAAGAAGCTGAGATTGAAATCCAATACAAAAGAGCAGGTTCTTATTTTGGCAAAGTCCATAGGCTAATCAAAAAATCACCTGATCGCATCCAGCCTCTCTGCGGAGTGTGCACTGCCTGTGGGGGATGTCAATTTCAACAATACGCTTATCCTGCTCAACTTAAATATAAGCAAAACAAAATTAAGGATGCGTTTAGAAGACATCTAGGCAAAGAAGTTGAAGTTAATGAGACGTTAGGGATGAAAAATCCTTATGAATATCGAAACAAGATTCAAGTGCCTATTGGTAGAGACCCACATGGCAAAATTGTTTCAGGCTTTTATAGAAGTGGCACTCATAAAATCATTCCAATTGATAAGTGTTATATCGAAAATCCTAAAGCATCTCAAATAATCGCTGAGTTTAAAAAACTCATCAAAGATTTTCATTATGAACCATATAACGAAGACACTGGTTATGGTTTGTTTAGACATATCCTTATTAGGACTTCGTATCACTACGAAGATGTGATGGTCACATTAGTGACAACTCGTGATGAGTTCAAAGGCAAAAACAACTTTGTTAAAGAATTTATCAAACGTTGTCCTAATATTAAATGCGTAGTCCAAAATATTAACTCCAGAGACACGAATGTTATCTTAGGTGAAAAAGAAAGAATTCTTTATGGCAGTGGTCAAATTAGAGATTCCATCTTAGGAGTGGAGTTTCTAATTTCCTCAAAATCTTTCTATCAAGTTAACCCAGAACAAGTTGAAGTGCTTTATTCAAAAGCAATTGAATATGCGGACATCCAAAAGGATGAAGAAGTATTAGATGCTTATTGTGGCATCGGTACGATTGGTTTAATCGCCTCTAAACAAGCGAAGCATGTTATAGGTGTTGAAATCGTAAAAGAAGCAATTATTGACGCGAAGAAAAATGCCAGACTCAATAAAATTGAGAATGTTGATTTTATCTGCGATGACGCTTCAAAAGCATTCGCTAGATTATTAGATGAAAAGTTTATCCAAACTCTTCTAGAGTTAAAACCAAAGAAGATTGTTTATATATCCTGTGAACCTGAAACTTTAGCGAGAGATATCGCTCTACTTTCAGATCATTACGAAATCAAAAAAGTTCAACCTGTTGATATGTTTCCGATGACTTTTCACGTTGAAACCATTGTGGGATTAGCTTTAAAGAAATAATGACTGCTTAAAAGTATATGTAATATACTTTTAGTGCTTATTTTCCTAACTGAAAAGAACCAACTCTCTATAAAAATCAAGTAGAAAGTTGGCCTTTTATTTTTATCGCCCTCTCAACCCAGAATTTCCGCTTTACCCTTGAAGGCGGGAACATATCTTTACTTTAAATAGAAATATTTATGAATTAAGATATTTGCAATGGAAGATAGAGAACTTTATTTGCAAACTTTGAAGGCCGCCCAAAAGATAAGCGACTATGGCCCGGCAATCATTAATGAACTACAAGTTAGAGAAAAGAAAAGGCTCTATTCTTTAATTGTAGAAGCT
>Ga0310786_10006297_pt1 | contig 15833 bp, 11 predicted proteins | sample AusTroGonzalo_MG_FD_203881 | JGI IMG/M metagenome (GOLD analysis project Ga0310786, IMG submission 203881) | Bovine rumen microbial communities from tropical cattle in Woodstock, Queensland, Australia - Gonzalo_03 (v2) (version 2) | ecosystem: Host-associated > Mammals > Digestive system >... | reverse complement strand
CAGGAAGCGGTCCCGGTCATTCTTGTTGCAAAGGCTGAAAACCATCGCGAGCAGGGAGAACAGGCCTTCAAACATAAACACGGCCAGATAGAACTCGGAATAGCTCTCGTCATAGACAAATTCGACCGTAACAGGGAAAAAGATTCCTTCCTCCATCCAGGCGCCGACACCGAGCATGACCTTTTCCATGGCAAGGAAACCCTCGGCAAAACGCACCATCGCCGCCATGAATGCGCCCATAGGAGCAAAGCGGTTCAGCGTTTCCCGGCCGCCGAGCCCGAGAATTTTCGCGCTGAGCCACACTGCCAGCGTCACCCCGGCGACGCCGCCGTAGTAGCTCAGTTCGTCATATTTCAGATCGAACAGCACAGGCCGCGTATTGATCCGGCAGAGAAACCAGACCAGCCGGGCCCCCGCGATGCCGAGCACGATGCCGAGAAACAGCGTCAGCACGCTGAGCGAAGCCGCTTTGACGGTATCCATTACTTTCCGGCTGCTCAAAAAAAACCACAGGATGCACGCCGCAGCGCTGCATCCCATGAAAAGCAGATAACCTGTCAGATTGATTTCCATATTGAACCCCTTTTATTTTGCGCCGGACATATCCCACGCACTGGCGAAATAAATAATATCCGTAATAGGCCGCTCGCTGCCATGCTGGACGTTGTTGAACTTCCGGTTCAGGAAGACCAGGGAAGCGGACAAGCCGCCGTCCAGCGTATAGGCACACTTGACCGGCGCGATGGACATGACCATATCGCGGAACCGGTTCAGTTCCTGCCCCCAGTGGGCACAGGTAACCACCAGGTACTTCAGCTTGTCGATCTGCGCGATGCAGAGGCGGATTTCACCGGCGCCGGGCTTCCCGTAGGTGGGGGAATGGTCCGGATCCATGACGATTTCATCCGGTACGGGTTCCCCGTCGATCACGAGCGCCGGACCGAACTGGAACGCGTTGATCACTTTTTTTCCGTCGATCTGTGTCTTGTCAATGGCCGCCAGGTCCTGATCCGCCGTCAGGATATGAAAATCGCCGTCCTCATCGATGAGCAGCATATCCAGCGATGGCTCCACGGATTCGGAATACACGGTACCCTGGCGCAGAATATAGTTGGTGGATTTGTTGCCGGAGAAGGCGGCGCAGTAGTCGCCGTTCACCGCGAAGACCGCGTTCTTCAGCGCGGCAATCGCTTTGGCGGGTTTGACAGCCTGGGAACGGAAGGGATTGGCTTCATCCGCCGAGGCGGTCCGGATCTGGGAAGGATCCTTGATCTCGATAATCGCGTAATAGGTAGTCACCAGCCAGTCTACATGCATGTCAACCGTATGGCGTTCCACCCGGATGGTGGGGTCCTCATAGACCTCAATATCTTTGCTGTATTTGTACGGGGGCAGCTTATACCCGCCATCCAGGTTGATCGGCAGGGGCTTGAAGACGCCGCCGGATTCTTCCGTGATGTGGATGTCAGCGGCGCCGGCACAGGCGGACGCGGAGATGAAGACCAGCACCAGGGCAGCCAGAAGCGAAATCACTCTCTTCATATCGCGGAAAACCGTCCTTACTTTCAGAATACGGCATCAAAGAGCCGGTTTTGTTATTATATCAATGATGGATTTGCAAGTCAAACATTCCGCCGCCGACAGTTCATGGCAGGAAAAAGCTCTCCGGCGGGAGTTTTTTACTCCCTGTGCTTTACCGCTGCTCCGCGATCTTTTCCAGGCGCACTGCGCATACCTTGTATTCCGGAATCCGGGCGAACTCGTCCAGTGCCGCGTTGGTCAGCATGTTTACCGGGGAATCCGGGAAATGGAACGGCATCCACGTTTCGCCTTGGGAAACTTTGCGTCCCACATGCGCCGTCGCCGTGATCGTACCCCGGCGGCTGCTTACCCGGATCCGCTCGCCTTTGCCGATGCCGAGGCGCTCCGCGTCGCGGAAGTTTACCTCGATAAAGCCTTCGCCCGCCAGCAGGTTCAGCCCCGGCGTGCGGACCGTCATAGCCGCCGCGTTGTACTGGTACAGGATCCGCCCCGTCGTCAGCATGAAGGGATATTCTTCGTCCGGCAGTTCTATGGCCGGTTTATATTCTGCCGCGTACAGCAGCGCTTTGCCCCGCGCGGGTTTACCCACATGCATGATCGGCGTGCCCGGATGATCCTTCTCCGGGCAGGGCCATTGCAGTGTTTCGCCTGCGTCCAGCCGTGCGTGGCTGATTCCGTGGAAGCTGGGTGTCACCTCGGCGATCTCGTCCATGATCTGCGCCGCCGTCAGCCGCTCCTGCGGATAGCCCATCGCATTCATCAGATCGATAATAATGTCCGTATCCTGCCGCATGTTCCCGGGCACGGTCACCGCCTTGCGTACGCGCTGCACCCGCCGCTCGGTGTTGGTAAAGGTTCCTTCCTTCTCCGCGAAGCTCCGCCCCGGCAGGATTACATCCGCGAACCGCGCCGTCTTCGTCATGAACAGTTCCTGTACCACCAGGAAATCGAGGCTCTTCAGCGCTGTTTCAATATGGTGTGTGTCGGGATCGGTCACCATCGGGTCCTCACCGTAGATGTAGAGCCCTTTCACCTTTCCTTCGATCGCCGCCGGGAACACGTCCGTCGCCTTCAGCCCAGGCGTCGGGCTCAGGGGAACGCCCCATTTCCGCTCAAACTTCTCCCGTACGGCGCTGTTGTCAACCTTCTGATATCCCGGATAGTCCGTCGGCTGTGCGCCCATGTCGCAGGCGCCCTGCACGTTGTTCTGACCCCGCAGGGGATTGACACCGCAGCCGCTCTTCCCGATCTTGCCGCAGATCACCGCGATATCGCTCAGACACATTACGCCCTCCGTCCCGGTGCTGTGCTCTGTCACGCCCAGGCAGTAGATGATCGGCGCCTTCCCAGCTGTCGCGTACATCCGCGCTGCCTCCCGCAGCCGGTCCGGATCGATATGGCAGATTTCCCCAACGTATTCCGGGGTATACTTTTTTACGGTTTCCTTCAGCTGTTCAAACCCTTCGGTGAACTGTTCCACGTAGGCGTGGTCGTACAGGTCCTCTTCAATGATCACGTGCATCATGCCGTTAGCGAAGGCTACGTTCGTCCCGGGGCGGATCTTCAGGTGAATGTCAGCGAATTTCGTCAGGCCGATCTCCCGCGGGTCCACGACGATCAGGCGCGTGCCGTTCATCACGGCCTTCCGGATCTGCATCCCCACCACCGGATGCGCCTCCTCCGGGTTTGAGCCGATCAGCAGGATGCAGTCCACCCCGTGGGTGATGTCGTAGATCGGGTTGGTCATCGCGCCGGAGCCGAGCGTCTTCGCGAGCCCGGCTACCGTCGCCGAGTGGCACACCCGGGCGCAGTTGTCCGTATTGTTCGTGCCGAAGCAGGTGCGCACCATCTTCTGCACCATGTAGATATCCTCGTTGGGGGAGCGGGAGCAGGCAAACCCGGCCAGCGCGTCCCCGCCGTATTGTTTCCTGATCTCCAAGAAGCGCTTCGCCGTGAAGGAAATGGCCTCCTCCCAGCTTACCTTCCGGAATTCGCCGGTCACCCGGTCGCGGATCAGTGGATCCGTCAGCCGGTCCTCCGCGCCGACAAACTCAAAGCTCCCCGACCGTCCTTTCACGCACAGCCGCTTGTGGTTTGACGGGCCGTTCAACGCCTCGACGTTCACGATCTCGTTGTCCTTCACCACGAGATCGAACTGGCACCCGGTCGCGCAGTGGGGGCAGGTCGTCGCTACCTTGCGGACCTCCCACTCCCGGTAGCCTTCCTCCCGTTTCAGACGCAGCGCGCCCGTCGGGCAGGCGCTCGCGCAGTTGCCGCAGCTTTCGCATTCCGTCGCTTTGGTATCCTGCCCGAATGGCGCGTCCAGCAGATGGAAGATCCCGCTCCGCCCGTTCTTCAGCGTCCCGTTGCAGGCAATCGTATGGCATGCGCTGACGCACCGGAAACAGTGGATACATTTGGCCGGATCATAGGCGATGAAGGGGTTCTCCCGCTGGAGAGCCCTTTTTTCCTCCGCCTTCCTGCGTCGCCCCCGGAACCGGGAATGTTCCACGCCGTATTGGTTGCACAGCCGCTGCAGTTCGCACTTGCCGTTGGCAGGGCAGCTCATGCAATCCTGGTCGTGGTCGGACAGAATCATCTCCAGCATCTCCCGGCGATATGCAGCCAGCGTTTCGCTTTCCGTCCGGATCACCATACCGTCCGCCGCTTTCGTGCGGCAGGCTGGCAGCAGCCGGGGGGATCCTTCCGCCTCCACCATGCACAGGCGGCACATGCCCGCGCTGCTCACGCCTTCCAGGTAGCACAGCGTCGGGATCCGGATCCCATTCGTCCGCGCGGATTCCAGAATCGTCGCGCCTTCCGCCGCCTGTACGCTCTTTCCGTTGATCGTGATCGTCATCATTCTCCCCTGCCTCCCGTCATTGCGCCGCATCCGTAGTGGTCGCACCGCAGGCACCGGCCGGATTCCCGCGCTGCTTCCTCCGGGGTCATCGACAGTTCTACCGCCTCGAAGCTTTTCCGCCGTTCGAACGGATCCTTTTCCTCCAGTTCTGCCCGACCGGTCGGCACGCAGGGATTGGGTACCGGATCCGGGACCGGGACCGTGCCGGGAATCTTGTGATGATACCCGAGATATTCGTCGATGTTGTACGCAGCCACCTGCCCCGCCGCGATCGCGTTGATCGCCGTCGAGGGCCCGGTCACGCAGTCTCCCCCGGCGAAGATTCCGGGCATGCCCGCCACCTCGCAGGTCACGTCCGCGCGGATCCTTCCCCGCTCCGTCGGGATCCCCGCCTGCTCAAAGGCCGCGATGTCGCTCCGCTGCCCGACGCCCAGGATCAGAACGTCGCACAGGAAGCGGTAGGGATAGTTGCTGGAATGCTCCGTTTTCACAAACCCGTATTCGTCGTATTCCCCGACGATTTCCGGCTGCAGCCATACCGCACGCACCGCGCCTTCCTTGTCCAGTTCGATGTTCAGGAAACTCAGCAGCGTGCGGAAGCGCACGCCCTCCTGCATTGCGGATACGATCTCGCTCTCCAGCGCCGTGTAGTCGTCCCGCTTTCGGGTAAACACGTACACCGATTCCGCGTTCAGGCGCACCGCCGTCCGCGCCGCGTCCATCGCGACGTTTCCGCCACCGATCAGCACCACCCGCTTCCCCGCCAGATCCGGCGCCTGTCCGTTCGCCGCCCCCTGCAGGAAATCCGCCGCCGGAATCACATTCTTTCCGTCCGCGCCGTCTACCGGCATCCGGTTTCCGATCTGCGCGCCGAGGCCGAGGTACACAGCGTCGTGCCCATCCCGGATTTCCTCGAATGAAACGTCCTTCCCGACCTTCGTCCCGCATTTCAGGTCAATGCCGCCCACGGCCAGGATCGCCCGGATGTCCTCATCCAGTCGCGCCTTGGGCAGCCGGTATTCCGGAATGCCGTAGCGCAGCATACCCCCCGGCTGCTCATGCTCATCGTAGACGTCCACATGGTGCCCCATCAGTGCCAGGTAATACGCCGCTGTCATCCCGCCCGGCCCGGCGCCGACCACTGCAACATGCTTTCCGGTTTCGGCGTTCCGCTTCGGCGTGCCGGTCCAGTCCGCCGGAGCCTGCTCCACCGCGTATTTCTTCAGTCCGCGGATGTTGATCGCGTCGTCGATGATCCTCCTTCGGCACTTCCCTTCGCAGGGATGCTCGCAGACCATTGCGCAAGCCGTCGGAAAAGGATTCTTCTCCCGGATCTTCCTCACCGCGCCCTCATAATCCCCCGCGTGAACAAGGGCAATGTACCCCGGCACGTCCACGTGCGCCGGGCACAGCGTCACGCACGGAATCGTTTGCGCTACATTCTCCACACACCGGTATTCTGTGATGTGGCTTTCATATTCGTCCGCAAATTCCGCCATGCTGTCCAGCACCAGGTTGGCGCCGACCACGCCTACCGCGCAGTCTGCCGTTCGGGCGATCATCCGGCACATGCCTTCCATCTCCGCCAGCGTCTCCCGGTCCCCGCCGCCGTTCAGGATCAGGCTCAGCATCCGGTAGACCTCCGCCAGCCCGTCCCGGCAGGGAACACATTTGCCGCAGCTCTGATTCATGGAAATCTGCAGCAGCGACCGGTACAGCGCCAGCGGGCACATACCCGGGGGATAGGAAGTCATCCGGCTCCTGAACTTCTGCAGCACGGTATCGATCCGCTCGTTCATGTTGCCCTTCCGCGCCAGTTTTTTCAATATCTCCACCTGCTTTCCTGTTTTTCACCTTCATCCGATGCGCCATGCCGCGCCGTAGTATTCCGGCTCCTCCCCGAAACGGCAGACGGTGATCCCGAGCTTTTCGCCGTACGTAATGCTCAGGCTGCCGACCGATTTCCGGGTCGCCAGCACGGGAATCCCCGCCGCCGCGGCCTTGGCGAACATCTTCAGCGAGATCCGCCCGGACGTGGCCAGCGCCGAGCGGCCCAGGTCCATGCCCGTCTGCAGCGCCCTCCCGACGGCTTTATCCAGCGCGTTTTGCCGCTCCACATCCCGGCCGGTGACCGTCTTTGCCCCGTCGGAAATAACGACGGTATGCTGCCCCGCAAACCGCGGATCCCACTTCTTTGTCAGGCTGTATAGCTTTTCCAGTTCCTCCGTCCCGATCCGGAAATCTGACGAAACCGGCGCTGTCCTTTCCAGCCGTTCTTCTAGTCCTGCCCGTAGATCCGGTCCGCCCTCCGTTTCAACTTGCCATATTTCCCCGTCCCGGGCAACGCGCTGAATCCGGGCGATGTCCACGCCGCCCATGGTCGCCAGGAATCCGCGCAGGAGCGCTTCCGAATCTCCCTTGCTGCACAGGAACGGTTCCTGCTGTTTGCCGTTCCATGTCCACCGCAGCAGGCTCTCCTCCATGATTCTCTTCATGCATTTCCCTCCGGCATCCCGGCAATTTCCCCCGCCGGAGTTTCATGATCGCCCGGCTCGGTTTCCGGCAACGCGGTCTCCTGTCAGAAAGACATGCGCCTTTCCCCGTGTCTGTTTCACTTTTTCCCCCATGGCTTTTGATCCATCCGATTTTACCACGCCCGGGCCCGGATGGGCAACCGCCTTGTTTTTGCTGTCCTTTCTGTTGGACATTTGGGTTGGTGCATGATAAACTGTAAAAACAAAGGAGGTTTAGCGCAAATGTCCAATTTTATCAGTGCTTTAATGAAGCAAAGAAAAGATGCCCAGAAGGAAGAGCCGAAAGTCAACAAAAGGTTAAAGGAAGTTCTCGACGTTCTGAGAAAATATAACTATGATAATGGCATTACTCCCGAGATTACCGTCAATATTCTGACTGACCTGGGTCCGACCTTTGTAAAAATCGGGCAGATCGCCTCCCAGCAGGCCGCCTACCTTCCTCGTGAATATTGCGACGCCCTGGCCCAGCTGCGCTCAAAAGTGGCTCCGATGGATCTCGAAACCGTCAACGCCCAGGTCGAGAAATATCTGGGCAAGCCAGTCAGCGAGCTTTATGCTTCCTTTGACGAAAAGCCCCTGGGCTCCGCTTCCATTGCCCAGGTGCACAGAGCGGAGCTGTTCGACGGAACCGTCGTAGCCGTCAAGGTCCGTCGTCCCGGGGTTGTGGAAACGGTCGCGCGGGACTTCGCTCTGATCGAGAAGATTCTTGACAAATTCGTCAAAAAACCCGTGAAAGGCCTGGATCTCAAGGGCTTTGTCACCGAACTCGAAAAAACCTCGATGATCGAGTTGGATCTCACGAATGAGGCGAATAACCTTGACCGTTTCTGGAATAACAACGCCGGGCGGGAGAAAGTCGAAAGCCCCAGGTGTTATCGCGATCTCACCTGTGAAGCAGTCCTGACCGAGAGCTTCGTTCAGGGCACTGAAATCAGTGATACCGATTTCCTTGCCACGCTCGATGATGAGGAGCGTAAACGCCTTGCCGCGCTGGTGGCTGACAACTTCGCCTCCCAGATCCTTACCGATGGCTTCTACCATGCCGATCCTCATTCCGGTAACGTGCTGATCAAGGATCAAGTTCCCGGCGAGGCCTATCTTCAGGCGGAAACTGTCGAGCCTGTGGAGAAGAAACAGGACGAATCTGCTGAGAAGACTGACGGTAAGCCTGAAGAGGAAAAGATCCCGCTTCCCGAGCACAGCATCGAATGGATTGACTTCGGCATGATGGGTACATTGACCTCCAAACAGCGCCAGACCCTCATTGATATCGTCACAAATGTGGTGATGCATGATGCCTACGGCCTAAAAAAAACCGTGCTGCAGATTGCAACACCGAAGGGCGAAATCGATCACGGTGCTATGCTCACCATGTGTGAAGAAATGTGTGGTCAATTCGGCGGGAATGATTTCGGCGATTTCAACCTTGGCGATCTCATGAACACCATTCTCGATGCCCTTGAGGCAGGAAATTTCGATGTGGATCCCTTCCTCACCAATCTGGCCCGCGGCATCATCGCGGCGGAGGGAACCATCAAGACCCTCAGCCCGGATGTGAACATTCTGAACGCCTTTATGGACAAGGTGGACATCGGGATTGATCTCGACCTGACGAATCTGGATGATAAAGAAAGCCTGAAGAAACTGAATCCGGATATCGCCCTAAAATTGATGCAGCTCGCCAAAGGCGTCACCGATTCGTCAGTTAAAACGGCTGAAACCCTTGATATGCTGGAAAAAGGCCAGATCAAGGTCCGCACCGACTTTGCCTTTGAGGATCATGCGCTGGATACGGTGACCCGGCTCGCGCACTATGCGATCCGTGCGCTGATCATCGTTGCGATGCTCATCGGTTCCGCAATCCTGTGTACATCCTCATCCTTCTCGGGAGACAACGTTGCCGCTGTCACAATCATTTTCCGGGCAATCGGTTTCTGCGGGCTTGTCGTCAGTCTGTTCTTCGCGCAGCGGCTGATCAGGGAAATGAAAAAAGGAAAATAATGAACCGATTGGAGAATAAACCATGAACGGCGAGAAATCCACGCTGGAGTTTTACAGAAAATGTTTCTTCGGCTACGGAAAACAAGGAGAATTCAGGTAATGGGGTTTTTCTCACTTCGTCGTGTTTATTGTTCTTGCGGCCGGTATCCTGCCGCTGGTGCTGTTCGGCTCCGAAATCCGGGATTGGGCCGGGGAAGCAAAACTGCGCTGCGCCCTGGCTATGCTGATGATGCTGTGTGAGTTCGGTTATTTCTGGCGCCTGCTTTATGTCGGGCCGGAAACCCATGATAGGAAATTCAATCGACCCAGGCAATTTCCAGAATGAGCTTCTATCTTTTGCTCTGTTCATCTTTTCCGAAAACGGCTTATCGGTCAATGGAAGAACGCAGGAATAAAATACGCCCGAATCATTTTGATCCGGGCAGGTTGATCAGAATCTCATCCGATCCTCAATGTACTTCCGTACTTCGCTGATCGGCACCCGCTCCTGCTGCATGGTGTCACGGTCGCGGATGGTCACCGTCTGGGTCTCTTCGGTCTCGAAGTCGACGCAGATGCTGAACGGTGTACCGATCTCATCCTGTCGGCGGTACCGCTTACCGATGGAGCCTGTCTCGTCGTATTCCACCGGGAAGTACTTGCACAGTTCCGCGTGAATTTCGCTTGCCAGTCCACCCAGCTTGTTCTTCTGCAGGGGCAGCACCGCCGCCTTGTAGGGCGCCAGCGCCGGATGCAGGTGCAGCACGTTCCGTACGTCGCCGCCCTCGAGCTCTTCCTCTTCGTAGGCGTTGCACAGGAAGGCCAGCACCATCCGGTCCACGCCCAGGGAGGGCTCAATGCAGTACGGAATATATTTCTCGTTGGTCACCGGATCCAGGTATTCCATGCTCTTGCCGCTGTGCTCCTGGTGCTGCGTCAGGTCATAGTCTGTCCGGTCCGCCACACCCCACAGTTCGCCCCAGCCGAAGGGGAACAGGAACTCAAAGTCTGTTGTCGCCTTGGAATAGAAAGCCAGCTTCTCCGGTTCGTGATCCCGCAGCCGCAGGCTCTCTTCCTTGATGCCCAGGCTCAGCAGCCAGTCTTTGCAGAAGCTGCGCCAGTAGTTGAACCACTCCAGATCCTCACCGGGCTTGCAGAAAAACTCCAGCTCCATCTGCTCAAACTCCCGCACACGGAAGATGAAATTGCCGGGAGTAATCTCGTTCCGGAAGCTCTTGCCGATCTGGGCGATGCCCGCCGGCAGCTTCTTCCGGGTGGTCCGCATGGCGTTCTGGAAGTTTACGAAGATGCCCTGGGCAGTTTCCGGGCGCAGGTAGATCTCGTTCGCACTGTCCTCGTTCACACCGGCGAAGGTCTTGAACATCAGGTTAAACTGCCGGATGCCCGTGAAATCCTTCTTGCCGCATACCGGGCATACGATATCATGCTCGGCGATGAACTTCTCCAGTTCCGCGTTGCTCCAGCCGTCGCCGGTCTCGGCGCCCTCAGTGAAGTCCTCGATCAGCTTGTCCGCACGGAAGCGGGCCTTGCAGGCTTTGCAGTCCATCAGCGGATCATTGAACCCGCCCACGTGGCCGCTGGCCACCCAGACTTCCCGGTTCATCAGGATCGCGCAGTCCAGCCCTGTGTTATACTTGCTCTCCTGCACGAATTTCTGCCACCAGGCTTTTTTGACATTATTCTTGAATTCCACACCCAGCGGACCGTAGTCCCAGGTGTTCGCCAGTCCGCCATAGATCTCGGATCCGGCAAAGATAAATCCCCGGTTCTTGCAAAGCGCCACAAGTTTATCCATTGTCAGTTCTGCCATACTCATTTCTCCCCATTATTTATAATAGAGCATTCATCCAAAGGGATCCAGGGGGCGATCGGAAAGCCCTCCGTTCCAAATATCAGGGCATTCATCCGAAGGGGTCCAGGGGGCGATCGGAAAGCCCCCTGGTTTCAAAACAGTGCTTCCACAAAGTCCTTCGCGACGAAAGGCTGCAAATCATCAATTCCCTCGCCGACTCCGATATACCATACCGGCACGGCCAGTTCCTGCCGGATTGCCAGTGCGATACCGCCTTTGGCAGTTCCGTCCAGCTTGGTCAGGATGATCCCGTTGATCTCCGCCACTTCCTTGAAGGCCCGGGCCTGGCTCAGACCGTTCTGTCCCGTCGTAGCATCCAGCACCAGGATACAGCGGGTATCCGCCTCCGGATACTCCCGGTCGATTACTCTGCGCATCTTCGCCAGCTCATCCATCAGGTTCTTCTTATTGTGCAGCCGGCCTGCGGTATCGATGATCAGCAGATCCGCACCCTGGGCCTTGGCGCTCTGGATACCGTCAAACACGACTGCCGCGGGATCCGCGCCTTCCGCGTGTTTAACAATCGGCACATGCGCGCGTTCCGCCCAGACCGTCAGTTGTTCCGCTGCTGCCGCGCGGAAAGTATCACCAGCACAGAGCATGACCTTCCGGCCGATGTTTTGGAACCGCAGTGCCAGTTTCCCGATGGTCGTGGTCTTACCGACGCCGTTCACACCAACCACCAGCATCACCATGGGCCACTGCAGCGGCGGCCGCGGGATGTCCATCTGCTCGACCATGATCTGCTTCAGGATTTCCCGTGCTTCGCCGGCGTCCTTCACCTTATTGGCCTTCACCCGTTCCCGCAGTTCGTCCACGATCACCGTGGTTGCCTTCATGCCGCAGTCGGCCATGAGCAGGATATCTTCCAGTTCCTCGTAAAAGTCTTCATCGATTTTCCGGTTTTCCCGGACCATATCGTCGACTTTCTCGGTCATGTTCCCGCGGGTCTTGCTCAGTCCTTCCCGCAGCCGGGCAAACAAACCCTTTTTTTTCTCTTCACTCATCTGAAATACTCTTTCCCGCCCCTAAACTATTTCTTCCCGAAGGGGTTTGGGGGCGATCGGAAAGCCCCCAATCATCCAATATGGTCCTTCCCGCCCATATACATCCTCAGTGCCTCGGGAATCGCAACCGTGCCGTCAGCCTTCAGGTTGTTCTCCAGGAAAGCAATCAGCATGCGCGGCGGCGCCACACAGGTGTTGTTCAGCGTATGGGCGAAATACTTGCTGCCGTCTGCTCCGCGAACCCGGATCTGCAGTCTCCGCGCCTGGGCGTCGCCCAGGTTCGAGCAGGAACCGACTTCGAAGTATTTCTTCTGCCGGGGAGACCAGGCTTCCACGTCCAGGCTCTTGACCTTCAGGTCCGCCAGGTCTCCGCTGCAGCATTCAAGCGTCCGTACCGGGATATCCAGCGTCCGGAAGAAGTCCACCGTGTTCTGCCACAGCCTGTCAAACCACATCGGGCTTTCCTCGGGCTTGCAGACCACGATCATTTCCTGTTTCTCAAACTGGTGAATACGGTACACGCCGCGCTCCTCAATGCCGTGGGCGCCGACTTCCTTGCGGAAGCAGGGGCTGTAGCTGGTCAGGGTCTTCGGCAGCCTGTCCTCGTCAATGATGCTGTCAATGAACTTGCCGATCATCGAATGCTCGCTGGTACCGATCAGGTACAGATCTTCGCCTTCGATTTTGTACATCATGTTTTCCATCTCGGCAAAGCTCATCACACCGGTCACCACGTTTCCGTGGATCATGAAAGGCGGCACCACATAGGTGAAACCCCGGTCGATCATGAAGTCACGGGCATAGCTCAGGATGGCGCTGTGCAGCCGGGCAATGTCGCCCATCAGGTAGTAGAAGCCGTTGCCGCTGGTCTCCCGCGCCGCGTCCAGATCGATGCCGTTCAGTTTTTCCATGATATCCACATGGTACGGAATCTCCCATTCCGGCACCACCGGCTCGCCGTAGCGCTGAACCTCGACATTTTCGCTGTCATCCTTGCCGATCGGCACGCTGTCATCGATGATGTTGGGGATTACCAGCATCCGTTTGCGGATCTCGCCCTTCAGTTCTTCTTCCTTGTTTTCAAGCGCTTCCAGTTCGTCCGCCATGGCAGCCACTTCTGCCTTGACCTGCTCGGCTTCATCCTTCAGGCCCTTGCCAAGAAGGCCGCCGATCTGCTTCGACAGGGTCTTGCGCTTGTTCCGCAGGCTGTCCGCCTGCTGGATTGCTTCCCGGTATTCCTTGTCAAACGCGATCACTTCGTCCACCATGGGAAGCTTCTGGTCCTGAAACTTTTTCCGGATATTTTCTTTGACCTTCTCAGGGTCATTCCGGAGCAGATTGATATCTAACATAATCGTTACCTCTGCCTAATCATTCAATAAACTCTTTTTCATACCGGGCCAAAGGGGTTTATGAGAGCAATCGGAAAGCCCTCATATTCCTTTCCTTCTCCTCAAACTTATCATGTCCGAAGGGATCCAGGGGGCGATCGGAAAGCCCTCGTATTCCTTTCCTTCCCCTCAAACTTATCATGTCCGAAGGGGTCCAGGGGGCGATCGGAAAGCCCCCTGGTCATCATTTATCATGAGTGATAACCACATGCCGGTTGGGCTCGTCCCCTTCGGAATGTGTGGAAACCCCTTCCGTCTGCTGCAGCGCATAGTGGATAATCCGGCGCTCATAGGGATTCATGGGTTCCAGGCTCACCTTCCGGCCGGTCCGCAGAGCGCGGTTCGCCATCCGGTTGGCCAGGCGGATCAGGGTATCCTCCCGCTTCGCGCGGTAGTTCTCCGTGTCCAGCGTCACGCGGACATAACCTTCGCGGCCCCGGTTCACCTTCAGGCTGGTCAGATACTGCACCGCGTCCAGGGTCTCGCCCCGCCGGCCGATCAGCACGCCCAGGGTGTCCCCGTTGATGTAGCCGTAGACGTTGCCTTCCGCATCTGTTCCCATGTCAATGGTCACATCCACACCCATCAGCTTCGTCAGCTCCATCAGGAACGCGTGGGCGATTCCCGCCGGGGAATCCTCTGTCAGTTCTTCCGCCGGGATCATTGTGACTTCCGGCTTTTCCATCGGACGTACTTCCGGTTTCGCCTTTTTCTCGGTTCCCTTTTCTTCGCTTTCGACGGGAGTTTCTTCGCTCTTTTCAGTCTCCGGTTTCTTTTCGGGTTTCTTTTCCGCTGGCTTCTTCGCCTTTTTCTGCTCAGGAGCGGGCTTGCTCTCGGCCGTTGGTTCCTCTTCCTTCTTTTCGGGTTTCTTTTCCTCTTTCTTCTCGGGCTTCTTTTCCGGATTCTTCTTTGCCTTCGTGGATTTCTTCTCCTCCAGCAGGTCGCCCAGCGGATCCTCTTCGGAAGCCTTCACTGTCAGGCGGACTTTTGCGGGCCGGCTGCCAAACAGACCGAACAGGCCCTTGCTGCCCTCTTCAACCACCAGTACATCCACATCGCCGATCGAAACGCCAAGCTCCTGAAGCCCCTGTTCAATGGCTTCTTCCACGGTCTTGGCAGCAGCTTCAAATTGTTTCATTTCACAGATCCTTCCCCGACCACTTCGGCCGCTGCTTTTTCTTTTTTATCCAGGTATTTATTGATCGCGTATGTCTGACCCATGCTCACCAGGTTACCCGCCACCCAATACAGGGCGAATGCGGCGGAGTAGCTGAAGCAGATAAACAGTGAGAAAATCGGGAAGAAATACTGCATGAATTTACCGGCCCCTGCTCCGGGGGCATCCGAATTGGTCGGCTGGCCGCTGCCCATGATCTTGGTCATCGCCAGCTGGCTCACGGCGCTCAGGATCGGCAGGATCATCAGACCGTTGTATATGTTGACCAATGAAAGCTGGGTAAACAGCAGGTTAAAGGTCCAGCCGGGTTTCACCGCCACGGCTTCCACATACTGGGCGTTCTGATTCATCACCTCAACAATCGACGTGATGGTCGCGCTCAGGTTGTTCTTATCAAAGTTGGTAGCCGTAAGCCCGAGATCCTTGATCAGAATCGGCAGGTTGTTCGGATCCAGTCCGTTGAACCAGCTCAGCCACTGGTCCGCGGGAATCTGCTGCAGCGTCCTCGCGTCAGGCAGCGCCGCCGCAAAGATGCTGTCCGGCATCCACAGGTTCTTGATCCAAAGCCAGCGTTCCAGCGTCGGAAACTCATTGTTCAGGATCTGGCCCAGCTGAATCAGCAGCTCTTTGTTGGCTGCCATCCGCATCGCACCGAAAACGGCAATCAGGATCGGCCACGTCAGCAGCAGCGGCAGGCAACTGCTCAGCGGGCTGATATGTTCCTTCTTGTACAGCTCAGCCGTTTTCTGATTCAGTTTTTCCTTGTCGTTGGCATACTTCTTCTGCAGGGCCTGCATCTGGGGCTGCAGTTTACTGGTCTTCCGCATACTCATACGGCTCTTGATGTCCAGAGGCGTCAGCACCAGGCGGATCATGATGGTAAAGACCACCATTGACCATCCCCAGCTTCCGACCCAGCTTCTGATCCAGGCCAGGATGTTGAAAAGAAAATCATTCATTCCGGGTTATTCCCTCCTTAACATAGTGCAGGGATCCTCCGGTACGGGGTCATAGCCTCCCTTACTGAAGGGGTTGCAGCGCAGGATGCGCCAGGCTGCCATCCTTCCGCCCTTCCACGGGCCATACCGCTCAATCGCGGTCACGGCATACTCGGAGCAGGTCGGGATATAACGGCAGGAGGGATGCTTCTTGCGGTGGCTCAGTTCCCGTCTGTAGAAGCGGATCAACCATAGAAATACACGTTTCATTCGGCGCGGTTCCCCTCTCCCGAAGGCAGCCCTGAATTCAATGCTGAGGACACTTCTGATTCGTGTTTCAGCAGCGCGTTCTGCTTTTTCAGCAGGTATCGCACGTCCCGCTTCAGGTCGTCGAAGGCGGCCTCTGCGGCTGAAGGTCTGGCGACGATGACGTACAGACCGGTTTTCACATCCCCCAGGTAGGGCCGGAAGCATTCCCGCAGGCGGCGCTTGATCCGGTTCCGGGTCACGGCGTTGCCTGTTTTCTTG
>Ga0310786_10006296_pt1 | contig 15833 bp, 12 predicted proteins | sample AusTroGonzalo_MG_FD_203881 | JGI IMG/M metagenome (GOLD analysis project Ga0310786, IMG submission 203881) | Bovine rumen microbial communities from tropical cattle in Woodstock, Queensland, Australia - Gonzalo_03 (v2) (version 2) | ecosystem: Host-associated > Mammals > Digestive system >... | reverse complement strand
GAGCAGCAGGTTATGATGAACCAGATTGCAAACGCAATCGCAGAATATGTCCAGGAGTACAACCTGGAGCACAACTACGCTCTCATCCTCACTACCGCCGGCTCAATCCTCAGCACTCCGGTAGTTACCGGTGACCCCGGTCTGGATATCACGGAAGACCTTCTGGCAGGCCTTAACGCCGCTTACATCAAAACCAAGGAAGCTTCCAAGAAGTAAATCGCGATATGCGTATCGCGGTACTCTCATCCTTTTATCCGCTACGCGGCGGCATTTCCCAGTTCAATGCCAATCTATTGGCAGGGCTGGGAAAATGTCATGATATAAAGGCATGGAGTTTCTGCCGCCAGTATCCCTCCTTCCTTTTCCCGGGGAAGACTCAGTACGTGACACCAGAGGATGAGGCGGAGCCCGTAGAGGCCGATGCCACCCTGGACACGCTAAACCCCTTCACCTGGATAAAGACCGCAAGGCAAATCAGGGCGTGGAAGCCGGACCTTCTGGTCCTGCCTTACTGGATGAGCTGGTTTGCGCCGTCCCTTGGATGGGTTGGGAGACACTGCGGGGGTGCCAAGCGTATCGGCCTTTTGCACAATGTGATTCCTCATGAGCCGCATTGGTTTGACCGTCCGCTTACAAAGTATTTCCTGAAGGCATGTGACGGCTATGTGTGCATGGCTTCAAGCGTTGAGGGAGACCTCAAAAAACTCAAGCCTGAGGCCCGGGACATTGTGAGGCAGCATCCCTTGTATACGCATTTTGGCCAAAAGATGGAAAGGGCTGCGGCAGAGGAAGCCCTGGGGCTTACCCCCGGCAAGAAAACCCTTCTTTTCTTTGGCCTTATCCGTGAATATAAAGGGCTGGACATACTCCTGGAGGCCTTCAGGGACCTTCCGGAGGATTATCAGCTGGTTGTGGCGGGGGAATGCTACGGGTCTTTTGGCAAGTACCGCACAATAATTGACCGTATTCCTGGAAAAGACCGCATACACGTGTTTCTGGGATATGTAAGGGACTCCCAGGTTAAGAATTACTTCAGCGCGGCGGACCTTGTGGTGATGCCATACCGCAGCGCAACCCAGAGCGGCGTAAGCGCAATTGCCTGCCATTTTGAAGTGCCGGTGCTGGTGACGGACGTGGGAGGCCTTAAGGAGAGCGTCGGAGACGCTGGCACGGGAATTGTCGCATCCCACCCCCATCCGGACCGCATCCGGGAGGAGATTCTCCGATTTTTTGCCGACGACAGCCTTCAGAAAGGATGCCGGGAGGCCATGGCACGTGAAAAAGTGAGGCTCAGCTGGGACGCTTTTTCAACAGCCTTAACTGATTTTGCAAAAACGTTGTGATTATGAAACGTTTTCTAACAATAACGCTTGCAGCGCTGCTGTGCGTGGGCCTTGGGGCGCAGGAATATGTTCCTACGCCTGTAACCGTTTCAAAGGAAAAGGTAAAGCTTAACGGTAAGATCTACTATTCTCACGTTGTCCTGGAAAGGCAGACTCTGTACGGCATCTCAAAGGCCTACGGAGTGACGGAGGATGAACTTTACCAGGCAAATCCTTCACTTAAGGAAACGGGGCTCCAGAAGAATGCCATCATCCTGGTACCTTTCCGTGACAAGCCTGCCGTTCAGGATGTCCCTCAGGAAGAGAAAAACTACACTGAGCATACCGTAAAGTGGTACGAGGACATTGAAGACATTGCCCGCAAATACAACATCTCCGTGAGGCAGCTGATGGAGTACAACAACCTCAAAAGCCGCAAGCTGACCGCCCGCCAGATACTCAGGATTCCGGTGGATCATGCAGATTTTGAGCCCGGGCAGCAGCCTGCCGCAGAGGCCGTCCAGGCCCCTGAGGAGCAGCCAGCCGTTGAGGCCCCAGTCCAGGAGGAACAGCCTGTTGTGGAGGCCACGGAAGCGGCTGCAGCCATAAGCTTCACCCCCAAGCAGGAGGTGGAATTCTCCCTTGTGCTGCCCCTCAAGGCCGCCACGGGTGCCAGTGACATAAGCATGGACTTCTATTCCGGAGTTCTCATGGCCGTAAAGGACCTTGAGGCCGATGGCCTGAAGATAAGGATGAACGTCTTTGACCTTGCCGCCGGAATGCCGGCCCAGGAGGTTTTGGAAAGGGGAGACTTTGTGCTTGGCCCTATAGCTTCACGTGAGATTGAAGCCGTTCTGCAAAGGGTGGAGGGCAAAGTCACGGTCATTTCCCCGCTGGATCCAAAGACAGCCGCCCTTGCCCAGAACTACACCAACTTTGTGCAGGCTCCCACATCCGTTGAAAGCCAGTGGGAAGACCTTGCAACGTGGATCGGCAGTGAAAAGGATGAAGAAGACAAGATTATCCTTGTAACGGAGAAGGGCGCCGCCAATGTGTCCGCTTCCGTTGCAATCCGCAGCGCTCTGGCCCGCAAGGATATTCCCTATGACATCCTGAGCTATGCCATTGTGGAGGGCACAGGAGTGCCGGCCATTATGGAAGAGATGATGCTTAAGGACGGAGACAACCTGGTTTTGGTTGCGTCGGAGAGTGAGGCTTTTGTGGGAGACGTTGTCCGTAATATCGGCATAATGCAGGGAAAGGGATACGACGTTGTGATGTACGCTCCTTCAAAGGTTCGCACCTTTGAGACCATTGAGGGCAGTGACTACCACGCCGCACAGCTTCATATAAGCACCTCATACTTTGTGGATTACGCCAATCCAAAGGTAGATGCCTTTGTAAAAGCCTACAGGGCTCTTTTCAATACGGAGCCTTCCCAGTTTGCCTTCCAGGGCTATGACACCGCCCGCTATTTCATGGAGCGCAGCGCCAAGGGAACACGTGAAGCCAAAGGCCTTCACACAGACTTCTCAATGGAGTACGACCTTAACGGAAACGCCTCCAACAAGGCCGTGAGGCGCATAGTTTACCGCAAAGATTTTACAACAACCCTTGAAAGATAGCATGGAACACGTAAGATGCCTTATCCTTGGCGGAGGCCCTGCCGGCTTCACGGCAGCATTGTACGCTTCCCGCGCCAACCTTTCTCCTGTGCTTTATGAAGGTATCCAGCCGGGCGGACAGCTCACCACAACCACTGTGGTTGAGAATTTCCCCGGTTTCCCCGGCGGGGTGGACGCCCTTACCCTTACGGACGGCATGCGTGAGCAGGCAAAGAGTTTTGGGGCCGATGTGCGGCAGGGATCGGCAAGTGCCGCAGACCTTTCAAAACGCCCTTTCATCATCACTATTGACGGTGAGAAAGAGATTGAGGCAGAGACACTTATCATAGCAACCGGGGCCCAGGCAAAGTACCTTGGCCTGCCTTCTGAGAAAGCCTATATGGGCATGGGAGTGAGCGCCTGCGCCACCTGCGACGGCTTCTTCTACCGCAAGCGTACCGTGGCGGTTGTAGGCGGCGGAGACACCGCCTGCGAGGAAGCCCTGTACCTGGCCGGCCTGGCAAAGAAGGTTTACATGATAGTGAGAAGAGATGTGTTCAGGGCTTCCAAGATAATGGGGGACCGTGTTATGAACACGCCCAACATTGAGGTTCTTTGGAACTGCAACACCCAGGAGGTTCTGGGAGACGGCACCGCCGTAACCGGAGCAAGGCTGCTCCGCAAGGACGGAACCGTCTTTGACATTGAGATTGACGGATTCTTCCTGGCAATCGGCCACCAGCCTGGCTCCAAGCTGTTTGAAGGACAGCTGGACATGGATGCCGCCGGCTTTATCCTTACAAAGGGCAAGAGCTCCTGTACAAGCGTAGACGGCGTTTTTGCCGCTGGAGACGTACAGGATCCTACATACAAACAGGCCGTAACGGCCGCAGCGTCCGGCTGCATAGCGGCGCGCGACGCAGAGAAATTCCTTCTTCAGCAATGAAAAGAGTATTGATTTTGGCCGCAGCCGCCATAGCGCTGCTTTATTCCTGCAAATCACAGTATGAGGTCCTTCTGGCCTCCCATGACGTAGATGCCAAGTACAAGGCCGCCATGGATTACTTTGCTGCCAGTAAGTACCAAAAGGCCGCACAGCTGTTTGAGTCCATGGCCGTTCTCACAAGCGGAACGGAAAGGGACGACACCGTGCAGTACTACTGGGGACTTTCCAATTACAGGGCAAAGGATTATTTTACGGCAGAGTCAAACTTTGCAAAGTTTGTGGAGAACTTCCCCCAGAGTCCTTTCACGCCGGACGCTCAGTTTCTGAGGCTGGACTGCCTTTACCGCGCCACTTATCGCTGGGAACTGGACCAGGCTCCCACACGTGCGTGCATGAACGTTATTAATGAGTTTGTAAGGGAGCATCCGGAGGACCAGATTCATCTTTCCGCCTGTGAGGATATGCTGAAGGACCTGCAGGAAAGGCTTGACCGCAAGGACTATGAGGCTGGGAAGCAGTACTACCGCATGGAGGACTATCTGGCCGCACGCGTAAAGCTTAAGAATGTGCTCAAAACCAACTCTGACAATATTTACCGTGAAGACGTGCTGTACTATACGGCAATGAGTTCTTACCACTACGCGCGCCTGAGCGTGAGGGAAAAGCAGAAGGAACGTTATCTGGTATTTGTGGACGACTATCTTAACTTTGTGAGCGAGTATCCGGAGTCCCGTTATCGCCATGAACTGGACGGTCTTTACAAGAAAGTTCAAAAATAATTGAAACTAGTATTAGAAAAGTCTGGTAGACTATATAGTAAGAGATTCTTCGCTTCGCTCAGAATGACAATTGTCATCCTGAGGAGCGTAAGCGACGAAGGATCTCTAGCAGAATGACGACTGTCATCCTGAGGAGCGTAAGCGACGAAGGATCTCTAGAATAAGAAGAATATGGAAAAGAAGAAAGTACCCCAGAACACCGTGACGCGTGACATCAAGAACTTAGCGGCACCTACAGGAAACATTTACGAATCCGTTGTAATCCTCTACAAGAGGGCAAACCAGATAGCATCGGCAGAGAAGAAGGAACTCATGAAAAAGCTTGAGGAGTTCCGCAATGACCGTGACACCATGGAGGAAGTGTTTGAGAACAAGGAGCAGATTGAAATCTCCAAGTACTATGAGCGTCAGCCCAAACCGGACCTTACCGCCATCTCTGAGTTTGAGAACGGTGACCTCTTCTACCGCAAGGCCGGTGATGCGGAAACCATTGAGATAAAGCCCGTAGAGGAGTAGTTTATGCTCCGCTCCCTCCAAGTCTCCAATTACATTCTGATAGGCTCTCTGGAACTTGAGTTTCCGGAGGGTCTTGTCATTATAAGCGGAGAAACCGGAGCCGGAAAATCCATCCTTCTGGGTGCCCTGAGCCTGGTTTTAGGCGCAAAGGCCGATGCCTCCATGGTAGGCCCCAAGGGAGAGAACTGCGTGGTTGAGGCGGAGTTCAGTGTGGACTCGGCTTTGAAAAGAATCCTTGAGGAAAAGGATATCCCGGTGGACGGAGATGCGCTGGTTCTGCGCCGTGTAGTGTCAAAGTCCGGCCGATCCCGCTGCTTTGCCGGTGATGAGCCCGTAGCAGTAGGGGAGTTGCAGGAACTGTCTTCCCTCCTTGTAGACATCCACTCCCAGCATCAGACTCTTCGCTTGCAGGACCCCCGCTTCAGGATTGAGGCGCTGGACCTGTATGCCGGATGTACGGCGCTCCGTGAGGAGACTGCCGCCGCCTTTCGTGATCTGCATCAGTGCCAAAGAGCGTTGGAGGAGCTTTTGGAGCGCAAGGCTCTGGCCCTCAGGGACCAGGAGTACAACCGCTCCCGTTGGGAGCGTCTGGAGCAGGCACGCCTTGTCTCCGGAGAGCTGGAGGATTTGGAGGCTGAGCAGAAGCAACTTGCTCACGCAGAGGAGATTAAGGAGATTCTTTTTGGCGTCCGTTCCCTTCTGGAAGAGCTTCATCTCAAGGACGCAGGAAAGCTTTTGGATAAAGGATCGGCCTTTATTCCGGCGCTTTCCCAGCTTAGTTCCCGCCTTGAAAGCGCCCGCCTGGAACTGGAAGACATTTGTGCCGATGTTGACAGCCTTGAAAGCCGCACGGAGGCATCTCCCCAGCGCCTGGAGCAGGTGGAAGAGAGGCTTTCCCTGCTGTACGGGCTCATGCAAAAGTACGGCGCCTCTAGCGTAGAGGAACTGCTTCAGGAGCGTGACAGGCTTGGCTCCCTGGTGCGCGGCATAGAGACCATAGACGATGACCAGGCCGCCCTTGAGGCCGATGTCCGCAAAGCTTTTAGTCGGCACAAGGAACTTTTGGCCAGGCTGCTTAAGGAAAGGCAGAAGGCTGCAGGGCCGTTTGCATCGGCCATACAAAAACAGCTGCGGGAACTTGAACTGGATCACGCCGTTTTCACTGTTGAGGCGGGGGAGGACAGCGTTGACTTCCTTTTCTCTTCTACGGGCAAGGCGCCGGCTCCTGTTGCCAAGGCTGCTTCCGGAGGTGAACTGTCCCGTATTATGCTCAGTCTTAAAGCTATGATGGCGTCACTGACTCACATGCCAACCCTTGTCTTTGATGAGATTGACACCGGCGTTTCCGGCAGCACCGCAGACAAGATGGGTTCCCTGGTGTGCTCCATGGGGCGGGATATGCAGGTGTTTGCAATCACTCATCTACCTCAGGTGGCGGCAAAGGGAAGCGCCCATTATCTGGTCTCAAAGAAAGATGACGTCACATCCGTGAGCAAGCTTGACGGAGAAGGCAGGGTTATGGAAATTGCCCGTATGCTATCCGGCTCCAGCATTACTCCGGAGGCTGTCATGAACGCCAAATCCCTTCTGAACAATGGCTCTTAAAGCGCCCAAACCCATACGCACGGTAGATGAGTTCAAAACTCAGCTGAGGCGGCACGGTCTCAAGGCCACTCGCCCCAGGATTGCGGTCCATACGGTGATGATGGACCTGGTCCACGCTTCTCCGGACCAGATTGTGGAGAGGTTCCGTCAGGACGGCGTCAAGGTTACCGTGGCATCTGTTTATAATATTCTTTCCGGCCTGGCGGATAAGCATATCTACGCCCGTCGCATGGGTGCCGCCGGCAAGATGTTCTTTGACATTGTGCCGGAACATCATGTCCATCTGTACGACAGGGAGAACCACATGTACAGGGATGTGGTGGATGAGGATCTGACCTCCCTTGTAGTTGACCATCTGGGCCGACGCAAGTTCAAAGGCTACACAATTGAGGACATAGACGTCCAGTTTGTGGTGCGGCCGACAAAGAAGAAGAAATAGATTCTTGCTTGCCGCCGCTTTGTGGAGCGTAAGTGGCTGATACATAGTAAGTTGCTGAATGTTTTCCCATTACCGGTTTTGGGAAAATAATCTGGAAGTGACTGAGTTACAGCGTGTTACGCTCCACTGGTTTTGGGAGGCTTTGACATAGATATGCTGTATGAGCCGCCTGCGGACCTGGAGGACAGCTGTGGCAACAAAAAGGGCTGTTTTTGTGTCCCCAGCGGACCTGGAGGACAGCTGTGGCAACAAAAAGGGCTGTTTTTGCGTCCCCAGCGGACCTGGAGGACAGCTGCGGCAACAGAAAGGGCGGTTTTTGTGTCCCCAGCTGCCCCGGCGGTGGGTTGGGCTTTATTGCGTGGAGCGAAGTGGTTGATTATTAGGTAGTTATCATAAAGTGGGTGCCTTTTTTGAGGCACCCACTTTTGCGTTTTCTGCTGATAGTCAATCATTTAGCTCCACGGGGACAAATCTGTGCCGGATGGGCTTGTGGCTGTCCTTGTAACAACCCGTGCACGTTTTACCCCCTTTTTCGTGCACGGGGTGCCATTGGTAGAGTAGACGGAGTATTCTTTGGCCCAAGGGCCATGTGAGATCTTGGAACATTGCGGAACGGTAGTGCTTTGTGGTGCCTTGGTGCTTTATGGTAGCTTGAAGCAGGGGCACTTCGCCTGACGGCTCGTAGGTAGTGGCTCTGGATTTTTCCAGCCCGCCGCCCTGCGGACTTTATAGGGCTGTCAAAACCCTAGGAGCTCGTCTTGATGATCTTATGCCGACGCCTTGTACCGTTGGCTGTGAGCGTTATCACCCACCCAAGCCATGAGGGGGGTGCACATATATCTCAGTGCCCGGCTTGCGCCTGAACCCCTCACCCCCGTCACTCAATGAGACTTAGTCCTCCGATTCATAGTAGGTCCCGCTGAAACGCGGTAAATCCAGTGGAGTGTAAGTGGCTGATACATAGTTACTTGCTGAATGTTTTCCCATTACCGGTTTTGGGAAAACATTTTGTATGTGTCTGTTACATAGCTAGTTATGCTCCACTGGTTTTTGGTGGCGTTGCGTCCAGCACGTCACGAGGACCGGATTTGCTGGTTTTAGGGCCTGCGCAGGTGCTGGAGCACATCACGAGGACAGGATTTACGGGATTTCGGGCCTGCGCAGGTGCTGGGAAGGCGGCAAAACGTGCGCGGGGGGCTATTGGTAGAGTAGACTGAGTATTCTTTGGCCCACGGGGCAGAGTATGGATGTTATGGAGGGGAGTGTAACGGGGGGAGATGAAATCTCATGGTTGTGCGGGGGATACGAGTATGTTTTTCTTTGTTATGTAGGGAATATTCTGTAAATTTGTAGACTAATAAATAACACTTAATAAAAATTTGAAATGAAAACTACCGACATCATGGCACGCCTTCAGGCAAAGTACCCCGGAGAGAAGGAGTATCTGCAGGCGGTTCAGGAAGTTCTTGAATCCATTGAGGATGTATATAACCAGCATCCGGAGTTTGAACAGGCAAAGATTGTGGAGCGTCTGGTAGAGCCGGACCGCATCTTCTCTTTCCGCGTAACCTGGATAGATGACCGCGGTGAAGTACAGACAAACACCGGTTACAGAATCCAGTTCAACAGTGCCATCGGTCCGTATAAGGGCGGCCTTCGTTTCCACAGGGCTGTGACCCCTTCCATGCTCAAGTTCCTGGGATTTGAGCAGACTTTCAAGAACGCTCTTACAACTCTGCCGATGGGCGGTGCAAAGGGCGGCAGTGACTTTGACCCCAAGGGCAAGTCCAATGAGGAAATCATGCGCTTCTGCCAGGCATTCATGCTGGAGCTTTGGAACTGTATAGGCCCGGATCAGGATATCCCTGCAGGAGACGTGGGCGTAGGCGGCCGTGAGATTGGCTACCTTTATGGCATGTACAAGAAGCTGGCCCGCCAGTACAACACCGGCGTTCTTACCGGTAAGGGAGGTACCTGGGGCGGTTCTATCCTCAGGCCGGAGGCAACCGGTTTTGGCGCTCTCTATTTCACCCATCACCTTCTGGAGAAGGCCGGAATTGACATCAAGGGCAAGAAGGTTGCAGTGAGCGGCTTTGGCAACGTGGCCTGGGGCGCCTGCATCAAGGCTACTGAGCTTGGCGCAAAGGTAGTTGCAATCAGCGGCCCGGACGGCGTATGCCACATCCCTGACGGCATTACTAAGGAAATGATTGATTATATGCTGGTTATGCGTGCGTCCAACCGTGACCGCGTCCAGGATATGGCCGACAAATTCCCCGGCAAGGCCGTGTTCACTCCCGGCAAGAAGAGCTGGAGCATTCCTGTGGATATTGCCCTCCCTTGCGCTTTCCAGAATGAGCTTTCAGAGGAAGACGCCAAGGAACTCAAGGCAAACGGCTGCATCTGCTGCTGCGAGGTATCCAACATGGGCTGCCAGCCCGGTGCTATCCACTTCTTCCAGCATAACGGCATCCTCTTTGCCCCCGGCAAGGCCGTGAACGCAGGCGGTGTGGCAACTTCGGGCCTTGAAATGACCCAGAACGCAGAGCACATTTCCTGGAGCGGAGCAGAGGTGGATGAGAAACTTCACTTCATCATGAAGAGCATCCATGAGCAGTGCGTCAAGTACGGCACTCAGCCGGACGGCAGCATTGACTACGTGAAGGGCGCCAACATAGCCGGCTTCATGAAGGTTGCAACTGCAATGCTGGAGCAGGGAACTATCTAGTCAATATTTTAAACCAACTATATGAGACAACCCATTGCGGCGCTCGCCTTTCTGGCGGCGGTGGTGACGGTCTGCTCTTGCGGAGAACGCAGGACAAAGGCTTCCCACCTGCTTGAAAACTATGCGCCGGTAACAATTGCAGCGCCGGATCTTTCCGGCATATCGGACAACGGAAAAGAGGTCCTGAACCTTTACAAGTTTGCGGCAGATCAGGCCGATGCCATTTACTGGAAGCAGGCTTTTGGCTCAAAGGACGCGTTCTATTCCCTTGCAGATCCATCGGCAAAAGAGTACGCCTTCATCAACTACGGCCCCTGGGACCGTATCACCGGTGAGGCTTTCATTGACGGTTACGGCACAAGGCCCGCCGGCGCCCGCTTCTATCCTGAGGACATGACCCAGGAGGAGTTTGACGCCATCAAGGACCCGGCAAAGGACAGCCCTTACACCGTCATCCGCCGCAAGGAAGACGGCACTCTTGAGGTGGTGTGGTATCACCAGGCTTACGCAGAGGAGGTGGCAAAGATCTCTGACATCCTCAAGGCTGCGGCCGATATCACCATCAAGCCCAGTGTACGTGAATACCTGCTTGCAAAGGCCGGTGATGTCCTTACGGACAATTACATGGCCAGTGAGCGTGAATGGCAGCTGATGACAGACTCAAAGATGGACCTTGTGATCGGCCCTAATGAGACCATTGACGACGCCCTCTATGGCAAAAAGGCATCCTACGGCGCCTATGTGCTCCTTAAGAACGAGGGACGTACAAACATGCTCCGCAGTGTCTGCGCGGCCGTTCCGGACATAAGGCCGGAGCTGGTGGACAACATCTATTCCTGCGACGTTATATATTATGGCGGCTATCCCAATGCAGGTTACAAGAACATCGGCTGCAATGTGTCAGGAAACAGGGCCATAATATTTGACAATATTATCCGTGAGAAGTATTACTGGACCGTTTTCCCCGCAGGAATGCTGCTGTTTGAGGGAGAGGACCAGGCACATCTGGATGCCGATGCTTTCTGGTGGGAGATTGTCTTCCGTGAAATTGCAAAGGGCATGCAGGAGGCTGCAGACCTGGGTAACGAGACCCTTACCATCCAGAAGGCCAGGGCCAACGTTATGGCAACGCTTCTGGCTGCAAGGATGGTCCGTGAGAACAGGATATCGGCCCTTATCACAACTCATGATGTGGTTGTGACCTCCCTTGCCAACATCATCCGCTCTACCCGTTTTGGCTTTGCCGATGCAACCGGCCGGGCCAACCTGATTATCTACAACTATCTTACTGAAAAGCAGGCTATTACGCGCAAGGTGTCCGGCAAGTATGACATAGATGCCGCTGCCGTGCTGGAAGCTCTGGCCACCCTGGATGAGGAGCTGCTTTCCCTGCAGAAGTCCTCTGACCATGACAAGGCAGTTTCCTTCACTGAGAAATACGCCTTTGTGCCTCAGGCAATCCAGCAGGACGTTGTAGCTCTTGAGCTGGAAAAGATACCGGTAGACATACGTTTGGAATACGAAAAATAATATAGCGATGGCAAAGAAATTTAACGCCAAAATGTGGGTGTTTCTGCCCCTTGTACTAATCATTTTCATTTTTCTGTGGGCGGTTCCCACATCTTTCTTCGGGATTGAGGCTCTCACTGTTGTTCAGCAGAGGGTTATTGCCCTGTTTGTTTTTGCCGCACTGATGTGGATTTTTGAGATTATCCCCAACTGGTCCACCTCTCTGCTTGTTATTGTGATTGCCCTCCTGACAGTGTCCAACAAGGGTATCGGCCTGTTCTGCAATCCTCAGTACGGCACTCTGGTGCCCTACGGCCGCATCATGAGCTCTATGGCAGACCCTGTGGTTATGCTCTTCCTGGGCGGTTTTGTGCTGGCTATCATGGCAGAGAAATACGGCCTTGACGTGACCATGGCACGCGCCCTGCTTAAGCTCTTCGGCACTAGGCCGGAGGTTGTGCTTCTGGGCTTCCTCATCATGATTTCCATCTTCTCAATGTTCATGTCAAACACCGCCACAGCGGCCATGATGCTTGCCCTCCTTACCCCGGTGCTTTCCAAGCTTCCGGCCGATGACAAGGGAAAGATCGGCCTGGCGCTGTCTATTCCTGTGGCAGCCAACCTGGGCGGTATCGGCACTCCTATCGGCACTCCTCCCAATGCTACAGCAAAGGGTGCACTGGAGCAGGCCGGCATTGACGTGAGCTTTGGAGAATGGTGCCTGCACATGATTCCTTACGTGATTGTCATGATTGTGATTGCATGGATTGTGCTGCGCATCATGTTCCCCTTCAAGACCAAGAAACTGGTCCTGGAAATCCCTGAGAACAAGATTAAGAAGGACTGGAAGCTGTATGTTGTCTGGATTACCTTTGTGGGTACCATCCTGCTATGGGCAACTGAGCAGCTTACCCACATCAACTCCAACATTGTAGCCCTTATTCCGCTTGGCGTATTCACCGCTACTGGTCTCTTCGGCAAGAATGAAATCAAGGAAATCAACTGGACAGTTCTGTGGCTGGTTGCCGGCGGCTTCTGCCTTGGTTACTGCTTGCAGGATACCGGCCTTGCAAAGGTCCTCATCCAGGCCATTCCGTTTGGCAGCATGAGCGTTGTGGTTGTGCTTATCATTGCCGGTCTGGTGTGCTACTTCCTGTCCAACTTCATCTCCAACTCCGCTACCGCAGCCCTTCTGATTCCTATCCTCATTGTGGTTGCAAACGGTATGGCAGACCCGGAAGCTGCAAACAACGCACAGTTCCTGGCCATGGGCGGCACCAGCGCAATGATTATATTCATTGCAGTGTGCGCATCCATCGCAATGCTGTTCCCTATCTCCACGCCGCCAAATGCAATTGCATCTTCTACAGGCATGGTGGAGACCAAGGACATGACCAAGGTGGGTCTGGTGATTGGCGTGATTGGCTTTGCGCTTGGTTACTTCTGGCTTACCAAGTTGTTCCCGTTCAGCTAAGGAGCTTGGTTTGTCTTTATGAGCACCCCGTGCACGATTTGACCCCATTTTCGTGCACGGCCCTGAAAATTGATGATTATGAAACGATTTATACTTATTGCATCGGCCCTGCTGATTTGCGGCAGCGTCATGGCACAGGAGGAGACTCCCTCCAAGTTCAAGCTTTACGGCTTCATCCGCAACTATGCAACGCTTGATACGCGTGCTGTGAACGCCGGCACTGAGAGCCTTTATTTCTACATGCCTAAGGACCTGAGCATCAATGCGGAAGGCCAGGATTCCAACAACGGCCTCAACTGGGCTTTTGTGTCCCTTACAACCCGTCTGGGCCTGGATGTGTCAGGCTACAAGTGGGGGAAGATGGGCATCTCCGGAAAGGTGGAGGCAGACTTCTACAACCTCAAGGAGAATGTGGCAATTTTGCGCCTCAGGCAGGCCTTCATGAAGCTCACCTGGGATGACTCTCCGCTTGCCCTTACACTGGGTCAGGCGTGGCACCCCATGGCGGCCGATATGCCCCACATGAACAACCTTGAAACGGGCGCTCCGTTCAATCCCTTTAACCGCAGCCCCCAGGTTACGCTTGACGTTAAGGCGGGTGACTTTACCTTCACAGCGTCAATGCTTTACCTTAACCATTATCTGCCCGTGGGACCTAACGGAAAGAGCAAGGAGTACTACAGGAACGGTCTTCCGGAGTTCTATGCCGGCGTGGGTTACAAGCATGGCGGATTCCTGGCAAAGGCCGGTGTGGACGTTGTGAATATGAAGCCTTACAAGACCTACTCCGGAAAGGAGGCAAACGGTCTTCTTACGGCCATTTCTCCCTTTGTGTTTGCCCAGTACGGAAAAGGCAGCTTCCAGGTTAAGGCAAAGGCCATACTGGCCCAGGCCGGTGACCACATGAACCTCCTTTCTGGTTATGGCGTGTCCAGTTATGATGCCGCTACAAACAGCTTCACATACACTCCCATGAGGGATCTGGCTGCCTTTGTGAGCTTCACTTATGGCAAGAAGGTCCAGTTCATGTGCATGTTTGGCTACATGAAGCAGCTGGGTACAACTGCAGACCTTATCAACCCGGATAAGTTCCTGTGGCTCAATACCGCAGGCAGCACAATGAGCCAGAAGACTGTTTCTGTGAAGACCGTAGAGGAAGAGGTGTCCATTGCCGGTGCAGTTCCTGTGTCCATCACAAAGGAAGTCACGGAAGAGAGTACTTTCACCCAGGCCAATGTGTGCCAGGCTTTCCGTGCAACTCCTACTATTGCCTTCAACCTTGGCAAGTTTACTCTTTCACTTGAGTATAACTACACTATTGGCGAATATGGTGATGCAGGTATTCATCGTGGAGTCCGCGGCCTGTATGATGGAGTGCCCACTCACTGGGTGCACAACCACAGGTTTATCTGCATGACCAAGTTCAATTTCTAGGTTGCAAATCGTACAATTCATTACATATCGTAAGTTTGCAAATGGGCCGTCTTTATAGACGGTCCATTTTTTTTGCTTGTTCACTTAGAATTTAGTACCTTTGTTATTGCAAGATAATGCGTTGCAGCTATGGTCCAACTGGCAAAACTCCTGGGAAGGTGAGCCGGTTGTCAAAGATTTGAAGGGAGGGGAAACGATGAGGACTTTTCCGGTACCTGTTTTTTAAACGAAGCGGGGACTGGGAGAACTATGCCCGTGCGCGTATATGTGCGCGCGTAAGAGGTTGACAATAAGCCAGTTACGCTTCTTGCGGTAATAATTAGTTTTGCCGATGGCAAGAAAGAGGACAATATTCTGGTTTGCACTGACCGTTTTCAAGGATGTTCCCGGGCTCATTCAGGATTTCACTGACATGAACTGGGAGACATATCGGCCGGTGCAGGTAATTGAAGGGAAGAGCGTCCCTGTTATCCCCCGGCTCCTCTTTGTCAAGTGCAAGGCCATGGAACTGGTCAAGTACAAGATGGCCAATAACCAGCGCTTCATGTATTACCGTACTCCCGGCTCTAACAAGCCCGGCCCCGTCAACGACGTGGAACTGGAGTGCTTCCGCAAGGTTGTGGCTCTTATGGGTGCGGATGTCACCGTCCTGGGGCAGGATCGGCCAGAGTATCATCTTGGCGACAAGGTCAGGATTGTGGACGGCCTCTACAGCGGGACAGAAGGGCACATAGTGAGAATAAGACGGGACCGCAAGTTTTTGGTGTGCGTTGAAGGCGTTGCCGTATTGGCCATAGCCAATGTTCCTCCTGAGTATATAGAAAAAGTTCAAATATGAAAAGATCAATTATCATCACCGGCGGTGCCGGATTCATAGGCTCACATGTTGTGAGGCTGTTTGTAAACAAATACCCGGAGTACAGGATTATCAACCTGGACAAGCTTACCTATGCGGGAAACCTGACAAACCTGGCCGATATAGAGTCCCGTCCCAACTACCGCTTTGTCAAGATGGATATCTGTGACTTTGAGGGTGTGCTTGCCCTTATGCAGGAGGAGCACGTGGACGGCATCATCCACCTTGCGGCAGAGAGCCACGTTGACCGCTCCATCAAGGATCCTTTCACCTTTGCCCAGACCAATGTGATGGGTACGCTTAGCCTGCTGCAGGCCGCAAAGGCGTATTGGGGGCCGATGAATTGGGAAATGAGATCCTTCGTCGCAGACGCTCCTCAGGATGACAAGTGTTTTTTCGCTCCTCAGGATGACAAGTGTCATTCTGATCTTTCTTCTTGTCATTCTGAGCGTAGCGAAGAATCTATCCCCTGTCGGTTCTACCACATTTCTACGGACGAGGTGTACGGTGCGCTGGAGATGACGCATCCGGAGGGCATTGAGCCGCCGTTTACAACCAAGGCCAGCAGCGGTGAGCACCACCTGGCCTACGGTGAGAAGTTCTTCACGGAGGACCTCAAGT
>Ga0310786_10006295_pt1 | contig 15834 bp, 14 predicted proteins | sample AusTroGonzalo_MG_FD_203881 | JGI IMG/M metagenome (GOLD analysis project Ga0310786, IMG submission 203881) | Bovine rumen microbial communities from tropical cattle in Woodstock, Queensland, Australia - Gonzalo_03 (v2) (version 2) | ecosystem: Host-associated > Mammals > Digestive system >... | reverse complement strand
TCCAAACGAAATCACGCAGGCGAAATTGTGTGACGAATTGATATCACAATTTTCTTCGTTGGAACAAACGGCAATCGTGCTTGCCGATGAAAAATTGATTGTTCCGTTGATGAAATCAATCCCCAACAACATTCGATATAATATCACGTTGGGCTATCCTATCCGCTCGTCGGCGGCTTACACTCTGTTTGAATCGATTTTGGATTTGTGCAACAACAAAAAAGGCAAAAATCTGTATTTTAAAGATGTACTCCGCATTTGCGAAAATTCCCTTATTCCATCTGATTTACAGAACGACACAAAACAACTGCATAAAGAAATCACCAAGAAGAAAAGAATCACAATTCCTGACAAGGATTGTTCAGATAAATGCAATCTGCCGTACATTTTCGAAATTTCAACAGATGTGAATACGTACATTCAAAGCCTACGTGACTGCATTAAAGAATTTTGCAAAAATGCGGAGCTTGAAGAAATCGACACAAGCATTTTCTACACGATTTACACGGAACTTTCGGCATTGCAAACAATCATTGCAAAAAATGAAATTCAATTCGAAAAGATCTCATTCATCAATTCGCTTTTGAAGAAATCGTTGCAGGGAAAAAATATCGCCATTGAAGGTCAACCGCTTGAAGGATTGCAAGTTATGGGAATACTCGAAACCCGTATGCTTGACTTCAAAAACATAATTATGACCTCGGTAATGGACGGCAATTTGCCCAAAACATCGGTCGGCGGGTCGTTTATCCCCTACAATCTGCGCGTTGCGTTCGGAATGCCAACCATCAAAGAACAGTCGGCAATGTATTCGTACTATTTCTACCGACTGATTCAGCGGTGCGAAAACCTCACGTTGCTGTATTGCGAAAATAGTGGCGAGAACAAGAGCGAGAAAAGCCGTTTTATCCTTCAGATGTTGTACGAAAGCCCGTTCATGAACCTTTCGCAGTCGTCAAATAATCCGCAAAAAACAATCAACGGAATCACTACGGAAGAACGAAGTTATACCATCACGCCAACCAACAGCCAATCGGAAACCATCGAAAAAAATCGGCCAGAAGTTCGTGCGTATATTAAACAAATAACTTCGACTAAATCGTTGGCGCCCACCGTTTTACTGCGATACATACATTGTCCGAAACAATTTTATTTCTATGCAATAAAAAAGCTTCACAAACCAGAAGAAATCAGTGAGTTGCCACAAGCACTCGACCTTGGAAAGTATTTTCACGATGCCATGCAAGGAATTTATGAAAAATACACATCAAAACTTATTGATTCACAAGTGATTGATTGTATTTTGAATGATACTGATACAATTAAAGCGAATATTGCGCTCGCGATGGACAAAAACAATGCGCCGCAAAACGTTGCAAACGAGAATAGTATGGAGTTTCAGGCGATTTTTAAACAAATCCAAAACGCATTGCTTTTCGACAAACAGCAACCGTTCAAACTGATGGCACTTGAAAGCAACGAGGCCAATATTGTACTTGAAAACGGTGTGAAAATCGGTGGTCGCATCGACCGCGTTGATTTACAGAACGATGTGTATAAAATTATTGACTACAAAACAGGAAAATGCTCTATCAAAGACCTTGAAGAAAAACTTACAGTAGCCGATAGTAACTTATTGTTCGACAAGTCGCTAACACAAGAAGAAGCATTTCAAGCGCTGTTTTACGCGTATATTCTCAAAAAGTTGCACCCTGAACGAAATTACCAACCAAATCTGTATTTTGTGCAATGTCTGTCGCACCCCGACAACAAAACCACGCTTACGGTTGATGGCAACGAAGTGGTAGCTGTTGAAGGTGATCTATATCAACAATTTGAGAAAAATCTACGGATTTTGCTTGACGACCTAATCAGCGAAGACGGTTGTTTTGAAGAAACCCAAGATTCGAAATGCTGCAAGCATTGCGACTATCGCACATTCTGCCATAAATAATCAGGGTTCCAGCAAGTTACGACGAATTGCCAATTCGTGCATTTTCGCACCATATTCCTCGTCTTGCGATTGTTTTGCATTTATAAGAGTCTGGATAGTAGCCACTTGTTCCCTATTTGTTTCTGCTTGCGCAACCGACAATTTTTCCGTCAGTTCCGCTATTTCCTTCAGCAATTGTTCGCGCAGACAGCGATACCGCTCAATTTCAGCCAAACAATGCTTATATTCTTCCAATTCCGTCATAATTTCATTTTGATAGTAGTCAAAAATATAAAAACAAGTGAAAATATTGTTTATTACTCGCATAAAAATTTATAATGTACAATCGCACGTTTTAGTATTTTTGAAAAGTGGTTACAAATATGGATGCGAGCCTTAAAATACTCATAGTCAATAATAAGGAGAATTTCACCAAGACATTTGTGAAAGCCGCGGCGGAAACAAATTTTATGGTAAAATCCGTGGATTGCTGCGACGACGCGCTTTTGGTTCTCGACGGCTATCTTCCCCATATTGTAATCTGCGACTTGTCGCTTGCGCAGCACAAACTGTTTCGGACGATTCGAAAAAAACAGCCTCAATGCCTGATAAATATGTTGCTCGAAACTTACGACACCCAGCAAATCTACACGGCTATGTCGTTCGGAATCAACAATTATTTGGTGATGCCGCTGGAAATCGCCTCAATCCGAGCCTATCTGAAACAATGCGAATATGTGGTGAAAAAACGATTGCAGCACCATTCCCATAACAAAGTGGCGCAATCGAAAAAAATCACGTTCCGCACCGACAATTCGCTCACAAACCGGCCTTCAATGGTTGACACGTTGCTTTCCTATGCAAATCCGTGTTTCCAAGATTGGAATTTTGAACTCCGTATAGGTCTTGAAGAGCTGATTATCAATGCAATAGAACACGGGAACCTCAATATTTCCTTTGCTGAAAAAAATGCGGCATTGCTCAACGGCACATTCGATGATTTAGTCAGCAAACGGCAACAGGACAGCCGCTATAAAGATAAATCCGTGAGCATAGAATTCCATCAGGAACCAGAATTCGACGAGTGGTTTATAAAAGATGAAGGTTTGGGATTCGACCTCTGCGAAGTTCCCACCATTATTGGAGAATCGGAAATCAACTGTCTGCACGGCCGAGGCATTTTTCTCAGCAGATTCCAATTTGATGAAATTGAATATTCGGAAAACGGCACAAAAGTGAGAATCCGCCGCTACGTGCCTATTTTTGTGTAAGCAAGCCAGCAATTGTATTTGTGAGCGCAATAAACTCCTCCACCGACAACTGTTCTGGACGTTTTTGTCCAATGGAATCGTCTAATTTATTGTCATTCAGAAGCTTTTTCAAAGAATTACTCAAAGTTTTTCTTCGTTGGTTGAAACTTGTCTTCACCACATTGAAAAACAACGCCTCATCGCAGGGCAACGTGTAGTTTTCCTTCCGCACCATCGACATCACCCCTGATTTCACCTTTGGCGGTGGATTAAATTCGTGTTCGTCAACGGTAAAATGATACGTTGTGTCATAAAACGCCTGCACCAGCACCGACAAAATGCCATATTCCTTGGAGCCAGCAGGCGAACAAATCCGACGGGCAACTTCGCGTTGGAACATTCCCGCCAATGCTGGCACAAAATCACGATTTTCAACGACTTTGAACATAATCTGGCTCGAAATGTTGTAAGGGAAATTTCCCATTACCATAAATTGTTGTCCGCCAAAGAATTGTGGCATCGGTAATTTCAAAAAATCACCTTGAATACAACAACTTGGGTCAATAATTCCATTTGCCAACAAATAATCAATTGATTCCCCATCGATTTCAATAACCTTCAGATTGATTTGCTTTTCGAGTAATTGTGTGGTGAGGATTCCCATTCCTGGCCCGATTTCCAGACAATTTGGACAAACCATCGGCAAGCAGTCGGCAATATTCCGTGCCGTGTCGCTACTGCGCAAAAAATGTTGTCCTAATTGTTTTTTAGCCCGTACCGCCATTGATTAAAAGTCAGTAAACGTTAATTTACAACGGTTTAGCGAAGTTCCTTCAAAGTTTCGAATATCAAACGCATACACGTTTTCGTCCAACTGCTCCATATTTATCGTCACTGTTTCGCCGTAGCGGCATTCCTTCACATAATTGATTTCGAACTCCGAAATGAATTTCTTTTGGAATATTTCAAGCGGAATCGTGTCCAAAACCCACGAAACGTAGCGGAAGCTGTTCACGTGCATATTGCAGTCGATGTCGCTGTACGTAACCTTGCGGGTTGCCACAACTTTTTCGTTCGTCAACAAATGGACTTTTTCCGGGCTACGGATTGAAAGATGTTTGTTACAAATAGATTTTTCGTAATTCGATTCCGACAGCACATCCTGCATATTCACAGCCTGCCGCGTATTGAAATTTATCAACGAGAAAATCGAAGAAATCTCAACAACCGTATCCCCTTTTGAGTCTTCAATCACGCAATTTCGTTGGGTTGTGAGTTTATTCCAATTTTCAATCCACGTAGTCGCTTTTAATTTTTCAAATGCGGCAGGATAACTTTTCACATCAATCAAAATCCGCAACGCAACCCACGCATAGCCTTGTTTGCGGAGCGCATCCATACCAAAACCTTTGCGTTCGGAATCAAGTCCAGCTATATTCATAAATATATTGCCGATGCTTTCCAATGTGGAACGCATTGAAAAGTCAGTGTCCCGCATCAAAACAGTATATTTGAGAGAGGTTTTCTTTTTCATCTTCAAATAGATTTCTTTTTCAAAAATACAAAAAAAAAGCATTCACGCAGTGTAAGAATGCTTTTTTTGCCCAATATCGTCAAAAATGTTCTAAACGCTACAATATTGATTTCACAACTTTGAACAAATTATACGGCATATAGCGGAACGGTAGGTCGAATGCGGTTGGCGTAACCACAATGGAACGACGGTGCGTAAAAGCCTCGAAACTTTCCTTTCCGTGGTAATGTCCCATTCCCGAATTGCCCACGCCGCCAAACGGAATGTGCGGGTTCACAATGTGCATAATGGTGTCGTTGATGCAACCACCACCCGATGACGTGCCTGCAATCGCTTTCCAACCGTCTTGTTCCTTACCGAAATAATAAAACGCAAGCGGTTTTTCCCGTTTGTTAATGAAATCCACAACTTGTTGTATGAAAGATTGTTGCGGTGTTTCGGTAATTGTAATCACAGGAAACAATGGACCAAAAATTTCTTCCATCATAATTTTGGAATCCATTGCCATATTTTCAATCAACGTAGGTTCAATAAAACGTGACTGCGCATCGGTTTTTCCGCCACAAATTATTGTTCCTTCCGATAGATAGCCTGTCACGCGCTCAAAAGCTTTGTCGCTCACAATCCGCACATAATGTTTGCTTTCGGCAATCGAATCACCATACAATTCCTTCAAACTTTCTTGGAACGCATTCACAAACGCTGTCTTCACTTCGCTGTGAATCAGGAGGTAATCAGGCGCGATGCAGGTTTGACCTGAATTCAACGCTTTCCCCCATGCAATGCGTTTTGCGGCAATTTTAATATCAGCAGATTTGTCGATAATGCACGGCGATTTTCCGCCAAGTTCCAACACGAGCGGCGTAAGATGTTCGGCGGCGGCTTTCATCACCGTTCGCGCCAACGCTGGACTACCCGTGAAGAAAATCAAATCAAATTTTTGTTTGAACAGATATCCATTCACATCACGATTTCCTTGAAACACAGCAATATACGACTCATCAAACGTTTCAGAAATCATAGATTCTATTGCTTCGGAAACATTAGGCACATACGGAGATGGTTTCAACACAGCCGTACAACCAGCTGAAATTGCGCCCACGAGCGGATTCAGCAACAATTGGATTGGATAATTCCACGGCGACACTATCAATGCGGTGCCAAGCGGTTCTTTCACAATGTAACTTTTTGAGCCAAAGATTGTTATTGGCGAAGAGCATCGTTCTTTTTTAGCCCACTGTTTCACCGACTTGATGTGTTCGCGTATCTCACCTTTCACAATTGAGATTTCGGTAAGAAACGCCTCCTCGTACGATTTGTGCAAATCCTTCCACACTGCATCAGCAAGCGCGCTCTCCCATCGTTCGATAGCCACAAGGAGTTTCTGCAACATTTCGATGCGGTATTTCACATTCTTTGTCTTGTCTTGCAAGAAAAATGCTTTTTGTTTTGCAAGAATCTCGTCAATTCGTTCTACTGCTGTGTTTTCCATATTATTTTCTTCCTATAAAGTGATCCATAGTGTGATAAATACCGAACAATTCGCCAAAGAACCAATCAAAGACTTTTGTCGGCAACAAACCTTCCATCAAACGAATGAAGTGGAAACTCCACGGAATTCCCTTGAAATCAACGTTTTTCTCAATAGCCTTCACGATTTTTGCGGCAGTCTTTTCTGGGTCGAGAATTGGGAAAATTTTCGAAGAAACGCCATCGAACATACCTGTATTAATATAGTACGGCGCTACCGTTGTGATATGCACGTTTTTCTTCATATTCTGCAATTCAATACGCACGGAATCAGACCAACCAATAACCGCCCATTTGCTTGCCGCATAAATGCTCATTTTCGGATTGGAAAGCATTCCAGCCGCCGAAGCGATTGTGCAAATATGTCCTTTATCGCGGGCAATCATATCGGAAATAAACGCGTGTGCCACATACATTGGCGCAATGGCGTTGATTGTCATTGTGCGGTCGATGTCGGTTATTGTGTTTTTGTCAAATGTGTTGTTGCTTGTAACCACACCGGCACATTGAATCAGGATGTCAATGTCGCCACATTCCGACTTTGTTTTTTCGTAAGCAGCCAACACTGCGTCGTTCGATGAAACATCCACTTTGTAGCCTGTTACTTTGCCATACGTAGTATGCTCAGCCACAACAGTTTCGATGTTTTTTTCGTTAATATCCCAAATCACAACTTGTTTTGCGCCCTTTTCGAGCACCATACGTCCCATAATTTTGCCGATTCCCGATGCACCACCAGTTATCAGCACGGAATTTCCTTCAAATTTCATAGTAACTTAATTTTTAAATACCGCAAAAGTAAAATCCACATTGCACTTATCCTTCAAAATGTGACATTCTACACGTTTTTGGGACGAAATGCCCAAATAATTGGCAAAATGTTGGGAAAATGTGGTGAATTTAGGGAGAAAAATACTGGATTTGGGGTGAATGACAAGATGAAACAAGTAGTCTCTCAAATACAAATCACGTAAAATACAACTAATTATTCCTGAAAATACAATCGAACTTCATACAAGCGAGGCCACAATTTCCCTGTCACATAAAAGTGGTCGTTCGTGGGATTCCACGCAATGCCGTTCAATACATCAACATCCTCGCTCAGTTGTTGTGGTAACAGGTTTGTAAAATCAATCTCAGCGGCAACTTTACCATTGCTTGGATTGATTTTCACAATTTTATCGGTTGTGTATATGTTCGCATACACAAATCCTTGAACAAACTCCAGTTCATTCAAACGGGAAACAGCGCCAAGATTATCGTACACAGCGATTTTATGATGCAACGCCATTGTCTTTGGATCATAGAAATACAAATATTCCGAACCGTCGCTCACAATTAGGTGCGTGCCGTTGTAGCACATTCCCCACCCTTCGGTTGGATAAGAAAACGAACCAATTTGTTCAAAAGTTCGCTTATTGTAGATGAAACCCGTTTGCTCACGCCAGGTAAGTTGGAACAACGAGTCACCGACAAGCGTTATACCTTCGGCAAAATACACGGAATCAAGCATTTGCTTTCGCAAAACTTTACCTGATTTTGCATCAACATAGCGCAACGATGATTCATCATACAAACCAGCACTTTCGTAAAAATAGCCGTTTTCGTATTGCAAACCTTGCGTATATGACTGTTTATCATGATTATACGTTGCAACCACTTCGTATTTCAATTGTGCAGGCACTAAATCCGACAAAATCCGCATGGAACGAAGATTCACTTCTTTTTTACCCTTTCGGTACGTATAAATTGAAAGTGTTTTCTCTCCCATTTGCAAATTGTCGGTCGGAAGAACGCACGTGGTGTTTATATATGAAAACGACTGCCCATCAACCATAATTACCACCGAATCGGGAACAATATTTTTTTTCGACGTAATTTCAAACGAAATGGTGTCGCCACTATAAATTGTTTTTTTATACAAAGAAGTGACAGAGAACTGTTTCCCCTTCTCGCTACAAGCGACCAAAGTAAACAATACCGCAATAATCAGATATACACGCTTCATTTATAATCAGTTAAATCACCATCCTCGAGGAAGCACAATATTTTCGACATTGTGGGCTTCGGCAAACAACGGAGCAATCTCCTCGTCTCGAAAACCTGCGATTCCGCACCCGATGCGCGTCACCAAAAACGTAAGTTCCGCCTTTGACTTTGCAAACGCAATAAATTCATCCACGTACGGTTTTATGGTTTCCACACCGCCCTGCATGGTCGGTATGGCGTAACTCTGCCCTTGCAATCCGACACCTTGTCCCCACACGGCCCCAAACTTTCTCCACGCAATTGCCGCCGCTCCACCTCCGTGCGCGCCAGCAAGATTACTGCCAAACACAAAAATCTCGTTTGGTTCCAAATCCGTTATAAATTCGGGTGTAAATTGCTGTTTTGCCATAGAAATTTTATTGTAACTCAATATCTCAAATTTTCTTTTTCAAAGATACATTATTCTTCTTAAAATCAAGTACACTTTGTATCATTCTTCATTTTTTCTATCTTTGAACTCAAATTTAAATTATGAAACTATTTCTTTCCATACTTCTCACTCTCCTTCTGCCACTGGCAGTTACGGCACAGAGCATGCAAAAACAAGACGGTGCCATCCATGCCGAATTTTCCGTAAGCGATTCCACAAAAGTCTATTTTTCGCAAGGAAATCTGCAATATAATCTAAAGAAAAATATTTGGCGGTTTGCGAAACTCCAGTTTGACATAGTAGGAAAAGACAACGAGAAAATCTCAAAAAAATATAACGGTTGGATTGATTTATTTGGTTGGGGAACGAGTGACTACAATGGCAAGAATCCATATATGACAAGCTCGGATTATAGCGACTACGGAAATGGGGAAAACAACATTGCTGGTACAAATTACGATTGGGGCGTTTATAACAAGATTTCCAATGGCGGATATGCGTACAATCTCGACTTTGACAGCAACAACGTGGAAACAAAATTCGGCTACAGCCGCAATTACAGACTATCTGTCCGTCTTGTGCAAGATGTGAAAAATTATAATTTCACAAACAAATGAAAAGTGTTCCCCACTCCAATATACCGATTTTTCTGCCACAGTTGGCTTGTCCGCACCAGTGCATTTTCTGCAACCAAAATCACATCAGTTTGCAGAACGACGTGCCTACACCGCACGAAGCCTGCTCGATTATAGAACGGAATTTGGCGACAATCCCCAAAAACTACGACATTCAGATTGCGTTTTTCGGAGGAAGTTTTACTTGTCTGCCATTGGAAACACAGAAAGCGTATCTGCAAGTAGCACAACCATTTATAGAAAGTAAACAAGTATCAGGTATCCGCATTTCTACTCGTCCCGACTACATTGATGATGACATTCTCCGTATGTTCAAAGCGTACCACGTAACCGACATTGAACTCGGCGCGCAGTCAACCGATGACACCGTGCTACGCCTGTCGGGACGCGGACACAACCGAGAATCTATCCGTCTTGCTTCAGAAAAAATCAACGCCTACGGATTCCAACTCGGCCTACAAATGATGCTCGGTTTGCCCGGTGATACGTTCGAAACCGCCTTGCAAACTGCCCACGACATAATCGCCTTCGGGGCAAAAACCACACGCATCTACCCCACGTTGGTCGTTGCCGACACGCCGCTCGCAAAACTTTACAAACAAGGGAAATACACTCCGCTCACGCTATCCCAAGCCGTGAAGTGGACAACGGAAATATACACGCTTTTCGTCAAAAACAGCATCAATGTGCTTAAAGTCGGCTTGCACCCGAACAAAGATTTCACATCAAACAAATATCTGCTGGCAGGACCATTCCACCAATCTTTCAAAGAATTGGTGCTTTCAAACATTTGGTACGAACGATTAAAATTATTAATGCAAGAAAATTGCACAAATCAAAGTATCACCATCTTTGTTCCTGAGAATGAATTACATAACGCCGTTGGCTACAATTCGCAAAACCGTAATGAATTGCTCAAAAAATATAAAAATGTGACATTCTGCACAGATTCCGCATTACAAAACTATGAATTCACCTATTGCCATAATTGACGCACGCAGTCCGCAGCACGCTTTTGAGACGCTTGCCAAGCGCTTCACGGTGATTCCTTTCCTGTCGGAAAACTGCACCTACGCCGCCATTGCTGGTCACCCAGACGTATTTATTTCACAAGGCGATACGACAGTCATTGCGCCAAACACACCAGAAAACGTGCGGAAACACATTCCATCGTTTATTGTCGGTACTACGCCCGTTGGAAGCAGTTTGCTGGACTCCACGCCTTACAATTGCGTAGTAACCGAAACATTCATTATCCACAAACACGGTTTCACCGACAAGAAAATCATAGAACAAAATCCGAATAAAAACTATATTTCTGTTCCACAGGCATATACCCGTTGCAACCTTTTGAAAATCGCACCGAATGTTTTCGTCACTTCCGATAAAGGCATCCACAACGTATTGACACAAAACAACTTAGAATGTCTGTTCGTCCACCCCGATGGCATACAACTTCCCCCCTACAAATATGGTTTCATAGGTGGATGCATGGGAAAATTCGACAACACAATCTTCATAAACGGCTCGCTTTCAACCCATTCCGAAGGCGGCACAATCCGTTCTTTCATTCAAAGTCATTCTTTAGAAATTGTGGAACTCCACGACGGAAATTTATATGACGGAGGGGGAATTTTCTTCTTTTTGCAATAAAAAAACATCTCCACAATAAAAATTCGAGGGCACGCCTTGCTATTTCTATAAAATTATGTTCTTTTGCAAAAAATTTTAGACATGAAAGACACAAGCGAAGATGTAATTTTACTCAGTATTTCTGGAAAGGACAAATCAGGCGTAACCGCCGCCCTCACGTCAATACTTGCACAATACAAAGCTGATATTCTTGATATTGGTCAGGCTGTTATCCACGATACACTTTCGCTTGGTATCTTGTTCCGCCTTCCAAAAACGGGAATCAGCGGTCCTGTGCTAAAAGAATTGCTTTTCAAAGCGTATGAATTTGACATCAACGCCCGTTTTACCCCAATCGACTACACCACATACGAGGAATGGGTGCAAAATCAGGGTAAAAAAAGATATATTCTCACGTTGTTCGGTCGCCACATTGAGGCCCGCTACTTGTCGGAAATCACATCGGTACTGTTCGAACAGCATTTGAATATCGACAACATCACCCGTTTGAGCGGTCGTGTGTCGTTCAAACAGGAACTTGAATCGAACAACCGTGCGTGCGTGGAACTTTCGGTTCGTGGAACACCCGTTGACGAAAAGAAAATGAAAGCCGATTTTATGGAAATTTCCAAGAAAATTGGTTTCGACATCGCATTCCAAGAAGACAACGCATTCCGTCGCAACCGCCGACTGATTTGCTTCGATATGGATTCCACGCTTATTCAAACCGAAGTTATTGTGGAATTGGCGAAATACGCAGGTGTGGAAAAAGAAGTTGCGGAAATCACAGAATCAGCAATGCGTGGCGAAATCGACTTCAAAGAGAGCTTCCGCCGCCGCATAAAACTGCTCAAAGGCATAGACGAAAGCGTATTGGACGACATTGCGCGCAAACTACCAATGACAGAAGGTGCTGACCGTTTGATTCGCACTTTGAAACGATTTGGCTACAAGGTTGCCATACTTTCAGGAGGATTCACATTCTTCGGCCGCTATTTACAGACGAAACTCAACATAGATTACGTGTTTGCCAATGAATTGGAAATTGTTGACGGAAAACTAACCGGAAACTACGTAGGAGAAATCGTTGATGGTCAGATGAAAGCCGAATTACTCCGTAAAATCGCATTCAAGGAAGATATTCATTTAGAGCAAGTTATAGCCGTTGGTGATGGTGCTAACGACCTTCCTATGATAAACATTGCTGGACTTGGCATTGCATTCCACGCCAAACCCAAAGTTCAGGAACGTGCTGAAAACAAGATTTGTACGATTGGATTGGACGGAATCCTCTATATGCTTGGCTTCAGAGATCGCGAAGTTGACGGAAATATGTAATCCGTTCATCGCTTTTCACAAACATTTTGGCTCGTTATTTGTAAAAAAACACAGCATATTGGCACTACCAATATGCTATTGTTTTATATTTGTATAGAAATTATGAATCGTATGAAAAAATTTATTGCAATTCTTCTTGGTTTTTCATTCATAACTTTGTTTACAGCAAGCACTGAACAAAAAACCATAAATGCTACAGGAACGACAATCGAAACGAGGATTTTGCCGCCAAGCGGATTTGTCCGCGACAAAAGCGATGCAAAATCATTCACATACTACTTGCGCACCCTTCCCCTAAAACCGCAAGACTACAAAGTGCATTTGTTCGACAACAGTGTGAAAGCCGACCAGTCAGGCACACAGGCTGTTATAGATATGGAAATTGGCAACACCGATTTGCAACAATGTGCCGACGCGGTGATTCGTCTCCGTGCCGAATATCTGTGGAAACAAAAACGATATTCTGAAATCCATTTCAACTTTACCAGCGGCGAAACAATTAACTATGTACAATGGGCAGAGGGAAACCGTTTCAAGGTTTTGGGAAGTAAAGTCAAATGGGAGAAAAAAGCTAATCAAGACTATTCATACATAACATTCCGTAAATATCTGGACAAAATTTTTATGTATGCGGGAACAGCCTCGCTCACACGCGAGTTACAATCTGTGCCAATTGCAAACATTCAACCAGGTGACGTGTTCATTAAGGGAGGTAATCCTGGACACGCAATGATTGTGGTCGATGTTGTTTCAAATCCAACAACAAAACAAAAAGCATTTTTGCTTGCCCAAAGTTATATGCCCGCACAGGAAATTGAAATTGTGAAAAATTTGAAAGACAATGCAAATTCTCCGTGGTATATCGTAAACTCTTCTGATTTAAATATTTATACTCCACAATGGACATTCACCGTTCACGAATTGAAACGGTTTAAATAATACAAAGGAATAAATACGAATACAATATTACTCTGAAACTATTTTATTAAATTTGCCTATACAATTATAGTTTTATGAAATTAAAATTGATTTACCCCCGTTGGAAAAAACTTCCAGGACAAACAACGTTCAACTTGCCCCCTCACGGACCTGTTGTATTTGCGGCGACTTTGCCTGAATGGGTTGATGTGTCGTTTACCGACGAAAATGTTGAAGACATTGATTGGGACGAAGAATGCGACCTGGTTGCTATTTCCATGATGCTTTCAACGCAAGTGAAACGTGGTTGGGCTATAGCCGACAAATACCGTGCTATGGGCAAACAAGTGATGTTTGGTGGCATTTCAACCATGCTCCACGCCGAAGAAACCATACAACACGCTGATTCAGTGTTTCTTGGAGAATCGGAAGGCCGTATGGAAGCCGTGATGGACGATTGGAAAAATGGTAAATTGAAAAAAGTCTATAATTATATGGGCAATATGCCCGACATTTCGCTCGTGGGTCCTGCCCGCCGCGATTTGTACAAACGTGAGCTCTACAACCACAAGGGCGTTCCTATGGTTGACTTGTTCCACGCTTCACGCGGATGCCGTTTCAGTTGCTACCCTTGCGCAGTTTCATATCTGGGTAGCCGTTGTTTCCGTCCCCGTCCAATCGACAAAACAATCGCCGACCTTGAAACAATCGACAACAACCGACTTTTCATAGTTGACAACTCGTTGGCACAAAACAAGGAATGGGAAATGCAACTTTTCAAAGAAATGATTCCTTTGAAAAAGAAATGGATTAGCCACACTATTGAAGACGACCCGCAAGTGCTTGATTTGGCGGCACAAGCAGGTGCATGGTACGTGTATCAGGCAGTTTATGACACGTCAAAATACATTCGTGAACGTGTGAAACGCTACCACGACTACGGAATTGGCGTGGAAGGCACTATCCTGCTCGGACTCGACAACCAAACCGAAGACGACATAAAACGATTGATTGACTTTTTGTTGGAAATTGACTTGGATTTGGCGGAATTTACCGTTCTTGCCCCGTTCCCACACACCAAGGCATACGACGATTTGCTCCGTCAAGGAAGAATTTTCGACTTTGATTGGGATCATTACAACGCAGGACAAGTTGTCTATCATCCAAAGCATATGAGTGCAGAACGTTTGCAAGAGTTGTATGAATACGCTTGGAAAGCATTTTACCAAGACGAGACTCAAGAAGAAAAAATGTTCAAACTATTCACCAACGTGGTTCTTCGCGAAATGAACGACGGCACATATCGTCCACGAAATCGCGAACTTGCAAACAAATCGTTTGGTAAAGACGTTGTAAGAAACATAAAGTAATTGAGAATTGAGAAAAAATGTAGGGCTGTCACATTGTGGCAGCCCTTTAATTATATATTGCAGGGACGTGGCACGCCGCGTCCCTACTGAAACATCACGGAATCGTTGTAGGGACACATTGAATGTGTCCCTGAATACGTCCGCGAATTATCGTTTATAAAAACAGGACGCACGCAGTGCGTCCCTACAGAATTACCGTACCGAAACTCCTACCGTTTCCCCATCTGCCACCACAAAATACACCCCTGCCTTGAGGTTTGCATTTGCGATTTTCTTACCTGAAACAGTTACCACAAATGCTGGTGCTTCGCCGTTTACAAGGATTTGGTTGTTTACGATTGCTACGGTTGTTGCGTTTGAAACGCCGTTGATTGCGGTTGAACCGCCTTGACCACCCTGACCGCCTTCGCCAGAACCGCCGCCAACTTCTGCACCGCCTTGGCTGCTACCGCCTGTGCCATCACCGTTTTTGGTTGTAAACGAGCCTGTGTACTCTTTAAGCACTGATTTGTTGGATGCCAATGCCTTGAAAGAATAGCCGTAATCTGTTGCTTCCGAAAGGCCTGTAACCGTAAATTGGTATGCCGAAACGCTTGCCTTTAGTTCGTAACTCTTTGTAGTAGAGAAATCTATGTTGCTCAACTGACCTTGTGCGTTGAATGTGAGCGTGCAGAATGTTACGCCGTTGTTTTGGATTGTGAGCGTATAGGAATTAGCCGACTCGTTTTGTGGCATTGTGAATACCGCCTCCGAACGCTCTGGCTCTACTTTTACCTCGTCTTTGGTTAGCTCAACTGATTCGGAACCTAAGCATTCTATATGTTTGAATGTTCCAAAACAAGCATTCAACTCATAATCCTCTTTGTTGTCGCAGGGGATATATAGGTATCCGTTATAGTTTTCAAACGAATTGGCATATGCTTCTGGCGGTGTTTTTGACAAACAACTCACTTTTACAAGTCCAGTGCAACCAGTAAATGCTTCTTCACTGATATTAGTTACACTGCTAGGTATAGTAATTGATTTTAGAGCAGAACATCCAGAAAACGCCTCATCTTCAATAGTAGTCACACTATTGGGAATAATAACAGACGTCAGTTTAGAGCAATCTGTAAATACTCCCTGACTAATTTTTGTCACTCCCTCTGGAATAGTAATTGATGAAAAACCACAATTTTCAAATGCCCTTGGTCCAATGGTTGTTACACTATTGGGAATTTCTATGGAAGTAAGATTTTTACAAGAAGCAAAAGCTGCACCAGTAATATACTTTAC
>Ga0310786_10006294_pt1 | contig 15836 bp, 13 predicted proteins | sample AusTroGonzalo_MG_FD_203881 | JGI IMG/M metagenome (GOLD analysis project Ga0310786, IMG submission 203881) | Bovine rumen microbial communities from tropical cattle in Woodstock, Queensland, Australia - Gonzalo_03 (v2) (version 2) | ecosystem: Host-associated > Mammals > Digestive system >... | reverse complement strand
GGCAGGCCCTCGTGCATGAACTTGATATCGATGTCGGCCACCACGCGGTCGCCGTAGGTGATGTGGAACTTGCCGGAGTGGTTGAAGCGGCCGAGCACGGTCGCCTCCACATCGCGGGCGGCGGCGAGCGCAAGGAATTCGTCGAGGCGTTCCGGCGCGACGGCGAAGCTCATGCGTTCCTGCGCCTCGGAGACGAGGATCTCCCACGGCTGGAGGCCGGAGTATTTGAGCGGGGCCTTCGCGAGGTCCATGTCGCAGCCGCCGCAGACGTCCGCCATTTCGCCGACGCTGGAGGAGAGGCCGCCCGCGCCGTTGTCCGTGACGAAGCGGTACAGGAGACGTTCGCGCGCCTCGTGGATGAAGTCGCTCATGCGCTTTTGCGTGATCGGGTCGCCGATCTGGACCGCCTGTACCGGGCTGTCCTTGTGGAGCTCTTCGCTGGAGAACGTTGCGCCGTGGATGCCGTCCTTGCCGATGCGGCCGCCGGTCATCACGATGTAGTCGCCGGATTCGATGAATTTCTCCCAGCCGTTGCGGTCGCCGACCTTGCGGGGCAGCGTGCCGACCGTTCCGCAGTAGACCAGCGGCTTGCCGATGTAGCGGTCATCGAAGTATTCCCAGCCGACGGCGTACGGGATGCCGCTCTGGTTGCCGCCGTCGATCACGCCCTTGTGGACGCCGTCGCGGAGGCGGCGGGGATGCAGGAGGCCTTCGGGAACGTTGATCGGATCGGTGAACGGCGACCCGAGGCAGTAGCCCCAGACGTTCAGGAGCAGGTCGGCGCCCTGTCCGGTCCCGAGCGGGTCGCGGTTCACGCCGACGATGCCGGTCATGGCTCCGCCGTAGGGATCGAGTGCAGACGGGCTGTTGTGCGTCTCGGCCTTGTACACGAGGTCGAACCGGTCGTTGAAGCGGATCACGCCGGCGTTGTCGGTGAAGACGGAGACGAGCCACGGCACTTCCGCCTGGAGTTCCTTCGTGCTCTTCTTGATGTAGCTCTTGTAGAGCGAGGAGATCGTGATGGTCTTGCCGTCCGGAGTGGTGTAGTCGATGTCGGCGGCGAAGATCTTGTGCTTGCAGTGTTCGCTCCAGGTCTGGGCGAGAACTTCCATTTCCACGTCGGTCGGTTTGCGGCCGAGCTGGCGGAAGTATCCCTGGATGGACTTCATTTCTTCAAGGCTGAGGGCGAGCGTACCCTTGTGGGAGAGCTCCATGAGCTGCTCATCGGAGACTTCCAGGTCGTAATCGCGGACGATGACCTCGCCGAGTCCCTTGATGACGGGCTTGTTCAGCGGGATCGAGGCGTTTACGAGCTCGTCGCGGGAGAAAACATCGACCGATTCGATCAAAACGTTCGCGAGCAGGCCGGTGGCGATGCGCTGCGCCTGTTCGCGGGTCATTTCGGGAGAATCGACCAGATATTCGATCGAGCTGAAGACCTGTTCCTCGCGGGAGAGCTTGCGGCCGATGATGTCGCCGATGGCTTCCCATGCCGTGCGGGCCACGTTGTCCGTCACACCCGGCTTGAAGCCGACGCGGATCAGCCAGGTATAGTCCAGTCCGGCGGACGGTGTTTCGCCCACGATGCCGTTGCGGGTGACCGGGTCCGCCAGCTCGTGCGCGACCTTCGCGGCTTCGTCCGGCGTGATGTTCGCGGAGACGGTGTAGACGGAACGGGTGCGGATGCCGCGGACGGGCGGCAGATCGGGAAGAGAGGAAAGGCGGCGGACGACGCCCTGGCCGCGGGCGTCCTGCCACTGCGGCTTCACCGACATTTCAATACGATAGTCCATGAGCTTATCCTTGCTTTGGAGGGTTATTTAAAAAAATATAGCAAGAAAAAATATACCCCGGAAGTCTGATTTTTCAAGCCGGAGGCGTAAATCCGGACTTCTTTTTTCTGGCGTTGGCGCGGACGGTCCGGAAAAACTCCTGGAACATCGCCTTGCATTCGTCTTCCATGAGTCCGGGGACGACTTCGACGTTGTGGAGCATCCCGGGGAATCCGGTCACGTCCAGTGCTGTCCCGGCGGCCCCGCAGCGCGGGTCCCGCATGCCGAAGATCACGCGGCGGATGCGCGAGTTTACCATGGCTCCGGCGCACATGGCGCACGGCTCCTTGGTCACATAGATGTCGACGTCGTCAAGCCGCCAGTCGCCGATGACCTGCGGAAGGCTGGCGATGAGCATGAGTTCGGCGTGGGCGGTCGCGTCCTTCAGCAGCTCCACCTGGTTCCACGAACGCGCGATGATGAGGCCGTCCTTCACTGCCACGGCTCCGACCGGGACTTCGCCCGCGTCGGCGGCCTGCTGGGCGCAGCGGAGCGCCGCACGCATGTAATAATCGTCGCCGAGCAAAGGCTTCAGCTCACCATCGTCGTCGCCGCCGTTGATGAACAGACCTTCGCCGGGATTATTGAAGTCAAGGCCGTCCGGGTCCGCGGGCGAGGGAAAGAGGCTGTCGGAATCGTCACTTCGCATGGACGACATCCTGCCGGAACTGGTCCAGCGCGCCTTCGCCGTGGATGGAGCGCATGAGCTTCACGTTTTCCTCGTAGAAGACCTGCGGGTCGGGCTGCTGCACCACCTCGCCGTTTGCCTCGTCCATCAGCGTCTTGCGCTTGGCGGGGTCGGAAAGGTAATGGTCCAGGTAGCGCACGAGCGTGCGCGGCGAAAGTTCCTCGAACTGTTTCTGTCCGAACTCGCTCACGTAGTCGGATGCGATGACGGCAACGAGGTTCTTCGATGGCTCGCGAAGTCCCTTTGCCGTGAGGAAGTCCAGGATCATCTCCTGGCACCGGATTTCGTCGAACATCGGGAACTCGCAGCCGCGGCCGCGGCTCGAAATGTTCGCCGGGAACCGCTGATTCGAGGCGACCGTGATCGTGATGTTCTCCGGCAGGGAGAACGTGCCGCCGACGTTCGCACGAAAATAGAACCAGTCGGTCGTGGCGGCGTCGATGTCGTCGAAGAAGAGCATGAACTTGTGGTTCGGCCAGGCGGCGAGCTCGGCGAGGAGCGGCTCCAGCCCCGCGGCGATGTCACCCGGCTGAGGGATGATCAGCGTAATGTCCGGGAAGGAGAGGCTGTAGGCGATGCTCATCTGGGTCTTGCCGAGGCCCGGCAAGCTCGAAATGAGGAGTGGCAGGTTGCTCCGCCCCTCGGAGAATGCTTTGAAATGCTCCTGGAACATCCGGCGCACGGACTGGTAGCCGTAGAAATCCTCCGCGTGTCGGATCGAGGGAAGCGTGAGCGGCAGGAACGCGCCGTCCTGATGCCGGAAGATGCGGCTGTGCGCGAACGGGTCGTCCGCGGACATCTTCGCGATCTCCATGGCGACCGCGCCGGGCTTCATCCGCAGGAACACGCTTTGCGCTGAGCCGAGTTGGAACACAGACGGACGCAGGCGGGACACAGCTCCCTCGGGAGCTGCCCCGGAACGGTCCGCAAGCATCGTGCAGTACGCGGGGATCAGTTCTTTCAGGAGTTTTGCCAGGCGTACGGCATGGTCGTAGAAAAACGCGTCGTCGGTATCGGCCGCGAACGCGGCCCGCGCCTTGAGGTGTGGATTCCGCTGCGACAGTGCGGCCAGCCGCTCGAACAGCATTTTGTCGAATTGTCTTTCAAACGGGAGACCGGCAGTGCAGAATGCGGCGAGGAGATTCAGGGCGTCGACGGGATCGGATCCGTCGTCGCCCGGCTCGTAGAGGTTCGCGGATGCCGCGCCGTCCAAATCGTGTTCGATCGCGGAAAGCGCGGCGCCCAGCCGGGCGGCAAACGACTCGGGTGCTGGAGCGTCCCCGGTGAAAAAAACATGAAACGACGCTTCCGCGGCACGGCATGCTGTCAGAAGCTCCGTCGATCCGGTTCCGGTTGTCATTTCGCAAGCCTCCTGTCCGCCGGGAAAATCAACAGGGCGGCCGGCGGTCAGCCGCCTGTCGTTGGGCCGCGGCCTCCGGCATCAGGCCAGAGGCGCGGTGAAATCTTTTCTGGCACGCGCGAGCTCGAATGCACGGCCGGCGCGGAAGATGCGTTTCTCCTCCATGGCCGGGGCGATGAGCTGGATCCCGACGGGCAGCCCGGACGCGGGGTCGACGGCGGCGGGTACGCTGAGGCCGCAGTCTCCGCTCAGATTCAGCGCTGTGGTGAACACGTCGGAGAGGTACATTTGAAGCGGGTCGGTCTTCGCGCCGAAGTGGAACGCCGGGGCCGGGGTGACCGGGGTGAGCAGGAAGTCGCAGAGCTTGTAGGCTTCCTGGAAATCACGGCGGAGCAGCGTGCGGACCTTTTGCGCCCGCAGATAGTAGGCGTCGTAGTAGCCGCTGCTGAGCACGTAGGTGCCGAGCATGATGCGGCGGAGCACCTCGTTGCCGAATCCTTCGCCGCGCGATTTCTCGTAGGTCGAATTGATGTCAGTCGCGTTCGGGCTGCGGTATCCGTAGCGGATGCCGTCGAAACGCGCCAGGTTCGCGCTTGCCTCGGCCGTGGCGATGATGTAGTAGCACGCCATGGAATACTTCGTGTGCGGGAGCGAGACATCGACGAACGACGCGCCGAGGGAGCGGAACACCTCGATGGAGTCGTTCATGATCTGTTTGACGGCGGGGTCCATGCCCTCAAGTTCGTAATATTCCTTCGGGAGGCCGATCTTCACGCCGTCCAGGCGCGGATTCCGTTCGAACGCCTCCAGGTCGGCTGCGAATCCCTCCGGTTCCTGCGGCAGGCTCGTGGAATCCTTCTCGTCATGGGCGGCGATCAGGTCCAGAATTGCCGCGGCGTCCCAGACGGTGCGGGACAGCGGACCGATCTGGTCCAGCGAAGAAGCGAATGCCACCAGGCCGTTGCGGGAGACGCGTCCGTAGGTCGGCTTGAGTCCGACCACGCCGCAGAATGCCGCGGGCTGGCGAATGGAGCCGCCTGTGTCGGACCCGAGCGCGGCGATGGTCTCCAGCGCGGCGACCGAAGCGGCGGACCCGCCCGAGGACCCGCCCGGCACGCAGTCGAGGTTCCACGGGTTCGCGGTACGCTGGTAGGCGCTGTTCTCGCAGGAGGAGCCCATGGCGAATTCGTCCATGTTGGCGCGTCCGAGGAGGACGCATCCGGCTGCTTTCAGTTTGCCGGTCACGAAGGAATCATACGGGGAGACAAACCCCTTCAGGATCTTCGAGGCGCAGGAGCACTGTTCGCCCTTCGTGCAAATGTTGTCTTTCAGTGTGATCGGGATGCCGTCGAACGGGCTCAGCGGTGCGCCGGCGGCGCGCCGGGCGTCGGACGCGGCGGCCTGCGCCATGGCGGATTCCGGGTTCACGGCGAGCAGCGCGCGCACCTTTTGCTCGACCGACTGGATGCGTTCGAGGAAAGCCGAGCAGAGGGCGGCGGAGGTGGTGCGTCCGTCGGCGAGGGCGGCTGCGGCGTCGCGGAGGGAAAGGGCGATGAGTTCGGAGTTCGTCATCATGCGATGCCCTCCCCGGGAAGGACCTGCGGGACCTTCACAAGTTCGCCCTCGATCAGGTCGGGCGCATTGGCGAGCATCTCCTCGCGCGGGAATGGCTCGGCCGGCACGTCGTCGCGGAGCACGTTGGTGCGTGCGACGGCGTGCGCGGTGGGCTCAATGCCGGAGACGTCGAGTTCGGCGAGCATTTCGACATAGCCGACGATCTGCTCCATTTCGGATTGCAGACGCGGGATCATGTCCTGTGGCAGGCTCAGGCGGGCCAGCGAGGCCACCTGAGCCACGTCGATTTTGGTTCCCTGTTCGGCCATGGCGATGCCTTTCCCGTTCGGCTGGATTACTGGTGCTCGAGTTTGATCGTTTCGGTCTTGGCGTCGCAGACGACGGACGGGCCGAAATACTGGATCGGGCCGGGATAGACGAACGAGGTGTTCACAGCCCATTCGTCGCGGTTGGCGGCGAAGAACTTGAACGGAGCATCGTCGAGTTCGACGAGCGCCTTCTTGATGACCGGCTTGTCCGCGCCGTGGCGGTGTTCGACGTTCATCATGGCGGTCAGGGGCACCGCTCCGGCGGTCCACTCGTCGGCGGATTTCGCGAGGTTGCCGACGTAGGACATGTAGGCGGTCGCGCCGGAACCGATGATGGCGGCGGCATTGAAGCCGAGGCTGTAGCAGTAGTCGGCGTCGAAGTTGGACGGAGCGGCGCAGCGGCCTTCGTAGCCGAAGAAGTGGGTCTGGCTGGAGAACTTGCCGACGTACTTGCCGTCAGCCTTCATGGCGGCGAGGCGCTGCTTCACGAGCTGGGCCAGGAGCTTTTCGGTTTCGATCAGGGACACCTGCACGTTGCCGTGCGGGTCGCGGTCCATGGAGAGCTGGAGCTGGATGGCGGTCGGAAGCTGTGCGTAGACGGAGGCGCTGGCGGCGGTGAGCTTGCCGGAGATGTAGGCGATCTTGTCTTCGGGCTTCGCGATGGCGTTGAACTCGTCCGCGTTCGCGGCGAGAACATCGTTGAGCTCGCCGATCAGGACTTTCATTTCGGGAATGAACTCGATGAGGCCTTCCGGCACGAGCACGACGCCGAAGTTTTCCTTGTTTTCCGCGCGCTTGGCGACGATTTTCGCCAGGTCGTCGACGATACCGGCGAGGGTCTGCTTCTTCGCGGCGACTTCCTCGGAGATGATGGCGGCGTTCACGTGGGTCTTCAGCGCGCATTCGAGCGTGATATGGGAGGCGGAACGGCCCATGAGCTTGATGAAGTGCCAGTATTTCTTGGCGGAGTTGGCGTCGCGGGAGATGTTGCCGATGAGTTCGCTGTAGACCTTGCTGGCGGTGTCGAAGCCGAAGGAGGTCTCGATGAACTTGTTCTTCAGGTCGCCGTCGATGGTCTTCGGACAGCCGATGACCTGGATCGGGATATTTTTCGCTTTGTAGTATTCGGCGAGGAGGCAGGCGTTGGTGTTCGAGTCGTCGCCGCCGATGATGACGAGTGCGGAGATGCCGAGCGCCTTGCAGTTCACCGCGCCCTTGTCGAACTGTTCGATCTGTTCGAGCTTGGTACGGCCGGAACCGATCATGTCGAATCCGCCGGTGTTGCGGTATTCGTTCATGAAGTCGTCGGTGATCTCGACGTAGTCGTTGTCCACGAGCCCGCTCGGGCCGCCCTTGAAGCCGAACATGCGCGAGGCCTTGTTCAGCGACTTGATGCCGTCGTAGATGCCGGCGATCACGTTGTGGCCGCCGGGGGCCTGTCCGCCGGAGAGGATGACCGCCACGTTCACGGGCTTGGCTTCGCCCGCGCCGCCCGCGCTGAATTTCAGGTCGGGCATGTTGCTGGTGGACGGGAAAAGAGCGGCGATCTTTTCAGCGTCCGCGAACGCGGCGAGCGGAGCGCCCTTTTCAACCTTCACGGATGCGCCGGAACGCAGTGCGGGGGGCAGTTTCGGGGCGTATTCCTGACGGACTTGCTGAAGCGGGGAAATCATCTTGGACATGTTGTCGTCTCCTGTTATGGATTAGGATGGTTATGGTTTGTTCGGACCTATCCTAATAATATACAGCTTGAAAGCGAATTTTTCAAGCATTCGCCCCACTCTCCTGCGTCATAAAATAAAAAAGAAATCAACCGGACAGCGGCGCTGCCCGGTTGACTTCAATTGTTAGATCGGGAGAACCCGGATCGGATCACTTGGATTCGTCGGTGAGCTTCTTCTGAAGGTCACGCATTTTTTCGCGATAAGCAGCGGGATCCTTCTGACGGAGTTCCTGAGCAGCCTTGTATTCTTCCGGGAACTTTTCCTGGATCTGGCTGACCGTGCTGACAGTGGCACCGCCACCGCCCTGCGGTCCGCCCATGCCGCCGCCGAAGCCGCCCATGCCGCCGCCGAAGCCGCCCATGCCGCCGCCGAAGCCGCCCATGCCGCCGCCGAAGCCGCCCATGCCGCCGCCGAAGCCGCCCATGCCGCCCATGCCGCCGGGCATACCGCCGCCCTGGCCGCCCTGGCCGCCCTGACGCGGAGGACGCTGGCCGCCCTGGCCGCCGGGAGCCGCGCCGCCGGGCGCGCCGCCGCCGAAGCCGCCGAAGCCGCCCATACCGCCGGCAGGAGCCCCGCCGGGAGCACCACCGGGTGCGCCGCCAGGAGCCGCGCCGCCGGGTGCGCCGCCGCCCATCGGGGGCATACCGCCGCCCATGCCGCCGCCGAACATTGCGCCGAAGTCAGGCATACCGCCCTGGCCGCCACCCATCGGGGGCATACCGCCGCCCATGCCGCCGCCGAAGCCGCCCATGCCGCCCATCGGGGGCATACCGCCCATACCGCCGCCGAAGCCGCCCATGCCGCCCATCGGGGGCATACCGCCGCCCATGCCGCCGAACATGCCGCCGAAGCCGCCGCCACCCTGACGGGCCGCTGCGATTTCTTCTTCGGTGAAGACTTTGCCCTTGGCCTTCTTGCCGGCCTCGGTGCGCTTCTGCGCGAAGAGCCACTTGAAGGTCTCAGGATCGGCATACGCTTTTTCCCAGGAGTTGTGCTCGACGCCTTCGTAGATCGTCAGTTTGACGTTCTTGTTGCCGGCATCTTCGAGGGCCTTGAACATTTCGCGGGAGAGGTTGGTCGGGACGAGGTTGTCGCGATCGCCGTGGAAAATGCTGATCGCCATGTCCTTCAGGACCGGTGCCTGTGCGGGGTCGGCGCCGCCGCAGATCGGAATCGCGGCCGCGAAGAGGTCCGGACGACGGGAGATGGTGTCCCATGTGCCGTAACCGCCCATGGAGAGGCCGGTGATGTAGACGCGATCGGGATCGGCGTCAAATTCTTTGATCTTCGCTTCGATCATGTCCGGGATGAGGCCGGTGGACTTGGAGGGCAGGGGCTGGAGAGCCGCGCCGGAACCGCCGCGATGCAGCGGAGCCCAGAGCTCGGAGGACGGGCACTGGCAGGTGATGAGCACGACCTTCTGCTTCTGGTCGCGGATGTTCTTCACAATGTCGGACACGCCGAGTTCGTTCTGGGCGAGGTTGTTGTCGCCGCGTTCGCCGATGCCGTGCAGGAAGACGAGGATGGCGGGCTTGCCGGCCTGATCCTTGTTGTAAAGGTGCTGGCAGATGTTCAGCTTGTCTTCGCCTTTCGTGAAGGGCTTCTGTTCCAGTTCGGTTTCCTTGAGGATCTTCTGCCACTTTTCAGTCTGGCTCTGCTGCTGGTTGCCCTGCGGAGCGCCGCCGCCCGGGAACTGGGCGTAGGCCTGGCTTGCCGCGATGGCGCAAACGGCGATCGCGATCATTCTGACGGAGCATTTCATTTGATTGTTCTCCTGTTGTGTTGTGTTTGGGGTTGTTGTGTTGGATATGATGGTGAAAGGAACATCATTTCATGCTCGGACCCGTGCGGCGAACGCGCACACGAATCCAATTCTGCAACTAATATAACGCGGAAAGTGTCCGAATGCATATGTATTTTTTGTTGTTAAAGATGTATTATTTATCTTAATTAGTTTAAAATCGAATCAACTTCACCGTTTTTCCCCGATCTCGGGCCGCATTGACGTGCAAAAAAAGGAAGACGAGCGGAAGAAATGACGGTTTGCGGCTGCCATCTTTGACAAGGTTGGCATATGTCCATGAACGATGCCGCGGACTGCGTTGTTTCTATGTTCCTCCGGCATGATCTCAGGCGGCGGATTTTCAGGCGTGCGGGGAACCTGCTGCCCCGTCCCGGACAATCCGGTAATCGGCGGCATTGTGGTGAAGCGGGAAGCTGTCCTGATCCTGGTTGCCGATCATACTGTCTTGGACATCCTGATGCAGTCGAATGAACCGCTTTTGATCACGGTATCGTCTTTTGACGCGTAGCCGAGTTTTTCATAGAACGGGACCGCGACGATCCGGCTGTCGATCACGATTTCCCTGCAGCCGAGCTCCCTGATCCATTGTTCGGCTTCCTCCACGACTTTCCTGCCGAGCTCCATGCCTCGATATTCAGGAAGAACGACCACGCGGCCCAGCACCACGCACCCGGCGCCTGACTCGTAGAAGCGGCAGGTCGCCACGGGATATCCGTCATCCAGCAGGACGACATATCTGGTGCCGTCGCCGTCGTGTTCGTCGAATTCTTCCCGCAGAGAGATATGATGCTGCCGGTTCATTCCCTGTATTCGGACGGAATAAGCGCCTGCGCGCTGCCATTCGGATTCGGCACGGAGGACTTCAATGGTCGGTTCTGGATCGCTGTTCATGGTCGGTTGCCTAGAATGGGAGTCGGATTCATGGTCAGAGCGGGACGCGGAGGCGTACTCAGGCATCGGATGAAAGTCTGCCGGGAGTCGCAGCGCCTCCGGTGAGGTCGCGGACTGTTTCGGAAAAAGCGGCGAAGTTAGCGCTCGGGATCACGCCGGAAAGCGTCACGCCCGCGGCGAACTCCTCGCCGGTGATCTCCGCGGCGAAATCGGGGAACCGGCGTCGTATGGTTTCGTAATGGAAATAAGACAGCGCGAGCGTGAACCGGGTGAGCGGAACGAGTTCGGCGACCGGCGGGTCGGCGAGCGCCATCTGCGCGATTTCGGTATATGCCCGGACCAGCCCGCCCGTGCCGAGCTTGATCCCTCCGAACCAGCGGGTTACCGTGAGCAGAACGTTCGTGATCCCGCTTCCTTTCAGCACCTCAAGCACCGGCCGTCCCGACGTCCCGGACGGTTCTCCGTCGTCGGAGCATCCCATCACGCCGCCCTGCGGTCCGCAGATGAAGGCAAAGACGACGTGATTGCAGTCGCTGTAAGTGCGTTTGCGTTCGCGCCAGTGTTCCCGTGCCGCCTCCGCCGAGGCGACCGGAGTCGCTTCGGCAAGGAAACGCGATTTCCGCACCACCAGTTCGGCGCGGGTGCCATGACGCAGGATCAGCATGATCGTTTTACCTTGGGAATCCCCGCCCGGAAGAACAAAACGGCTTCAGTTCATCGGGGGGCTTGTCGAACGGATGTGCCGGGTCATTCCGCCCAGAAGACTCTTCCGGGCTTGCGGGCGGGCGGCTTCGGCAATTCGCAGTCCATGAATCCGACGGCGCAGTGCCCGATCCCTTCCCATTCCCCCTCGATCCCGAGGTCTTTCAGGAGCTGCTTGTACTCGGGCGTCTCGAATTCCTCCCTGGCACGGTGAATCCAGATGCTGCCGAGCCCGAGGGAATGTGCGGCCAGCATCATGTTGCCCAGGACCAGGCTGCCGTCGTAGACGCGGTTCGCCCAGTTTTTGTTTGCCAGAACGATCAGGATGACCGGCGCGCCGTAGAACGGATCGAAGTTTTCCCAGCCGCCGATCTTGCAGTTGTCGGCGGAAATGCGGTCGCGCAGTTTCTTGTCTGTCACCGCGACGATGATCGCCGACTGTTCTCCCCTCGCGCTGGCGGCGTAAAGCCCGGCCTCGATGATTTGTTCGATGTCGGATTTCGTGGGCATATCCTGCTTGAACTTGCGGATGCTCCGACGTTCTTCCATGGCCTTGATGATGTCGTTCATGTGATGTCTCCGGTTGTTTGGTTCAGCTCCGTTCTGGAGATTTATTCATTTCCTGTCGAACGTTTCCCCGTTCAGTTCCATGCCCATCTTTTCCGCCATGCAGGTCAGGCTTTTCTCGTACTGGCGGCGGTCGATTGCTCCGTGGGACAGGAAGGTGTCGAGCAGGTCTTTCTGCTTGTTGAACAGGGCGCGTTTGCGTTCGTCCGGCGGCATGGAGCGCCAGTCGGTTTCCCGGATGCTTTTCAGGTCGATGCTGTTCATAGTCCGATCCATGGGTTGAGAGTCATTCTTTGCCGGCTTGAATATACACCCGCAGACGTGCGAAATCAAGCCGAAAGCGCACCTTTGTTTGCCGTCACGGGTTCGCCGTTCCGGACGGCATAGTGAAGGAACCGCAGGAAAGCCAGTCGGTGACGGACGAGTCTGCATAGACGCCCCGGATCGCCCAGGCGTGTTTGCCGGACGGGATCCCGGACAGGACAAAGGAGTTTTTCTGCTCGTCGAGCTCGTAAACTATTTCGTCTACCCGGATCTTGTACCGGACGATCCCGGTGTCGGTTGTGGCGGGTGTGAAACTGAACTTGGCGGAACGCGTTTCCAGGTTGATCCCGACCTTCGGATTACGTACGTTTCCGATCGTGTAAGTTTTCGATTCGGTGGTCCCGCCGGAATCGACGACTTTCCATTGAAGCACGGAATTCGCGGGGATCTTGAACTGATGGGAGACGGTCCTGCTTTCCTCATTCCAATCCTTGCCGTCGTCCGACTTCCATTCTCCGGATTCGCCATTGCGGTAAAGCAGCCTGTCGACGGAATTGATCGTGATCGCTTTCGTGCTGTTGAAATTAGGGACCTTCCGGACCGTGAACGTGCCGCTGAAGTCGTAGGTCGAATCGGAAAGATTCATTTTTGAGGAGAAATCCGTGACCTCGATCGGCGCGTCCAGCACGTCGATGATGCGGTCGCCGTCGGAATCGCGCCAGCCGACCATCTCCAGCGATTGCGGCGAGGTGACGTGCCGTTCGAACGCCGTCGAAATCGAACTGTTCATCAGGCTGGGGACAATGCTGTTCCGGTCCGGGTTGCCGTCCGGGGCGTTTGTGTTCTGGACTCCGTAATAACCGACGCGCTCGTTGTAGTTGCCTTGCCCGGGATATTCATCGGCCGCGCCGAAGATGTGCGCCATCTCGTGCGCGAATGACTGGGAGGAATACCAATCGTAAGGTCTGGAATACGCCGTCAGGATGTAGGTGTCGGAAACACCGTCGTACTGCCGTCCCAGGGTGTAGGAGCGGTAGTTGTCCGAAAAGTAGTGATCGCGGTCGTTGTCGGCTTTCACCACGAAGATGTTGAACGCGAAATCGGCATCGTGCTTCACGATCGTGTCGGCGGTGAACTGATACAGCATCCGGTTTTTGTCGCCGGAATACCCAAGCGAATTCAGAAATTCGCCGATCCATAACCGATCGTCGCGGAATGCACCGTGCGTGATCGGTTCGTAGGAGGTCTGGAACGGCGTGTTTGCATAGTCAAGTCCGAGCGTGAAATTCAGTTTCCCGATGTAGTTCTGCTTTTTCCACATCTCTTCCCACCATGCGCACGCGTTTTTGATGTGGTCGATCACCTTGGCGATCTCGGCCTTGCTCCAGTTTTCGGTGTCGGCATCCGTTTTGCCGTTGGATTCGAACAGCACGACGTTGACGTAGATTTCGCCCGCCATAAATGCCGAGGTGTCGTATTGACCGGCGCCGAATGGCCGTTTCAGCTTCGTTTCCGGGCGCGTCGTTACGTCCGCCGCGGGCGGCTGGTCCCATCCACCGAAGCCTCCGAAACCGCCTTGAGGTCCTCCGAAGTTGCCGGCCCCTCCGAACCCGCCTTGAGGTCCTCCGAAGTTGCCGGCCCCTCCGAACCCGCCTTGAGGTCCTCCGAAGTTGCCGGGACCGCCGGGCATTCCGGCGGGACGCTGGCCGCCCTGAGCGCCCGCGAAGCCTCCTTGCCGGGCTCCCATTCCGGCAGGACGCTGGCCGCCCTGTCTTGGGACGAAACCTCCTTGCCCGCCGCCGAAGCCGCCCTGAGCAAAGAGGATGCCGCAGCCGAACAATGCTGCTGCGGCACACAAAGCTATTTGTAGTGGTTTCATGGTTCGAATTCCCGCGGGACCAACGTTCTTTCGTCGGGGCTGGGCAACGGGACCTTTTCTGTTCGCCTGAGATTTCCTCAAATCAGCGTGAAGAGATCGGTGAACTCGTATTTGTGCGCGGAGGCGACGTTTTTGTTCGTGAGCTTGCCGAGATAGCAGTTCACGCCGGAAGAAATCGCCTTGCTCTGCTTGCAGGCATCTTCCAACCCGTTTTTCGCGATTTGCAGGCCGTAGCGCAGGGTAGCATTCGTCAGGGCGATCGTGCTGGTCCGCGGCACGGCGCCGGGCATGTTGCCCACGCAGTAATGCACCACGCCGTCTTCGATGTACACGGGATCGTCGTGCGTGGTCACGCGGGACGATTCGCCGCAGCCGCCCTGGTCGATCGCCACGTCCACGAACACCGCGCCGTCCTTCATCTCGGGCAGGTAGCGCTTCTTGAAGAGCTTGGGCGTGGAACCGCCGGGGATCAGCACGGAACCGATCACCAGATCGGCGTCCTTCAGCACACGTTCGATGTTGCTGTCGGAGCTCACCAGCGTCTGGATATGCGCGCCGAACATGTTGTCGAGCTCTTCGAGGCGTTTCAGGTTGATGTCCAGGATCGTCACGTTCGCACCCATGCCCACGGCGATCTTGCACGCGTTCATGCCGACCGTGCCGCCGCCGAGGATGACCACGTTGGCTTTCGGCGTGCCGGGGACGCCGGCCAGCAGGATGCCTTCGCCGCCGAATTTCTTCTCCAGATACTTCGCGCCTTCCTGAATGGAGAGACGTCCCGCGATCTGGGACATCGGGGCGAGGCAGGGCAGGGAGCGGTCGGCTTCCTGGATCGTTTCGTAGGCGACGGCTTTGACTTTCCCCGCCAGCAGAGCGTCGGTCTGCTCCTTGTCGGCGGCGAGGTGGAGGTAGGTGTAGAGGATCAGCCCCTCATGGAACAGCTTGTATTCACCGGGGAGCGGTTCCTTGACTTTGATCATCATATCGACCAGATGCCACACGTCGGCCGCATTGTCGATCAGACTCGCCCCGGCATCCACATATTCGTTGTCGGAGAACCCGGAGCCCACGCCGGCGCCCCTCTCCATGTAGACATGATGACCGGCCGCAACATAATCCCGGACATTGTCCGGCGTAAGTCCAACTCGAAACTCATTGTTCTTGATCTCTTTGACGCATCCGATTTTCATGGCTGATGCTTATCCTTTCTGTTTTTATCCCCGGAAACGGGGGCTCTGCCAGTTCGCGTTTGACAGACGGTTCGTTTGTTGTCGGGAAAGGACCGCCGCATGCGATTCCTTTTCTGCTATACAATAATTCCCGGATCGCATTTTTCAAGTCCCCGGCCGTCAAAACAAACTGTTTTTACGGTACTTCTCCCATGAAACGGGGGGCAAAAAACGCGCCGCCGGAATGGTATCTCCGACGACGCGAAATCATTCTCATCTCTCAGGCGCGAACCCTTTCCGGTCCGCACCCGGGTGAAACGGTCACTCGAACATCTTGGGGAGGCCGTTGTAGATGATGTTCATGATGGTGGTGTTGTCATGGCCGCTCTTTTCGGAGAAAGCCTGATACAGATTGCCGTCCTTGAAGTTGTCGCAATATTTGAAGATATCGGTATGTTTCTTCATGGCATCGATCTGGGGAGTCAGGTTCCTGTAGGCCATGTCGGAGGTGCTGCCGCAGCCGGCGTAGACGCGGAAATCCGTGGGCTTATAGCCGGTCTGGGTGAAGGTTTCCGCGAGATACTTCGCGGAGCCTTCGCCATTGCCCATGCCTGCGATCCAGCTGTCGCCGCTGATCGGGATGTAGCAGCCGATCTGATCGATACAGTGATCGAAGACGCCCCAGGTGCAGACGCCGCCCATGGAGAATCCGCTGAACGCGCGATGCCACTTGGAGGCGTGGATGCCCTCGTCGGTGACGTCCTTCGCGTAGGTGTGATACTGCTTTTCGACGGCCGGAATCAGATCCTTCACGAGCTCAAGATAGAAGTTCATGCTGGTGCTGTTCATGTCGCTGCTGTACGGCACGTTGTAGGTGGGCGTGACGACGATGAGAGGCTTGACGTCGCCCTTGGCGATCATGTTGTCGAACACGTTCTTCATCTGACTGTTCTGGTCTACGCCGTGGAAATACTGGTTCTCGTTTCCGCCGCCGCCGTGCATCAGGTACAGGATGTTGTACTGGGTCTTGGTGTCCTTCTCATCGTAGCCGTAGGGCAGATAGATGAGAGCGG
>Ga0310786_10006292_pt1 | contig 15841 bp, 10 predicted proteins | sample AusTroGonzalo_MG_FD_203881 | JGI IMG/M metagenome (GOLD analysis project Ga0310786, IMG submission 203881) | Bovine rumen microbial communities from tropical cattle in Woodstock, Queensland, Australia - Gonzalo_03 (v2) (version 2) | ecosystem: Host-associated > Mammals > Digestive system >... | reverse complement strand
CGCTCTTCTTGTGGTGGTGGTAGAATTCGATGGGGTCCTCGACCGTGATGATGTGCACGGCGCGCTCCTCGTTGATGACGTTGATCATCGATGCGAGCGTGGTGGACTTGCCGGAACCGGTCGGGCCGGTCACGAGGATCATGCCGCGGGGACGGTAGAGCAGGTCCTTGATGCTCGGCGGGAGGCCGATCTTGTCGAGCGGCATCATCTCGTTCGGGATCTGGCGCAGCACGGCGCCGACGCAGCCTTTCTGCTTGAATGCGCTGACGCGGAAACGAGCGCGGTCGCCGAACGCGAAACCGAAGTCGGCGCCGCCGTCTTCGGCAAGCTGCTGGAGATGGCGCGGGGAGGCGATCGATTTGACCAGCGCTTCCGTATCCTCCGGCGTGAGCACCGGGAGGTCGAGCTGGGTCATTTCACCGTGGAGGCGGATCACGGGTGCGACGCCGACCTCGAGGTGCAGGTCGCTGCATCCTTCGGTGACGACGAGATCCAGTAATTCATCCATTTCAACCATGTTGAGGGCCCTTTATGCTATTAGGTGTATTTGAGAACTTCTTCCATCGTGGTCTCGCCGTTCAGGATGGCGCGGACGCCGTCCTCGCGCATGGTGGTCATGCCGAGTTCGCGCGCCTTGTCGCGGATGACGACGGCAGGCGCGGAGTCCAGGATCAGCGAAGATATCTTGCTGCTCATGCAGAGCAGTTCGGTAATGGCTTTGCGTCCTTTGTACCCGGTGTTGTTGCAGGTGGGGCAGCCTTTGCCGTAGTAGAACTTGTTTTCGCCGATGTCCTTCCGCTGGAGCCCGAGGAGCTTCAGGTCGTCGTCGGTGGGGACGAACGCCGTGCGGCAGTGCGGGCAGATGCGGCGGAGAAGTCGTTGACCGAGGATGGCGATCAGCGAGGCGGTGATAAGGAAGGGCTGGACGCCCATATCGATCAGACGGGTCACGGCGCCGGCGGCATCGTTGGTGTGGAGCGTGGTGAACACAAGGTGTCCCGTGAGGGATGCCTGAACTGCCATTTCGGCGGTCTCGATATCGCGTGTTTCACCGAGCATGATGATGTCGGGGTCCTGACGGAGGAAGGCGCGGAGGGCTCGTCCGAACGTCATTCCGATCGCATCATTGATCGGGAGCTGCACGATGCCTTCGAGGTCGTATTCGACAGGGTCTTCGGCAGTCAGGATCTTGTCTTCGACCTTGTTGATCTCCTTCAGCGCGGAGTACAGCGTGGTCGTCTTGCCGGAACCGGTAGGCCCGGTGATGATGAAGATGCCGTTCGGCATGGCGATGATCTCGCGGATCCTCTTCAGCGTGTCTTCATTGATGCCGAGGACGTCGAGGTCCAGGTTGACGACGGAGCGGTCGAGCACACGGAGCACCACGGATTCGCCGTGGGAGGTCGGGAGCGTGGATACACGGAGGTCGATGGGACGTCCGGCGATCTTGAGCTGGATACGGCCGTCCTGAGGTTTGCGGCGTTCGGAAATGTTCAGGCCGGAGAGGATTTTCACGCGGCTGATCACCGGAATGGCGAGGCTACGCGGCGGCGGGGACATTTCGTAGAGCGCGCCGTCGATACGGTAGCGGATCTTGAATTCGTGTTCGAACGGCTCGAAGTGGATGTCCGACGCCTTGTCGCGGATGGCCTGGTAGAGCACGGCGTCCACGAACTTGATGATCGGGGCCTTGTTCGCGTCTTCCTCGGCATTCGCGTAGGCGTAGTCGGAGCCTTCCATGGCGTCCATCTCGGACAGGAGGTCGTTCACGCCGTTGATGTCGACGGGATAATACTTGTCGATGAAGCTGTCGATCTGCTTTTCCTCGGCGAGGACGATCATCACGTCCTTGCCCAGCACAAAACGCATTTCGTCAGCGATCTGGTAGTTCAGCGGATTGCGGACGGCAAGCGTCACGGTGGTGTCGTCCGCGTCGATCGGGACGACGCCGAGCATGCGGACGTTGTCCGCGTCGATGAGGTCGATGACCTCTTTCGGGACCTCAAGCATGGAGAGGTCGACGACGGTCGTGCCGAGGCTTTCCGCGATGTAGTTGAGGATCTCGTTTTCGGTCAGGATCTGGAAATCGATCAGAATCTGCTGAAGCGGTTTCCCCGTGCGTTCAAATTCCTCCTCCGCTTCCTTCATGTTCTGCGCGGAACACGCGTTGGCGTTCAGGAGGATGTCTTTCAGAGTTTGATTTTCAGAGTCAAGCATGATATAAGATCCGTGTGGTTGATTGCGTTATTCTTCGTCGCCGACGGTGACCGCGAGGACTTCGGAGACCGTTGTGGTTCCGGCTGCGGCCTTGCGGAGGCCGTCTTCGCGCAGGGTTCTCATACCGCTCTGACGTGCCGCGGCGCGGAGTTTGTCGGAGCTTTCCTTGTTGTAGATGAGATACTGCATGTCCTCGGTGATGAGGAAGATTTCGTAGATTCCCATACGTCCCTTGTACCCGGTGCCGCCGCACGCGGGGCAGCCGCGTCCGTGGACGAGATTCGCGGAGTCGAGGTAATCCTTGTCGAGGTGGAGAAGGCGGATCTCGTCCGGGGACGGCTTGTAGGGCTCCATGCAGTTCTTGCAGACGCGGCGGACGAGTCGCTGCGCCATAATGGCGCGGACGGAGGACGCCACGAGGAAGGGCTTCACGCCCATATCGATCAGACGTGTCACGGAACTGGGAGCATCGTTGGTGTGCAGCGTACTGAAGACCAGGTGACCGGTGAGGGACGCGTTGATGGCGATGTCGGCGGTTTCCAGGTCGCGGATTTCACCGACCATGATGATGTTGGGCGCCTGACGGAGCATGGCTCGAAGCGCGTTCGAGAAGGTCATCTGCACGATCGGGTTCACCTGGACCTGGTTGATGCCGCTGAGCTGGTATTCGACAGGGTCTTCCACCGTGATGATCTTGCGGTTCGGCTTGTTGATGGTGTTCAGGAAGGCGTACAGACTGGTGGTTTTGCCGGAACCGGTCGGGCCGGTGACGAGGAAGATTCCGTCAGGCATGGAGATGATGCGGTCGATCTTTTCCTGATCGTCGGTATAGAAGCCGAGTTTCGGGATGTCGAGCTGGATGCTGGACTTGTCGAGGATACGCATGACGATGGATTCGCCGTGCGTGGTGGGGATGGTGGACACACGGAGGTCGAGCCCGACGCCGGAGACCTCGATCTGGATACGTCCGTCCTGCGGCACGCGCTTCTCGGAGATGTCCATCTTGGACATGATCTTGATACGGCTGATGATGTTCGTCTGGAGATATTTCGGCGGACTCTCCATTTCGCGGAGCGCACCGTCGATGCGGTAGCGGATGCGGAATTTCTTCTCCATCGGCTCCAAGTGAATATCGGATGCGCGGAGCTTGAACGCGTTGTAGATGAGCAGGGAGACGAGCTTGATGATCGGGGCGTCGTCTTCGGGGTTGCTGTTCGCGGCCTTGACCGCTTCCTTGGTCGCTTCGTCCTCGTCCGTCTGCACGACTTCGAGCTTGGACGTGTCGACGCTGCCGACGTAGGAGTCCACGGTACCTTCAAGTCCGCCGTAGCTGGATTCGAGGATCTTCTGGATCTGTTTCGCGGGGGCGATGACGGCCTCGACGTCGCGCTTCAGCAGATAGCGGAGCGTGTCGACGGTCTCCATGTCGGTCGGGTCGGACATGGCGACGGTGAGGATGTCGTCGTGCAGCATGACGGGGACGACCTGGTACTGTCGGGCGGTCTCCGCCGGGAGCTCCGCGATCACTTCGTCGGGGATGACGAAAGCGGACAAGTCGATGGTCTCAAGCCCGTACTGCTGGGCGAGCATGTTGATGATCTCCTGTTCGTCGACATAGCGCAGGGATTTCAGCGCGTCAAGAATATCGAGTTCGCCGTCTGATGCGGCGACTTTTTTCCAGCCTTCGTCGACCTGCTCCTTGGTCACGAAACCGTTTTCCTGGAGCAGTTCCAATACATAATCACTGTCAAGCACGTTTAAACCTCGTTTGGTGTGAAGAAAAATAAATATCGCTAAAAAATACGGCATGATTGCCGATTTTTCAAGTCGAAAAGTGCGTTTTTCTAGATTTATTGAAGAAAAAACGGATTTTTCCGCTTTTTGCTCTTTAAAAACGCTGCCGGACGTGGTATATTCAATGAAATGTTTTTTGATTTCTCAAACCATCCAAGGCTGACATGCGATGAAATATGCGATCCTGAGCGACATACACGCGAACCTCGAAGCGCTGGAGACCGTGCTTGCCCGCTGCCGCGAACTCGCGGTGGACTCCTATCTTTCCCTCGGCGACATCGTCGGCTACAACGCAAGTCCGCACGAATGCCTGGAGATTATGCGGTCGCTGCCCGTCGCGGCGTTCGTCAAGGGCAACCACGACGAATACGCGTCGAACGGCGACACGGTCATGGCCGGATTCAATCCCCATGCGAAAAGCGCGGTCCTGTGGACGCAGAACATGCTGACCGATGAGGAGCATGCTTTCCTTGCCGGACTGCCGTACAAAATGCAGGTGCGGGGGACGCCGTTTACAGCGGTCCACGCTTCGCTGGACAGCCCGTCGGAATGGGGTTACATCTTCGATATTCATCAGGCGATGGACAATTTCTCCTACCAGTATACTCAACTCTGCTTCTGCGGGCATTCCCATGTGCCGATCGCATACTGCAAAAAGATGCTCGCGCGGCCCGGCGAACTGCCCGTTGACGAGCTGAAGCTCTGGGCGGTCAAACCTGACGAAGAAGGCATGATGTTCCGGTCCGACGAGGCGGACGAGATCGTGCTGCCGATCCAGCCCGGATGTAAATATCTGATCAACGTCGGCAGCGTGGGCCAGCCCCGCAACCGCGACCCGCGCGCGACGTTTGCTGTCTACGACACCGAGGCGCGTACGCTTACGCGGTACCGTCTGCCGTACGATATTGCCGGGACGCAGGAGAAGATCCGCGCCGCGGGCCTGCCGGAATGCCTCGCCACCCGGCTTGAACATGGTATGTGATTGTCGGACGGAAACCGTCCGCCATTTCGACCGCGGAGGGGACGCAAGCACCATGAAGCGTTATCTGATCGTAAAACCGAGCAGTTTGGGGGACATCCTGCACGCGATGCCCGCCGTTTCAGCGCTGGCGAAAGCCTGTCCTGATGTTTCTGTCGACTGGGTCTTGAAACCTGCGTTCGCCGATCTGCCGCCGTATCTTCCGTGCGTCCGCCGCGTGATCCTGTTTCGCGACGGCAGACTCCGCAAGCCGCTCCAGTTCCTTCCTGAGTTCATTCGGCTGTGCTCCGATCTCCGGCACGAACCCTATGACGCCGTGATCGACCTCCAGGGGCTGGTCCGGAGCGCCGTCATCGGACGTCTCACCGGCTGCGAACTTCGTTATGGTCCCGCTACCCCTCGTGAACGGCCCGCGTCAAAGTTTTATACCCGTTATTTGAAGGGCCACGAACAGCCGGGCCATGCCGTGGAGATCAACAACGCCCTGATGAGATCTTTTCTCGGCCGGGAAGACCTGGATTTCAGCCTGAACCTTCCTGTGAATGAACAGAGCGCCGCCCGTGCCCGCGAGGTCGTGGCTGCCGCGTTCGGCGGGACCGTGCCGGAACGTTTTGCGGTCGTTGCGCCGGGCGCACGCTGGGCGACAAAAAAATGGCCCGCCGATTTCTTCTTTGCCGTGATAGCCTCGCTTGCCCGCCGCGATCCGGGACTGAAATTCCTGCTCGCCGGAACGCGCGACGAAGCGGAGGACGCGAACGAAATCCTGTCGAAGAGCAGGGATTTACCCGTTGCGTCGATCTGCGGACAGACGAGCGTGGGCGAGCTGCTGGAGACGGTGCGTCTGTCGTCCCTGATGATCTGCAACGACAGCGGTCCGATGCACATCGCCGCGGCGCTCGGCGTGCCCGTCGTCGCGATGTTCGGCCCGACGGATCCCGCCCTGACCGGGCCTTATTGCGAAAAAAAATCCGTGTTTATTCCGGAAATCGCTTGCAATCGCTGTTTTTTGCGCTACTGTAAAGATTCACGATGTCACGCATCGGTCGACCCGGAAGCGGTCGCGGATGCGTCTTATAACCTTCTTATGGAAAGGAGCTGAGCCATGTATTTCAGACTGCGTCATCTCTGGGCGGCGGTCCTTGTTCTGTTTCTGATTCCGCTGTGCGTCCGCGCGCAGGTGGCGATCGTCGTCAAGCCGGTCCAGGTCAACTATCTTCAATATGAATCCGTGTTCGTGCGCGTTGCCATGCGCAACCTCTCCGCCCATCCGCTTGCGTTCGGCGAGAACCTTGGACTCAAGGGCAATCTCCAGTTCGAGATCCGGCGTTCCGACCGCAACGACCCGTCTTTCATCCGCATGCCGAAGGACGCGCCGCTGCCCGATATGACCGGCGTGATCCTGCCGCCCGGCGGCGAGAAATCCTACATGTTCAACCTCAGTAAGCACTACGATCTGCGTTCCGTCGGACGCTATACCGTTAAGGCCGTGCTGCGCCATCCTCAGATGCCGACTCCGTACCAGTCCAAGGAAGCGCATTTCAACATCGTGCGCGGCAGTGTGATCTGGTCCCGCACGGTTGGCCTGCCGTTGCTCGACGACAGCCCGGAGGAGGCCACTGTCAACGAGGACGGCACGAAGGAGGAAAAGCACCGCATGATCAAGACGCGCGAATACCGCATCCTGAGCTATTTCACGGGCAAATCCAACATCTATTGCCTCACGCTCGAGGACAAGGACAACGTCTATATGCTCCGCCATATCGGCTACGACCTGGGGCCCGATCTCCGTCCGAAATGCGAGATCGACTTCCTCTCCCGCCTCAGCGTCCTGCTGCCCGCCAGTACGAAAGTGTATGCCTACTACCAGTACAATACCGACGGCAACCTCGAAAACCGCCAGATTCTGATGAAAACCGACCGTCCGCCCCGTCTCGTGCTCGACAAGGACACCGGCATCGTGAAGGTCGTCGGCGGACGCGAAGCCCGAAAGGACGTCGACTACGAGGAGATACAGGACATCCAGTTCCTGGAGGATATGCGCGATCCGAGGAGTTCGTCGATCCTTGACGAACCGCTTGACCGCAACGGGGACATCATCCGCGGTCCCGAATCCCTTGGCGCGAAGGACGCGGCGGAAAAGGCCGCCGGCAGGGACAAGGATCAGAGGTCCCTGCTCGAAGGCTTCTGAGCGTTTCCTTTTCAGTTGATCGTAAGCGGCACAGGTTCCGGCCTGTGCCGCTTTTTCTGTCAGTCTTTTTTTCTGCCTCCGGGCACTTTTGTTCAAAGAAAATATGCATTCGTGCAAAAAGTGTATGGGAAAACGTCCGGAACGTGCTATTGTATGTTCATCAGAAATCCGTTTTTTCAAAAAAGTGCTCCGTCATCCGGGGCGAACAACAGGAGAAAACCATGAGTCCGAGCAAGAAACCAGCCGCAAAGAAGACCGTCGCGAAGAAAATCATGAAACCCGCGTCCGCCGCTGCGAAGAATCTCGCACCGAAGAAAAAAGCCGCGAAGAAAGCCGCTCCCGAAGTCTATCCGGGCGAGACCGCGCCGGAACGCCTCATCAAGGCCGATTTCAAGGCAGTGAAGGGCGAACGCTCCGACGTCTGGCGCGACTGCGTCGGGGCGGGTCGCATCGGCGAAGGCTTGCGCGATACCTGGCGCAAGCAGCTCGCGAAATGCAAAAAGGAACTCGGATTCCGGTATCTGCGCGCGCACGGCCTCTTCCACGATGAAATGCGCGTGTACAGCGAGGACAAGGCGGGCAATCCTGTGTACAACTTCATGTACATCGACGACGTGTTCGATTTCCTGCTCTCCATCGGCGTCAAGCCGTTTGTCGAGCTCAGCTTTATGCCCGAAAAGCTTGCCTCCGGCAAGACCACGATCTTCTGGTGGAAGGCCAACGTGACCCCGCCGAAGAAGCACGAACGCTGGGCCGACCTCATCCGCGCGACCGTGCGGCACTGGACCGAACGCTACGGCGAGGACGAGGTGAAAACGTGGCGGTTCGAGGTTTGGAACGAGCCGGATCTGGACGTCTTCTGGGACCCCGGCAAAAAGACCACCATGCTCGACGCCTACCTCGAACTCTACAAGTACACGGCGCGCGCGGTCAAGTCCGTGAACAGGGCGTACCCGGTCGGCGGTCCCTCCGGCGCCGGGCTCGACTTCATCGCTCCGCTCGTGAAATATTGCCGCAAGAACCGCTTGCCGCTGGATTTCATCTCGTTCCACCAGTACGGATTCGACCCCGAGAATCCGGCCCTGCCGAAGATCGACCGGTTCGGCGGCAATTACATCTACCTCATGAAGAATCTCCGGCACGTGGCCGACTGCTTCAATAAAAAGCTGGAGGACATCCGCAAGAACCTCCGCTGCGATGTCCCGGTCTACATCACCGAGTGGCACGCGTCGCCGTCTCCGGTCGACCCGGTGCACGATTCGTATTTCGCCGCGCCGTTCATCCTGGAACAGCTCCGCAATACGGAAAAGATGGCGTGCATGAGTCTGTGGACGTTTACGGACATCTTCGAGGAATGCGGACCCGCGCCGCGTCCGTTCCACGGCGGATTCGGCCTCATCACGTTCCAGAGCATCCCGAAGGCCGCCTACCGCGCGTACCAGTGCCTGGCGGCGCTCGGTCCGACGGAACTCGTCTCCAGCGACGCGTCGTCGTATGTCTGCAAGGATGCGAAGGGCGGCGTGCAGGCGCTCTTCTGGGACCTCAGCCACCCCACGCATGGCGGCAAAATCAGCAACCAGGACACGTTCTTCGATCCTCATCCGGCGAAGGACAAAGGCCATGCTTTGTTCAGCCTCACCGGACTCAAGCCCGGCGAATACGACCTGCGCGTGACTCGCATCGGCTACCGGGCGGGCGACGCGTATTCCGCGTGGCTGGAGGAGGACGGCGCGAAGACGGACATCAGCCGTGAAGAGATTGCACGGCTGACGCGCGTTTCCCAGCTCCGCCCGATGTACCGTGCGCAGGTTACGGTCATGAAAGGCGAGGAATTCCAGCTCGGTCTGGACATGAAGCAGAACGACGTCTATTTCGTGGAGCTGATCCCCTTGAAATAACTGCCGTTTATCCTCGATAGACAAGAAAATCCCGTGCCGTTTATCGCGGTACGGGATTCTTTATGTCTGTTTTTTAGAGGGAGAAGATCATTCCTCAGCGGAAACCTTTTTCGCCTCTTCAGCTGCTTCTTTGGCTTCTTCGGCTGCCTCTTCGATGGCCTCTTTTGCTTCCTCAAGGATTTCCTTCGCCTCTTCGGCTTCTTTGGCTTCTTCCTTCGCCTCTTCCGCCTGATAGGACTTCAGCCATTCCTGAAGATCGCCCTCGGGATTGAGCGGAATGCGGATAATGCCGTTTTCATCGGGGATATTGGTTTCCGCGGTATCGGCGTTCTGAGTTTTTTCCGCAGGCTTTTTGTCCGGTTTCTGGGACGGTTTCTTCGCGGGCTTCTTCGCTTCGGCTTTCTTTTCCTCCGGTTTTGCCTCGACTTTCTTGATCTCGGGTTTCGGCGGCGTGTATTTCTTCACGAAGCCGTCAAGGTACTCGCTGTAGCGTTTCGGCGGATCGAAGTCCATGATCTCGTTGATCTTCCGACGATGTCTCTCCGCGCTGCCGTCAGCCTTGAGAAAATCGATGTAGATGTCTCCGTTCGCATCCAGCAGCAGGGCGGTCGGCAGGATGGTGATGCCGAACTTCGTGCGGAGCTGCCTGTTCTGCTGGGAAAGGCTCTTCGGCTGAAGATGGGACGCGTTCGGGAAATCGATCTTCAGGAGCACGAGTTTTTTGTCGGCGTAGTCCTGGAATTTCTTCTGACTGAAAATGGTCCGTTCGAGGCTGCGGTCGGCGGCGGCGTCCGAGTTCGTGAACAGGATATAGATCGGGCGTTTGGTCTTCAGCGACTCGGCTTTGGCCTTTTCAAAATCGGTGAACCACTCGCCTGCGGAAAGGGCAGGGGCGAGCAGGGCTGTCGTCAGGAAGCAGCAAAGGGCGAAAACGTATTTCATGGCATCACTCCTTTCTGTTGAGGTTTGATAGTCGGTTTTCTTTCATACTATACCACGAAAAACGGGGAAAGTCAAGTCAAACGTCCGATTCCGGCCTTCCGTTTCAGCTCAGAACTTTCATGAGCGAATCCTGGGTGACGGGTTTCATGACGATGCCGTCGAACATGCTCATGTCGAAGTTCGAGGAGTTCTCCGTGTCGGCGGTGACGGCGTATATCCTGATGCCGGCCCAATCCGGATTCTTGCGGATGGCCGAGGCGAGCTCCATGCCGTTCATTTCGGGCATCCAGAGGTCAAACAGGCCGATGTCGGGCTTCGTGGTCTTCATCAGCTCAAGCGCTTTGGCGCCGGAGGATGCGGAGACCGGATCGAATCCCATCTTACGGAGCATGGCGCAGAGGACCTTCACGTTGAGCGGGACGTCGTCGACGACGAGAATCTTCTTCGTGAGGTCGAGTTTGCCCTTGCTTGTCTGTTCGTCCTGCTTGAGTTCGGCGTCGGCGCAGATTCCGATTTCCGGGAGCAGGATGGTGAACACGCTGCCTTTGCCGGGTGTGCTTTCGACCGTGAGGGAGCCCTTCATGCAGTCGACAAGGCGTTTCGCGATGGAGAGACCGAGTCCGGTTCCGTTTTCCGTGCGGATGCCGCGATAGGACGTCTTGTCCTGCACGAACGGCTCGAATATCTTGTTGAGGGATTCCTTCGAGATGCCGCATCCGGTGTCGGCGACGCGGATGGTGATGGCGCCGTGTTTTTCGTTGAGCTTGAAGAATGCGAGCGAGACGGTGACGGAGCCCTGTTTCGTAAATTTGACGGCGTTGCCGATGATGTTCAGGAGGACCTGGCGGAGGCGGCGTTCGTCTACGTTGAGGATCGGGAGATCGTCGGGGACGGTCGTGATGAGGTCGATCCCCTGGGATTGCGCCTTGGCCGTGAAGACTGCTTTCAGTTCGAACATGAGTTCGCGCAGGTTGGTCGGCTCCGGCTGGATGATCATCTGGTCGGCGTCGAGTTTGGAGAGGTCGAGGATGTCGTTGATGAGCGAGAGCAGGGCGTTGCCCGCGTAATGGATGCTGCGGAGATATTCGGCGGCTTCGCCGTGCGGGAGGGATTCGTCCTGGAGCAGCTGGCTGAAACCGAGGATGGCGTTGAGCGGCGTGCGGATCTCATGGCTCATGGTGGCGAGGAAGAGGCTCTTCGCCTTCGCCGCGGATTCGGCGGCCTTGATGGCGTCGTGCAGCTCCGTGACGTCGATGCTGCAGCCGAAAATGAGCAGCCGCCCAGCCGTGTCCTTGAACGCGATGTGGGAGATCTGCGCCACGCCGTTTCCGTCGTGCGTGGGCACGTCGACGACGTGCGTGGCGACTTCGCCGATGTTTCCGGCGACTTCATCGTCCATATCATGGAACATCTTTGCGAGGCCCGGCTCGAAAAGATCGGTATAGGTCGTGCCGATGATCTTTTCCTCGGTCGAGTTGAGCTGGTAGCAGTATTTCTGGTTCGCCATGATGAGGCGGCACTCGTTGTTGTAGTCGCGTACGGTGGCGGTACAGGGCATGAGGTCGAAAAGCGCTTTCAGGAAGAGCAGCGCGTTCGCCGCCTCGGTCTCCAGGTCGCGGACCTTCGTGATGTCCTGAAGCATAAAGAAGAACCGCTGGTTTTTCCTGCGGGCGGACTTGTCCTTGACGGCGGTGATGCGGAAATGGCGGCGTTTTCCGAAGAAATCGCTGCGGAACGTGCATTCGAGCGTGTCGGACTTGCCGTGGAAGAGCGAGCGCCGCTGCGTGAGGTAGTCCTGAAGGTCGTCCGCGAAGATCCAGTCTTCGGCCTGGACTCGCTTGCCGTTTTCGAAGGGCCAGACGGCATCGGAGGGGGACGGCGCGTCGAACGTGTCGGTTTCGGGCGTGTAGTAGAAATAGCCGAGGCTGGCGAGTGAGGTCGCGGTCTGGAGCGCGTGGGTCTTGCGGTCGAGTTCTTCGCGGCGTTCATATTCCTCCGTGATGTCACGGAAGACGACGATCGCGCCGAGGAGGGCGTTCTTCGCGCCGCGGATGGGGGAGGTCGAGGTGGAGATGCGGCGTTTCGTCCCGTCCTTGGAGGTGATCGTGAGACTGTCGCTGTTGGTGACGATGCGGTTTTCGCGGATGGCGGTCTCGACGGGCGAGAGCGTGGCGGAACCGTCGGGCGATGCGGTGTTGAAGATGTCCTGAACGGTCTTGCCTTCGGCCTCCGCCTGCGTGTATCCGGTCATCTTCTCGGCGGAGTGGTTGACCATCGTGACGAATCCCATGCGGTCGGTGACGATGACGCCGTCGCCGATTGCGCGCAGCGTGAGCTGGAGTCTGGTCGCGAGGTTGAACGACTTTTCGCGGAGTTCGGCCATTTCCGTGGTGTCCTGCGCCACGACCAACACGGCTTCATGCTTGAAGATCCGTTTGTCGAGCTTGGTCAACGTGACCGTGTAGTTCTTTTCCCCGTGCTTGCGGTTGACCGTCATGGTCTTGCCGGAGATCGCGGTCTCCGCCATCTCGACGCGGATGGTGTTGGTCAGTGCAGTGCGGAGATCTTCCAGATTCTGCGAGGCGTCCGGGTCGTTGAGCGGCACATGGGCGTAGAGGACCTCGCCGGAGGTGGAGTAGGCCGCGACGAGGAGCGGCATATGCCCGTGGATCGCGAGGAAGCGGCTGGTCATGTGGCGGTACTTGAAGAAATAGATGAGGATGCCGAGGAAGAACGCGCAGAGGACGGTGAAAAGGATCGCGAGCGTGATGAGGAGTTCCTGGTTCCGTTCCGTCCAGGTCTGCGGTTTGTTGACCCATTCGGCGTCGGCGGGGATGGCTTCCCTGTCGTATTCCCAGTAGTTGATGCGTTTGTAGTTGATGACGCAGTTTTCGTCGATGACGATCGGCGCGATCTTTGCGGCGGGCGACGAGCCCCTGGAGTTCGCGAGCTGTCCGGTAAGGGCCGCCGTTTTCTTGCCGACGTCCTCGATGGAGGACATGTAGCCGCCGACGGCGAAGTCCAGCAGAACGCGCCGCCGTCCGATGATCGGGAGGTCGTCGCGTACCTGCATGAGCTGATACCACATGGTCGAACGGCTGCCGATGCTTGGCAGATAGATGTCCCAGTCATTGGAGACGATGAACGCGTCCGCGGGGGCGGTGGCGAGTTTCCGGAAGGCCGCGTCGCGCTCCATGTCCGAGATATAGACCGTGGTGAAGTCGCAGATGCCCGCGAATTCGTTGCGGAGCGTCATGTCCTGCCGGTCGGACCAGCCGAAATGCGAGACCAGCAGAACGACGTGCTTGCGCTCCGGGAACAACTTGAGGCCGAAATGGATGTTCGTGCGCGGGTCGATCCGGCGGACGACCGCGGTCGTGTTCGGGTGATGCTGACGCCATTCCTCGGGGAATGACTTCATATTGGAAAGGATGACGGCGGTCTGTTCCGGGATGCTCGGCAGGATGTTCCTGAGCGTATTGGCCGCGGGTTCGCCGAAAGCCACGATCAGTTTGTATTTCCCCGACTCGATTGCCTCTTTCTTCGGGCTCAGTTTCTCGTCCCAGCTGGTCTGGTTCTGGTCGTGCAGCGAATCCAGCTCGACCAGGTCGCTTTCGAACATGATGCCGAGGTTCGCCAGCTCGTTGAAATACGAGCCTGTCAGGTCCGTACGGACTTCGCTAGCAGTGTGCTCCGAGAAAATGAGCAGGATATTGAACTGCCGTTTGTCCTGCGCGGACAGCGGGAACGCCGTGAAGCAGAACAGGAGCAAAAGGATCACAAAGCGGAAAAGATTTGCATACGTGTGCTTGCCGGAAAACGATTTTCGGCCGGTTTCGACAGTGCTGACGTGACGGATTCTCATATCGTGACACCTCATATTTCAGCGGATGAAAGTCTGATCGAACGCAGAATGCGGCCTCGACGGACGGCATTCTGTACTTTCAATACCATACTTTACAACAAAAAAAAGAGAATGCAAGCTATAAAAAGAGGAAAAAACATTTTTTTTCGTGCCATCTTGCATTTTCCGGATTTCGTGATATAGTTTTGTTTTGTTATTTAACTCTCTGCACACACCATCCATAAATTTTTTTCCGCTCAAAAGGATGCTGTTTTCTCCGGCGTTCCGGCGGAGCCTGTACCGAATCATGCCGTCAGAAACAAAACAGAACACGCAAACGATCCGCACTGTGCGGTTCGTCACGGTCGTCGGAATGATATTGAACATCGTCCTGGCCGTCGCCAAGGCTGCGGGCGGCCTGTTTTTCTACAGTCAGGCCCTGCTCGCCGACGCCGTGCACAGCTTGTCCGACCTCGCGACCGACCTGGCGGTGATCTTCGGCGTGAAATTCTGGTCCGCGCCGCCCGACCGGCAGCATCCGTACGGGCACGGCCGCATCGAGACGCTTGTTTCGGCGTTCATCGGCATCGCGCTCGCCGCCGTGGCGGTCGGTCTGGTCTGGGACGCCATCGGCATGATCCGCCACGGATCGTCACACGGTCCCGCGGGATATGCGTTCGCGATCGCCGTTTTTTCCGTTATCTCCAAGGAAGTGCTGTTCCGCTGGACCATGGCGAAGGCGAGAGGTGTGCAGTCGATCGCGATGGAGGCCAACGCCTGGCATCACCGGAGCGACGCATTGAGCTCAATCCCCGCCTCGATAGCGATCGCGGTCGCCTATTTCTTCCCGAAACTGCAATTCATCGATCCCCTCGGCGCTATCTTCGTGTCTTTCTTTGTGTTTCACGCGGCCTGGACGATCATCCGGCCCGCGTTGCAGGAACTCTCCGAGACGGGCGTCTCCCGCGAAGACCAGGCGAAGATCTACCGTATGGCGACCTCGCTTCCCGGCGTTCTCGGGGCGCATGCGCTCCGCACACGCAACACCGGCAGCGCGATCTGGGCGGATATCCATATCATCGTCGATCCCGATATGACCGTCCGCGAGGGACACGACCTCTCGCATCGGGTCCGCGATTTGCTCGTGGAGTCCGACCTGAACATCGTCGACGTGGTGGTCCACCTGGAACCGCCGTCCCCGTCTCGTTCCAAATCCTCGCCGAAGAATCAGGATCAGCCCGATCTGCCGTTCCAATCCTGATTTTTTCTGAAACAGATACAAGTTCTGAAAATACCCGGTTCGCATGTGATCCGAGCCTGTGCTCGGACAGTGTTCTGTTGTGGAAATGACTGACCTGTTCGGAAACCGGAAAGGATTTGTGCGGCATGTCGGAGACGCGGAAAAAAATCATTAGTTTTTAAGAGTTTTTTACGGAAAACGATTTGAAAAATCGGAAAAAATGTGGTAAATTATATAATCGATAAAAAAATATCGAATTCGTCCGCCGTTGCACCGCGACGTTCGTTTTCGGTCACCTTTCCGACATATACATTGTTTCCACCGCATATCTGGAGCCGTTTTATGAAACGAAAGATCGTCATTTGTATGGGAAGCAGCTGCTTTGCCCGCGGCAACGAGGAGAATCTCCGCGTGATCGAGGATTTCCTGAAGTCGAACAACCTTCAGGCGGACGTGCTCCTGTCCGGCCGCTGCTGCGCGGGACTCTGCGCCGAAGGGCCGAACCTCATCATCGACGAAACGACTTACAGCCATGTGAGCAAGGAAGCCCTGATCGATATCCTGAACCGCGAGTTTCTCGCGAACAAATAAACCGAGGACTGAACCATGAATCAGGGATATCCGGTTTTTACCGCAGACGCCGAGTGCCAGGACTGCTTCAAATGCGTCCGGCGCTGCCCCGTGAAAGCGATCAAGGTCGAAGACGGCCATGCCTCCGTCATGCCGGAACTCTGCATCG
>Ga0310786_10006289_pt1 | contig 15847 bp, 9 predicted proteins | sample AusTroGonzalo_MG_FD_203881 | JGI IMG/M metagenome (GOLD analysis project Ga0310786, IMG submission 203881) | Bovine rumen microbial communities from tropical cattle in Woodstock, Queensland, Australia - Gonzalo_03 (v2) (version 2) | ecosystem: Host-associated > Mammals > Digestive system >... | reverse complement strand
AATCGTAATCTGCGAGATACTACCAGTGCTACTCGAATACTGCTTGCTCGTAGGGCTCATGGTGATGGTGGCCGCGACACCGCTATACGGGAACACGACGCTCGCATAGCTCGTGCCGGCGTACATCGTCGCGGTCTTCGTGACGCCGCCGGGAACATCCGGGTCTACATAGGTGAACGTTAGCGTCGTGTCGGACGGAACATTTTGGTCTGCGTTCGCGTTAACAATGACCGAAGAACCGTTCATACTATAAGTCTGTATGAAGTTAACCGTGATGGTCGTTGGGCTTCCTCCGCTCTCGCTTCTTTCCAGTGTGACGCCGTCGATCTTGAGGGTCTTGCCCTCGAGCGACTTTGCCTTGATGGTACGTCCGTCAATAGACAGGGCGGAGAGAGGCCCGGTGACCTCGCCGCCCTCTGCGGACAGCAGGCCAGAGAAGCTACCGTCAGCCGCCTTCAGAGAACCAGTGAACGTGCCGTTCGCTGCGCGGAGTTCTCCGCTGAAGTATCCACTGTTCGCGTTTATAACTCCTTTGAAGAAGGCGTTGCCGGACGAAGCGTCGATAGACACGACCTCCTGGTTGTTGTGATACACCTTGATGGAGTCGGCCGTAATCTCTATCTTATTGCCGCTGGTGTCGCCGTTCTCAATGATGAGGTTTTCGCCAAGCAAGACGCGGCCGACGAGGTATTCGGCAATAAGCCCGTACGCCGTAGTTCCGCCAGGAATCGTAATCTTTCCGAGAGCAAGCGCTGCTGTTTGCCAGCCGTCGGTCGTGAACAGGATCAGGTTGTTCATAATGCGTATTTGCTCTGGCTCGTAGGTGTTGTAGAGACTGGACTGCCCTTTGTTCAAGAGCGTGTACCCAGCCACACCGCTGGTGATGCTCGTGCAAATATACATCTGCCCGCTAAGCGAAGTTTCAGACGAGTCGGTGTACGTAGCCGTGTAGACGTCGCCAAGCGTGGCGTTTGAGGTCGGTAGGAGCTCAGGGTAGTCTACGATACCCTTGTAAGTGACGCCCTCTGGGAACGCTTTCAGCTTCCTTCCGAGGATGCCCGTGTTGTCAATGGTAATCTCCTGGTTGACCGCGTTTGCGATTCCAGCCCGCAGCGTTGCGTCCAGGGGCTTGTTCAGCTTCGTCTGGATGGTCTCCTCTTCCTTCGAGTAGGAAGTGAGGTTGCTCCAACTCGCAACGACCTGCTTCGACACGCTCGAACTCTTGGAAATGATGTCCGCGAATGTCAGGCCCCAATCTTCGAGCTTCAGGCGGTCGGAGAACGTCATCTGGAAGTCGCTTCTCGTATCAAGGTTGTACGAGATCTCCAGCAGGGCGGGGAAGTACCATACCGAGTCGGAGCGCTCGACCTGGATGATGCGCCCGAGGTTGATTTTCTCGACCTGAGACGCGAACTCGGCGCTGAGCATACTTTCCGACATCGTTGCCGAGAACGAGTATTTCGGTCTGCACGCTTTCGCGAGCGCCTTCTTGCCATTCTCGTAGAGTTCCATCGACAGTTCGACTTCCTCTTCGGGAGTCGTAGTGTCGAGAACGCCGATATAATCGTCGTCGTAGCTTCCTTCGACCCAGTAGTGCCCGAGCTCGGTGTAGAGCGCGGGGGTCTCGGAGAAGTACGCCTTGAGGTTCAGAGCGTCGCTGATGGCTTTCTGCTTGTTAATGCAGTCATCCACCTTGTACTGCTCTTCGCCAATCTTCGCGTTGAGTTCCGTAACCTGGAACTCCTTAATGCGAATCCACACGTCGACGTCGTCGTAATCTGCATATCTGGTGAAACCAGAGCAGAAGTATACGGGCTCGTCGCTGTATGTATAGTCAATCGTAATTGTATCGTCTTCTTGCGGTGCGCCCTTGTACGAGATTCCGTAGTCGGACAGCTTGACCGTCGTGGTTCCGCCAATCTTCCAGGCAGTACCGATACGCACAAAGCTGTACGTTCCGGCGTTGCTTCTCATCTTGTCTTTCCAGACCGTCTTATCGACGCTCGCTGTGATGGCGCCCGTCGTAGAGATGCCGAGATTGACGTTGATGTTCACGCCACCGTCCAGAACGCAGTACGATTCCTGAGACGAGTCGTCCGAGAAGTACAGACACCCGTACTTGCCCTGCGAATCCAACTGCTCGTTGAACGCGTTGTCGGGCGTCATCGTGTAATGCGTGCCGGAGAAAACGAACTTTTTCGTTGAGGTATTGTAAGTAGGAATTGTTTTATACAGAGTCAGTGTCTGCGAGGGGTCGAACGCATTCGTGTAGTACGAGGAGTGGCTCCACGCGGACTTGCCGCCTTCATCGACGTGCTCGGCAGTAATGATTCCGTTCAGCGTCCCCCTCTGGGAGAGCTTCTCGGTTCGTCTGTCGCGCGCCGTTTTGAGGTCTTGCAAAGACTTGGAGACCTCTTCGAGGTTATTGGCAGCCTTCTGCCGTTCGAGGTACGCGTTGCGCAGTGCAAGCGTGAGCGCGGCAAACGGAGAAACCTGCGCCTGTACGTCGGCTTCCCACGCTCTGAGCTTTGCCACGAGCGCCTCAGACATCCACTGCGTTCCATAGTGGACGGTGAACTCCTGATATAAGTCCATACGGGCACCTGGCATAATAATGCCAAATTCATCGGCCGAGTATTCCGTGCCGTCAATGGTAACGTAGTAATTGTCTGGGGTGTCCCACTCGAAGGTATAAACGCCAGATTCGCACTCAAGCGCCTCCATCTTGTTGCGGAACTTGTCCTGTATAATCTCGATGCGAGGGTCACTAGGCGTCGCAATCTTCTGCATATAGTAGCTGAAGTCAACGATGTAGTTCGTACCGATTGGGTTTACGTCCCGGATGTCGGCGTCTTTGCCGTTGACGGCCATTACCGTCACAAGCCCGTCGTCGTCCTCGCTAATCTGCATATCCTTCGCAAAGTTGTAGAACGAGAGACATACGTCGGAGACGGTAGAAATGTCCTCTTGCAGAAGGACATAAATACACTTATTTAGGAAGTCAAAGTCGAACACGACGTCAAACGCCGAGCTCGCCTCGTTAACCATAAAGTCGTATCCCGTGGGCGTTCCATCGTTCATCGCTCGAACGGTGTGCGTTATCGGGTTATACTGAAGCTCTTCCGGCACGTACGCCAACGTCCACTGTTCGTACGGGACTGAGACCGTGTACGGAGCTTCATGCAGGTCAATCGCGATGCCGAGCTGTTGGTACATCTGACCGACAATGGACGGCATCTGACCTACGTCGTCCTCTAGATAGAAGGAGTCCGTGGGGTCGTCCGGGTTGTAGAATTTATAGATGCGCTCTTCTGAGATAACGCCTCTGTTTGCGAAGATGGTCTGCAAGGATTTGCACGACACGCTCTTCGTCGGCGCCTGCCCGTCGTCAGTCTCGTCGACCTTCTCAATTACGAACCAACCAATTCCAGTCGCAAGGATCAGTCGGCTTTTCTCGATTTTTGCGTAAGTCGAGTTGGTTGTCGTTATAGCAGTGCTGCTTGTAGAACCTTCCGGCAACTGCGATACGCGGCTAAGAGCCGTGAACGACAGTTCGGACAGGTCGTTAAAACGAAGCGTAACCTGGCGGTCGATGGCAGTGACGCACCCGACGGTCGTTCCGTCTGGGTTGCACAGAAACAACTCGACCCGCTCCGCCTCGTTGTAGTAATCATAGGTAGTCCTCATAATCCGTTCCTCCCTTACCGTCCAATGAGAGAATATGATGGTACGGTAATAACCATACTAGATCCCACTGGAAGTCCAACCGTGATGTAGTTGTTGCCATCCATAAGGCGCGGCCAAACGCGATTGAACTGCTGAAACCCTTCGGACGGAACGGTGCTAGTGATTTCTCTAATCTCGCCATTGATGGTAATGTCAGAACCACTGGTTGCACCAGAGATCTCGGTAAAGCGCGATGCGCTGTCTGCACCGTTGACCCAGGTCATATTCTTGCCGGACGACAATGTTCCTGCGTTTACGATTTTCACGGTCGGATACACATAGTCGCCGATATTTGACTTGTTATTGATTGTCACGGTCTGCGTCGATTGGTTTCCAGACACATTTACAACCACGGAACTCAAGTATGCGTACGGACTATCCAAATATCCTGTGACCTTCACGCCATACATACGTCCGTTCACATAAATGTCAGACACGTCCGTGAAAACCGCGTGGAACGTATAGTCCTCCAGAGGCGACCCGTGAATCTTCAGATCCTGGAACCTTTTCTGGAACGCTAGCCACTTGTGGATATTATTCCTGACGTTCGCACTGATTTCAAAATCGCGAATCGCAGTCATTTCAAATGTGGGAGGCTCTTCCACAGCCATACGCCCATAGAAGAACCGAGGGGACTTTGCGGGCTTATCAGCCGTAAAAGTCGGAGAGAAACTCAAAACCTCGTCGACTTCGCCGATGTCGAACTCAGCAATCGTCAGACCATACGACGAAGATGAGGTTCCCGCGTAGGTGAAGTAAGTTCCGTAAAACATTCGATTTTGCTCTCCTTTCATTGCCTTTTTCTTTTCACTTGAGCGAGCCTCGAACTCGCAATCCAAATGGTGTTTTTCCTCGTTAAACTATCAAGTCATAAAAGAGGGGAGTCACATAAGCGGCTCCCCATAGTCGCTATTAAATTGTTAGATATATGCCTTCTTGTGATTGGTGGTGTATCTGCCGGAGCGAACCATTCCGTCATCAAACAACTTCTTGATTTCATCAACAGCTCCGTTAACAACCTTTTCAAACGCGGGCATCGCTTCAGATGAAACGTTATCGCACTCGATGGTGATAAGCGGCGAATTAAAGGTCGCACCGCTGGAGATTGACGGAAGGGTGTCGTTCATGAACGAGCTCATCTGCCTTGGCGTTACGACGTACTCTCCGTTCATAAGCTTGGCAAACTGTTCGTTGCTCTCTAACCCACCGACAAAACCTCCTGAGTGATGCGTTTCGATTTCAAACCCGAACCACTCGTTGGCCCTTAACATCCTCTTATACATATCATTGATGTAATCAGCCCAGGTTTTGTACTTTCTCTCTAATTGGCTATCCTTAGAAAACTCAAACGAATTCTTGACAGCAATGCCGGCGTTTTTAAGCGCAATATACCTATAGTCGTCTGTCAGCCCGCTGATTTTTTCGTCGATAGTATCAAGCAGTTCTCTAAGCATATCGGCGTCGATGCGTTTGTTGACCGCGTCTTCAACGTCTTTAATGGCGCTCTCTATGCGGTCTATTTTATCGTTTATGAAAGCCTCATATTCCTCGTACTGGTCGTCGAGATCTTTTGTGACCATCTCGATTGCATGTTCCAGGGTAAATTCGTCGAGTTCGTCTTGAGCCTCCGAAAGCTGTGAGCGGAGATCCCTTGCTCTAGCCCTACCGGCCGCAGACTGGTCTAGCTCTGCCAACCGTAGTTTCGTCTGTAGAGCCGCAACATTATTTTGTTTTTGGTTCAGCTCTTTCTGGTATTTGAGTTCATCTTCATATGTTTCAAGAAGTTTCTTCCTCAGGTCAATTAGCTTCTTATATTCGTCGAGCTGTTCTTTCAGCTTGTCTGTTTTGTTATTACGAGAATCATTTTTGTCCGATGCTTCAACTTCTCTTAGCAAGGACAATAAAACGGCCCTATACCTTTTTAGGTTTTCAAGGGCGTTTTCTCTTCCTTTCGCCGATTCGTAAGCTCCTATAGTTGAATAATATTCGATGTTTGTCCTAATAAACTGCTCAAGAGCGTCGTCGGCTAAAGTGTAGCCTTCCGCTGTTCTTTGCAAATAGTCATTAACATCGTATCCCATGTCCTTGAGATCTTCTTCAATTTTGAGAAGCCCCTCAAGAGAAGATGCGGACAAAATCCCATTTTCTGCCACATCATCTAAGGCAGCAGACAGAGCATCGAACCCAGGCTGGACTTCGTTAAGTATAGTTAGGATGGATTTCCCTTCTACAGACGTTACTCCGGCGTTATTTTGAACTTGTTTTAGTTCACCGGCAAACTTGTCAACGGCACGAGTGATGGGCTCCCAAAGCTCAGTTTGTTCTCTTATGCTGTTCTTGAAAAGATTTATTTTTTCTAAGACGTCTTGGTAAGAGGCCTCTATCTCATCATTGCTGTATTTAGCAGCGTTACCAACAATGTTGTAATATGATGCGATTGCTTTTCCAAGCTCCGGGGACTCTTTCGTTATAAGGGCGATTAGATCTTCTACCTCGGTAACGCTTCCTATACCGCCAGAGCGGACAAGATTGTCTATAACTTCATTGTAGAATAGCTCGTTGAAGCCAGTAGTGGCGCCAGACACTATCTCCGCAATGTCGTCATGCAAGAATTTTTGAATCTTGTCCGACTTATCGTCGAAGAACTTTTCAAAGTCCTCAACCTCATATCCAAGCGCATTGAGAGCCTGTTCATATGTGACGCCATAAGTCTCAGCAGCCTTTTCTCCAAGAGATTTTAGGTGGTTCAAGAACTCATAGTCTAGACCTGCCTGCAAATCAGATAGTTCGACTCTACCCTTATTGCCGCTGATACCGCTCGCCATCGCACGAATGAAGTTAGACTGCGCGTCCCACGCTCCACTATCGTACGGTATGCTTGCCATATAACCTTTTACGAGAGACGCTTGCTGCTGATAAAACTCCTCGTCGCTGACGCCTGGCCCATAGCCTCTTTGAAGGTTGCTCTTCCACAATGTAGTTCTCAGAGTGCTCAGCGTTGTGTCCGGGGCAATCTCTTGATTGGAAACACCGCCGCCGACAGCCATCATGCCGCGCTCCAAATACATTGCGTCGATAGCTTGCCGTTCCGCTTCTTTAGCAGCGCGTTCTTTGTTATCGGCTAATTCTTTTTGCTTAGCAATCTCTGCGTCCAGAGCAATGAGGTTCGCATTATATGCTTCCGTTTCGCTCTGAATTGCCGATGTATTGATTAGGATTTTCTCGCTGAGTTTTTGGTAGACGTCATGAAGAGCTTCTCGATTACCTTTTGCATTTTGAAGTTCTTCTTTTAACTTCTCTAGATTTTCTAGATTTGAATTGACCGCATCGGCGTCGGCGCGTTTCTCCTGAGCGTCTACCTGGATCTTTTCGCGTTCTTTTTCAATAAGCTCGTTAATCCAATCAACAAGCTTGACGGTTGCCGCTATGGCGATGATTGCCACTCCAATATATCCAGCGACCCCGGCTTTTACAGCTGCTTGTGCTTCTGCTCTCTCAGCTTCCGCAGCAGCCAGCTGTTCCTCGGACATAGTCTGTTGGTCAATAGCCGCAGAGGCGGCTAACGTGTTCGCCTCAAGATTACGCATACCGCTAATAACGGAAGTCAATCCGCCTATAAGCATCTTGAATCCGCCAGCGACGTTCATCTTTTGTAAAAGTCCGAGCACAACTGAAAATCCAGCAATAATAAGTGGTACTTGAAGAAGTACGCCGTCTCCAAAGTTTGCAACTTTTGTAAGAAGCTGCATCAGTCCGTTTGCAAACTCAAAGAATCCCTTAACAAGCCCGCTATTCAATAGGGCCTCGGATAACTTTTGGAAAGACGCCGTAAGCTGATCTACTCTTCCTTGAACACTATCAAGACGAGTTTCATTCGCGGCAGCCAGAGTGCCTTCCGCTTCAGATACCGCCTCCATAACGCCAACAGCTTCAGTCTGCATTGACGTTATAAGACCTCTGAACACGTTTTGCTGTCTTGTTCCGGCAAGCTTTTCGGCGATTGACGCCTGGTTCGTGGAGCTTAAATCGTCCCATACCTTACTCAGATCGAGCAACACATCATAAGTTGATCTCAGTTCCCCACGTGCGTCCAGAATCTCAACTCCAAACGCCCGCATGAACGATTGGAGCTTGGGCGTGGAAATAACATCGTCGATAGATTCCCCGAGCTCTTCAAGTTCAGTCTCAGAACGAGTCATTCTGGCGGCTATCGTTCGCAATGCGGTAGAAGCTCTGCTAATATCCTGCACCTGTGTATTCGCAGCGGTGAGCAAAGCTATCGACTGATTGAGATCGTTTCCAGCGCCTTTCAACGCGGAGCCGGCGTTTTGGAAACCGGTTCCCAATTCTTCAGCGGAAATCGGGAATCTTTGCCCAACGTACATGAGTCTATCGAGAACGCTCTCTAGTTCGTTAGCCTCTATGCCGAATGCCTTTACAACGGTGGTGATGGCGGTTGTAGCGCTATTAACGTCCGTGTTAGCGACCTTTGAGTATTCGGCAGCAAGTTCTGCAAACTGACCGGCCTCCTCCATCGTGTAACCCAACCTTGCGAACGTTGTCGCAGAATTGATTAGGTCACTAATTGAGGCTCCGACCTTCTGTGCGGATTCAGACATCGTGTCAGCAAACTGCGATATGGCCAATTCTGCCTTGCCAGTGACGATTTGCATTTGCGTAAGCGCCGTGTCTAGTTCCTTGACATTTGTATAAAGCTGGCGAATATACCTCATGAGGTAGCCGATTGCCATGCCAGAAACCATAGAGCGAAGACGAGAACCAAAGGACTTTTTCATCTTTTGGAACCACGCCTCTACATCTGCCCCGGTCGCTCGAACAGCCGACTGGAATCTAGCAGTAGCCGCAGTTAACTTATCAAGGTCGGCGGGGTTCCCAGACGTTGCAAGCCTATTGAGCTCCTCTCCTAACGCCGCCACCTCTGGATTCTTTGAGATAACGTCCTTTACGCGCTCGTAATAATCGTGCGCTTTGGCTGCGTTCTTATCCCAAGTACGCTGAGTAGCAGCGGTGGCCTTCGCAGTGTTGCTATCGTATTTGACAAGTTCGCTGTTGATAAGTTGGATGATATTGTGCATTTGCTGCGCGGAAATGCCAGCCCTCGCCATAATGGTGGGAGTATCGCCAAACGCAGCATTGCCCTTGTTCTTTAGGTCGTCGTATGTAAAGCCGAGTTCGCGAAGCTTTTCGAGCATCGCGTTGTATATCTGAATGGCTCTTTCATACTCAGCGCTATTGACGGCGCCGCCAGCCTCTTGATTAAAAGAATATCTACCAGTCACATTGTCTAATGTGACGGCATCGTTTTTCATCGCACCCTTTGCCAAGAAGGTGCGTTGCCTGTAGAACTCCGTGATGATAGAAGTCAGCTCGTTGTAATGGTTGAGCTGATTCTGCTTTTCTTGGTCGAGAGTTTCTTTCTCAACCCGTGCGGCCTCTTGGGCGTCTGCCCGTTCCTGCTCTCTCTTACGCTGCTGCTCGGAACGCAACTGTTCAAGTTCAATCCTGTGCTCTTCCGATGCAATCCTGCGAGCTTCTTTCTCTTCTGAGATGCCGCGCATTTCTGCGCTGTGTCTTTCTGACTCAGCGGTTTTTATGTTTGCGATAGCTGTCGGAACTTGCGAGAGCGCATTTCCGTTACCACCTGTACCAGCGATAGCGTTGATTTGGTTGGAAATGCTCTGGAGGACGGTCGCGGCTTCTGTAAGACCAGAGACGGCTCCCTTGCTCACCTTTAGATTTTCAAAGTTAGCAAAACTTATTTTTGATATCGCCTCAAGTTTGCTTGCATCGACAGCAGCAATTTGCGGAAGGTAAGTTGCAAGATTCTCTAACGACGTCTTTCGCACACGAAGCTCGTTGAGCTTTGTAAAATCAACGTCGAACAATAGAGACCCGGTTGACTGCATTGACTGCTTAAGCCGTTCAATAAGGTTGAGGATGTTCTCTACGGACTTTTCTGCAAGCTTAACACCGTCCAAATTCCCAATGCTGCGGAACGCGGTGATAACACCGGCGAGCTTATTGTCGCTGATATTAGAAAAATCTGTTATAGATTGAACCAGCTTAATGACTGGCTCGTACCCGCCTTCGGAAGCAGAAGCAATGCCTTCAATCGACGTTTTCAGGTTCTCCAGGCTAGAAGCTGTATTATCAGAAACGGAAGAGGCCTTTACCCCCTCTGTGTCCATCTTCGTCACTAGCGCGACGACCTGAGAAATGGGCTCAACGAGATTAGACAGCGTCTCCCTGATTGATGTTAGCGACGCAAGAATTTGCTGAGCTTGCTGCCCATCAAGCCCTTCGCCACTTCCGAACAAGCCGCTTCCAACTTGTCCCTTGAAATCCGCTATCGCTTGCCCGGCAGTAATCGCGCCTTCGTCTATTTGCTCGAATAGTTGCCTGGCAATTGATCCGTATTCGCTCCAATAGCTTGTATCTATGTTATTCGCCGTAAAAAAGGCCTCGAGCTCCACTCTAGACTGGCTAATCAAAGAACGAAAAGTTTCGACCTGGCTTTCGAGTTCGGCAATCCCATGGCCGGATTTGTAGTCTGAAAGTTGGAATCTGAGTTCCCCGGCTTCGTTTTCGGACGCCGCTAGTGAAGTTGTGAGGTGTTGAACTTTTTGCTCGAGCGCTTCAATCTGTTGATTGGCCTGCCTGAGCTCTTCTGTGACTCTATTCAACTCTCGTGTTTGAGCCGCTTCGCCAAATTTTATAATATTGTTTATATTAAGACTGTTGTCTGCCAAAACCGTCACCTCCGTTCTAGTGGCTTATAAGCCGTATTTTTTTTCAACTTGTGGAACAAACTCTTTGACGAATTTTGAAAAATCTGGCTGAAAGTGCTTATCCCATATTTCCTTATGTTTCCTCTTAAAGCCGCCAGTATCGTACGGCTTCATGTATCGAATAAATGCATTATATGGCGATTCTGAGGGAGTCGCTCTTTTGCCCCACTGACCATATCTGTGCCAATATCTCGTGCCAGTGTCCTCGTCAACTACATATCCACCGGCACGATAATATGGTACGCCAGGCTCTGGATGCTCGTGCCATTTCTTCGCTTTGCTTTCGTTAATGCTCTTGGCTCCGCCGTGCCATCCTTCCTCGAAAACAGTTTCGCCAAGTCCAACGTCTTCTCCGTCCCTGCCAACCAATTTAGAATAGTCGAACACCTCGGCGTAATCGTCTTCGTATAGCACCGTACCATCTGGCTCTAACTGTATAGAAAGAATGTCGTAAATGCCGCCCCTTTTCCCGCCAACATCGCCTTTTCGAACGTACTTCTTGGGGTCGTACGCATCATAAAATTCCGAAACGGCCATATTAAACATGTTTGTCATTGTCTGCCTTTGGTACTCTCCAAAATCAGACTGAACTTTCTTTGCGGCTTTAGATGATATACGGTTCAACTCGTCGAGCAATTCTGATGCGGCAAGCTTTTGGTTCTTTTCAAACTCTTCCAGCCGCTTAATTGCCTCAGCGATTGTCACCATTGAACATCACCTCCACCCAAGAATATCTTTCACTGATTGCAATATAGACTCAACTTGCGCAGAACAAACATTGCTTATAATCGTGTCATATAAGTCGGACGCAAAAAGCAAGTAAGATACATCGTCCATAGACGATGGCAACCTTACAAGCGCATAAGCAGAAACGATTGACGATCGGGCGGAGATGTCGAACACCTCTCTGTGTGGAACGCCATCTTCTCCGCAGCAAGAATCTAAGATAGACCTAACTGCCGACAAATATTCTCCAAACGAGAGAAATGGACGAACAACTATTTTGACCCCGTGCCAAAGAACTGTTTTTTCCTCTCTAGCTTTCGAACCGGCAACTCGCATTAGTGTGTTTGTGGCGACCCTTCTGATGTCATCCATTTCAAGCTCCTTGCATCAATCTTGCTGCTGCGCGTTTTCTGGAGACGAAATGCCGCTTAAGATTTGCGTTAGTTCTTCGAAGCTCACGTCTTCAATTTTGCTATTTAGCGAATTCATGAATGTTTTAAGTGAGTTGCCAAACACAGACTGACTATCTTCATATTTCCTTTCCGCCAACGTTTCGACGGCATTAGAAATCTTCTCGAGAATAAACCCGATTCTGCTGTTGCGAAGTTCGGAAGGAAGCGTGGATTGCGTATACAAGAACCAGCGCTGATTAAGGTCTTCGTTGTAAGTAATATTGGTAAGAACGTTGATCGCCGCGCAAAACACACCAAAGCCTCCGACAACGTCCTTTGCGAATGGAAACGAATCGTCGCTGTCGCCGGAAGCAGCGGCTACCATACGCCCCGCCGCTGCGAAAATGGCGGCGCACTCTTCAAGAGTTGGGATCCTGTATTCGATCTCGATTTTCCCGGTATTGTCTCCAGACAAACAGCCCCCTTGCCGCTCTGCCAAAAGATAAAAGCTAAGCTTGTATGCTTCCTCTGTGTTGTAGTTTGGTATCGTTACAAGTGCGTTTTCTTCCATTTCAAATCTCCTTTTTATTTCCGTTTTTAGTTGTCTTGGCCTTCGACTCTTTCCGCGAAGAACAAGACTGGTTTGTGTATTCATCGTGTATGCGACCTTCAATCGCGCTAACAAGTAGACTACAGTTTCGCTTGTATCTCGTACAACCGATGCAGTTGTTGGATTTGAATTCCTCCAACTGGTTGGCATTATCGAAAATGCCGATGTAGTCAACGGGGTAGATGTGAAGGTCGATATGTGGGTTTTCGGAATTATACATTATCTTATTGACGCGCTCGCACACCACGTTGTCGTCAAGCCAGATGGCTTTCGTGTTCGTTATCGCGTCAAGCAGTAGCTTAAAGTAGTTGTTCGCATCCTGGTCAATTGCCCTAAAATAAAACACCGCATCTGCGTAGAAATGCTGGTGCTTGTTTGGCTCTAATTCCCATCCTTGTTTAGCAACCTCTTCGAGCACATATTGCTCGAGCTCCTCTTGGTATTTGGTTGCGACGGCCGTCTTGTAGCTCATGGCGACTGGCCTTCCGTTCTTTATGAACGCGCGCAACGCGAGGTAGTGGTTGACAGATGGAGGCACAGGACACGTCAAGAATAATTCTGAGCTCACTTGAATCCTCCAAAGTAAAAAGATAGGAGAGGACAAAACGATTTGCCCTCTCCCAAAACCGCCTTGTTACGGAGTGGTATCCGCTTTGGTGACAGTCAGAAGTTTGCCGTCGCTGTTCTGAAGCAGGTCGAACACAACGTCAACGCTCGTCGGGTCGCCATCACCAGAGTAAGAGATGTTGTACGCTCTCTGGGGAGAGGCTTTGTGCGCAACAATCGTCTCGCTGTAGGTGTTGCCGTCAGCATCCTGCCAGACGGTTTCAGCTTTGATGATGTAGTATTTCGGGGCGGTGTTAGCACTGTTTTTGAACTCGATGGTGTTCGTAGCAGAGCCAGCGGTGCCGCCAGCGATGACGTTCAGCAGTTCGGAAGTCATCAGCTGAGTAGAAATGGTGAGGGTGCCGTTAAGCGGGTTGTTGAATCCAACCTTATTCGCATGGTCCTGCCCACCAGTAGCCCACACACGGTCACCAGGGATGTCATAGGTGCACTGGTTCGCGAAGTCGATTTCGACAAGAGGCTGGCCAGACATAGACGGGTCGGTGATAGCGTAGAGCGCAAGGTTCAAACCATACCGGTTTGCGTATTGGGTAGTCGTTCCAATAGCCATAGTAGTTTCTCCTTTACTAGTTTATTAAACTTTTTTGTTTAACGGATTTAACCAGCCATCGGCCTTGAAGCGATCGCCGCCGTGGTTGCTGAAAATATTTTCGTCAAGAGACGACCGTCTCAAAGACGCGTATTGGAATATTTGGTCGTAGAACTGAAAGACGGTCAGTTTATATACATTGAACATATTATAGTTCGCGCCGCTGACACACAGCTTAGAGATAAGGTTTGCAAGATGATACTTGCCACTGTCTCTCTTCGCGTTGGCACGCTGCTGCTCTTTCAAGTATTTCTGAGCCTGTTCCCAAAGAAGTCTAGTCTTCTCGCTAGTAAACTTTGGCACGACCTCGCTTTTGTCGATATTGATATAATTCAAGTTCAGCAGAGCTTCTCGAACTTCCTCGAAATTGTTTTTGTCGATTATGCCAATCTCGACTTCATCGCCTTCTTCGTCAGTCTGCGAGATCGTAACGTGCATTTGTTTTTCATCCCACGAAACAATACCTTCGATAAAAAAAGATAACATGCCGAGATACATTTCTCTTAAAAACCTGAGAAAGAAAACGATTTCAAATACTCCAAATTGGTCGTTATTTACCTTTTCCCACCCTCTTGCTCCGCACATCTGAGCATACTCTATGGCGTCGTCCCTATCCCACGAAAGCAGGGTAAGGTACATCATATACCCTTTTTCTCCCAATCCACCACTTGTCTGCGGTCGGAGTTCTTCTAGGCGCGGGGATCTCATAGTCCCAACACCCTCGAAAACTAATGGGTAGCCAGAGAGCATGTCAAAATATGAAAACTTCAATTATTATCTCCGCTACGAGAATACTTTGAACGAAGGAACTTCATATGTAAGTTCTCGTACAGAGAATCCTATCGGCGCTGAGATAGAGCGTACGGCTTTGAGGGTGAGTTTCCCTACGCCAAACAGGTCGGAGCCATTTATCAATCGGTCGCAATATCGAACGAGGTTGTCCCGCCGATTTCCGCCGATACCAGGGAAAAGAGTTGGGTCAAGTTTCATGAAATTGTTATGACAGACGATGGTTATATAAAGAACGGAATTGAAGAACGACGCTTTATTTTCACCACGCGGAACGGTCACCTCGACTTCCGCACAAATATATGCTTCGGATTCAGTCGTTGTACCATCCACATAGGTGTAGTCGTACAAATACTTGTCGAACACGTCGTCTGCTTCGTCGCTCTCCATGTCGATGTTAGGGTTGTTGGTAAGCAACTTGACAACCGTTTCGTCCGTCCCAATAGCCCGAAGGGCTATCGCCGGATAGTCAACAACCGGGTCGAGAAAAGTCTTATCAGCCAACTGAAATCACCGTCACTTTCTTTTCTGTTGCGCCGTAAACGTCATTCGTGTCGGTAACGCTGAGAGTAATAACATTACCAACCTCTGCGCCACTCAACGGAACGGATACGGTACAAACACCGTCTGCTATATGATATTGAGCGTTAGAGCCCGCCGGGATTGTTACTGCCCATACAATGGACGCGGCATCGCCGGACGTCTCTTGCCCGGCGCCGTCATAAAACGCGACGGAGAACTTTCGCGAAGTTCCTGTGCGGATACTGTCTTTACCGACAATCGCGCAGGTGCCCGCCGTAGTGCCGCCAGAAGGAGAGTCGCTGCTTTGATATACATCGCATATGCCAAGAGCGATACTGTCTGTATCCTTGTTATAGACGTCTCTCTGGACGAACAGCTTCATGAGATGGCTCTCGTCACCAAAGTTTTTGGAAACAGAGTCAATTCCATAAATCTTATATACGTTCATCTGTGGTTCGTAGTAAGCCGTCGTAGACTCGCCGATACCCAGCCTCTTGTCGAGGTGCAGCAAGGAAGTCTTGTCGTCAATACCAAGTACCACTTCGAGAGTGTCTCGCGGCTGATAGGCAATTCCCGATACAGTGCGCTTGCTGTAGGTGCCATCGTCAACGACACAGTAACGCTCATAAACTGTGTCGGAGTTGTTTTGAAATTTAAGAATGTAGTTGCATAGCCACAGCGTTCCGCGAACAATACCAAGCTTGTCTTCGTACATTTCAACGACGAGCCAGTTCGCTCCAAGAGCAGAAACAAGGTCGCCCATATCTACATCCGTTCCGGGAACAGCACGCATTTCAGCCTCGATCGGAGACTTGCGAGTGATTGCCATGGGGGTGGATTCGCCATTCGTCGTGGCGTCCTCCTGATACGCAGGGTCATTGATAATGCCCTCTTCGAATACGGCAACGCTGTCCTCTATAATTGAGTCGCGCTGGGTTGCGTCTTCGCTTCCGTTGAGCAGGATTTTATAAAGCTCCCAGTCAACATCGTCCGAAAACATGTCGCCAGGAGTATACGATTCCTCGCCTTCGCCGGAGCCGCCTGTGTTTTCGCCGTC